>Ga0228711_1004789_pt1 | contig 20710 bp, 13 predicted proteins | sample MedpolnodulmetaG_2_FD_177996 | JGI IMG/M metagenome (GOLD analysis project Ga0228711, IMG submission 177996) | Root nodule microbial communities from Medicago polymorpha collected in Santa Monica, California, United States - brown nodules | ecosystem: Host-associated > Plants > Roots > Nodule... | reverse complement strand
CTTAAATAATGTGTATCAAATAAAATATGATTGATTGAGATGGGACATCTTGTTAATCCTAATTTGAGACACTAAATTCAAACAACTAATAATATATAAAATTCCTGAACAAAAAAAAAAAAAAATCTATAAAATTCATCACAATCAACTTCCCTCACACAATATATATATGGCTGCTAACTGACTCCCACCTAAAAGTATGAAGGAGTGAGTTAGCAAGCTTACTCAAAATTGCTTTTGATAAAAAAAGATTGATCTACGTATTTAAAATTATCTTTTTCTTAATTAAAGCAATGAAGTGTTTTTTTAACTAACATAGCAAAATGAAGTTTTTTTTAAGGGAAACTGGAGTTTTGTTTTAACGGAAACTGAATTTTTTTTTAAATTAATAATTATTTTCTTTTTTGAACGGAAACCGAAGTTTTTTTTACCTTAATAATATAACTGAAGCTTATCTCTTAGACCAAAAAAAACACTGAAGTTTATTATGATAGAATAATTGCAAAAATTGGCCCATAAAATCATGTTTATAAAAATAATAGTGTCAAAAAAAGGTTTTATTATTACTTAAAAATTGGCCTAAGTAGTCACGTTTATAAAAAAAAACTTTTGTAAATTTCATACGAAGTCACGTAACTCACGTTAAAAAGAAAAGTTTCAAAGGAAATGTTAAAAAAAACAAGTTGATGATGGTCACGTTTAAAAAAAAAACAATGTTTCCAAACAAAAAAAACTATAACAAAAAGCAAATTACAAGCGACCCAAATTTGGAGAAGTTCTTTTTAATATGCCAAATGGCATAGTTGCCCTAAAAAAAGAGAACGAGACAATTTATACCACTCGTACACATTCCCCTTAGGGTTTAAGGACTTTTGAGAGAGAACCTTTCATAAAACATTTGTGTAAGCATATTGCAATAATTGTTATCGTGAAAAGGCTCTAATTTTCTTTAGGTATGGTACAAAAAACATATTCACTTATAACACACTCATTAATAGAAACATCTTCAAAGTGTGGATCAACGTACAACTCAATGAAAAATGAGACACTCATTTCTTATTCTTAAACTTTTATGGCAAGTTTACGTGATAACGGACTAGTCAAATACATTGAAGATAATTTTGAAGAAATTATGTATTGTAATGTTGAAAAAGATAAGAAACATCCAAAGTTTTTGTACAGTCACTTTTTTAAATGCAAGATTCTTATCCAAAATGCATGAAGTGCATAAGCGATTTCCCGCAAAGAAATGACATTACACATGGGTGGAATTTCTAAAGTACAAGTATCTTCAAGGTCATTTTAAGATAGGTTTCGAAGTTAGGTTTCAAAACCTATCTTAAAATATCCTTGAAGATAATGTTACTTTATAAGTTCCTTCTACGTAAGGTCATTTAATTGCATGAAATTGTTTGAGAGTTTCATACACTTCAAGTAAGAACCTCACATTAACTAAAGTGCTCGTACAAATACTTGGTGTTTGGTATCTTTTTCCAACGTGTTATAATGCTTCATTTCTTAAAAAATATGTGCAGTATACTTAATTACCTCAAGTAGTTAAAATTGACTTAAATGTTTAAGGACGTGGGAATGAGTTCTTCATTTTTCATTGAGTTGTCTAGATGAATGTGTTGTACGTTAATATACTTTTGGCACCATGACTAAGTTGAAATAGAGTTCTTCGTGTTAATAGTTGTAGCAACATGCTCGCATAAATGCTCTATGCAATGTTCTCTCTCAATGGTTGAAAGATGGTTGTGTACAAGCACGAGTCGTAGAAAATGTTTCTTTCCGAGTTTTAAAGATCTTATCATAAGGTTGAAGTTTCTTACATAATTTGGGTAACTTTACAATTTGGCATATTAAAGAAAACATCTCTGAATTTGTGTTGCTTCCATAATCTGTTCGTATGATCTCTATCAAAGTTTTTTCTATTACCCTCATCCAATGACATTCTAACATTTATTCTCGGGATGGTTCTTTGTTGAACAAATTAATGTTTTCTCAAAGATTGTGAAAAGTGTCGGAATTGTAGTAGTCACCCATTGAAGTTTTCCGAGTTTTAAAGAAAACATCTTTAAATTTGTGCTGCTTCCATAATCTGTTCATATGATCTATATCAAAGTTTCGTCTATTATCTTTATCCAAACACGTTCTATCAATGTATTCTCGGGTGGGTACTTTGTTGAACAAAGTAAGGTTTCCTCAAAGATTGTAACAAGTGTAGGATTCGTAGTAGTAAGCCATTGTGGCGTTCTCCTAATCGATACAAGTTTCCTTGAATAAATCTACGTAGTTGCTCGCACATTAATAAGGGTGATTACATTTACTAACGTTCAATTTTGTGATCAAATTATCATCTATATTGTGATTTGATTATATTTTTTTTTGGTAGAAAATTTTAGGGTGAAAAGACGGTGCTCCCAATCCAGTGTAAGGGAGACCTTAGAGTTTAAAGAGCACTCGCAAATGAATTTACGTTTGAGAAAACCCCCATTTGGGTCTTTGAAAGTGTCACTCGCTATCGAACTAGTCTCTGGATCAAATTAATGAATCAAAAACTTCCTCAATGTATGTTATGTTAGTCAAATTCATCCAAAATGTTAACTTGGTGTTAACGGTGCTGATGTTTCTGTTACACTAGAAATAAAAAAATCAGCAAGCCACACTATGCTCCTACATCTAAATCACTTCCCTTGGAACAACCATTAAACCACCATCATCTCCATCTTTTACTAACCTTCTCATACAACTAGAAATAAAACAGAGAAACTATAAAGGAAAAAAACTTCAAAAAAATAGTAGCGGGAAAAGAAGAGGAAGAAGAACAACACCCTTGCTTTTCAAATAACAACCTTCACCGCCACTTGCTCCCTTACGAATCTACCTTCATGCGTGAACTCGTAATTAATATGGTTTCTAAAGCCTTTCCTCATGTTTGGCATTTGATACTTTTTTGTTTTTTTTTTAATCGGTGATTAGTTATTATATTATTTTTCACCTAAAATACTTATATTATTATTATATTATTTGTATTTGCCTCGCATAAATAGATCCAACTCATTATTTTTAGGCTTAAAGGAGAGGACCAATATGATTACTGGCAACTTAGATAAGGAACCAACTTACACATTTTTATAGTTATGGGACCATATTAAAACAAAGAATTAAGTTAAGTGACCGACTATTTAATTAAGCCTAATTTTTTTTTGTGAAGAATACAAATAATTTTTTTTTAAAAAAAAAATTTACTTAAAAATGAGATTGACTAAGATGTGATATCTTGTTAATCTCAAATGTTTATGACACATGAATTGTGATAGCTTGGTGATTTTAAACCTTTAAATAAAAATAATGAACATTTTTAAAATAATTGAGATTGACTGAGATATAACATCTTGTTTTTAAAAAATTGTGGCATCTTGTTAATCTTATATGTTTAGGATATCTGAATTATGACAACTTGGTGCTCTTAAATCTCATAAATAAATTGTTTCAAATAAACTAGGGAAAATTACACTAACCTCCCCTAAACTCTAACTAAATGTCACTCACCTCCCCTCTATTTTTTAAAAAGACATTGACCTCCCCTCACACTAACTCTGTTTAATCTCCGTTTGAAGAAGAAAAGAAAAACCTTCCATTCCTAATATTTGTTTTTAAAGAAACATCACTTCCATTTTTTCGTTTGAAGTGCAATTGGTTGATGAAGAAATAAGATGTCCAGTTTCGTAATCTGCAATGAGACTTACCAAACTTGTCATGAAGATCCCATTCTATGGTGGAACGAATACAATACCAAACACTCTAAACCTAATTTCCAAGATTAAAGGACATTACGTGACATTGCTAAATCTTGTCTAATCATCAATTTAATCTGGCATTAATCCTTTGTTTATACCGTTAATTCCATTTCTTTGATATTTATTTTCTTAATTGAAATCATCTTTCATTAGGTTAATCAAATCAAAATTTCAATGTTGGTAGAAATCAATATAGCAACGTAATTGGTGAAAGCATACAAACAAGATCTCAGAGTATAAATGTGTGACGAGGCAAAGATTAAACTGAAGGAAAAAATGAGTTAGGAAGGTGACGTGATTAATAATTAGCTGACAATGATTAAAAAGTTAGGAATACATTTACATTTCAGTTTTGAGAGGGAATGCCAAAAAGGTTACAAACCCATTACTATTCTAATCTTATAAGGTTTTTTGAATGTTTGTTGATTATATTAGTGGAACAGTGGATTGATTGGATTCAACAATAAAGGTTTGTCCCCACAATGTTAATAGAAGATTCTTAACCAAAAAAAAGTTAACGGAAAAATCAATGGTGTTAAAAGAGAAGGGAAGTGCTTGTCTATTTGATTAAAACTTAAGGGAGGTTAATGTTAATTTTAAAACTAAAGGGGGGGTGTCAATGTCGTTTGGATAAACCTTAAAGGAGGTGGATGTAATTTTTCCAATAAACTATGATTGATTGAGATGTGGATCTTGTTAATCCTAATTTGAGACACCAAATTCAAACAACCAATCTATAAATTCATCACAATCAACTTCTCTCACACGATATATATTAATCAAATTCACAATGTCTAGTGTTATTAGATTTATCTCAACAACAAACATTTCTTTAAAATCAACCAACTATTAATTTTTACCCAAAACAATATAGCTTTGATTTTTCTATTGCAGTGAGAGATATAGAAGCAAGAGATCACTTTTTTTTTTAGACAAAAGGAGGGTAGCTAGCAAAGAGCTAGGCTACCAAAATGTATTAATAAGAGAAAAGGAAACAAAAGAGGGGGACAAGAACCAAAACCTCCAATAAACTTAACAAAACCTATAGAAAGGTAACCCTAGTTTGTTCTTTCCAAAAGTTTCTCTAATACAATCAGGAATGTTTAACCAAACTCTCAGATGGGCAACACTTAAACCAAAATTGGCCAAAACATCTACACAAGTGTTTCCTTCCCTGAAAATATGAGTAGCAATGAAATTCATAGATCTGGTGATATGCAAGCAGTTTTCCCATCTATTACGCAGTCTCCAGGGAACAATGGATAGATTTTTAATAACATTAATAACCAAAGCAGAATCACACTCCAACCATAAATTCTTCCAATGAAATTGACTTGCCAGCTCAATGGCACACATTGCTCCATGAAGTTCAGCATGGAAGGCATCCGAATTCCCTGTGTTCTCAGCAAAGCCAAGAAGAAAGTCTGCATCATGGTTCCTAAAAATTCCTCCACATCCAGAAGAAAGAGCAGTACAGGACCCATCTGTATTACACTTTATCCAATGGGGTGGGGGAGGTTTCCAAAGTACCTCTATAATGTTTGGCGCTTTAGGAGGATGGATACTAACATTGAAACGTTGTAGAATGACAAAATTAGAGACACTTGCAGAAGCAACAGCTTTAGAGAGGTTACCAGTCAAAGCCGTACTTGAAATGATGGTAGAAAGAGAGCTCTTCCAATGAATTTTCCTGCTTGAGAACCTCAATTGATTTCTTGCATACCAAACTGTACAGATGATGTTAATCATGGCTGCTGTGATTACCAATCTGCACTAAGGGTTCCAGGATCCATTACAAATGGTCCACATATCTGTCACTGACTGGAAGTGTAGCTGTTTGTTGATCAGAGAGGCAAACCAACGCCACAAATTAATTACATATGTGCATTCAAAAAATAAGTGAAAGGAACTCTCCTCATTCCTGTTACATAAAGAGCACATAGAAGGTAAAAGGCAGCCTCTAGGAGTAAGATTTTCATCAGTGGGGAGCTTGTTTAACATAAGCCTCCAAACAAGCATAGACTTTGATGGAGGAATATCTTTTGACCAAATAATTTTTGCCCAGGGAACTTTGTTGAAGTGGTGTTTCTTGAAATCATAAGCTTCTTTCAAAGTTAGAATGCCGGTTCCATTAAGATTCCAAACAAGTTTATCCGGTTTTGTCACAGTAGGGAGAATAACTTGAGAATTAAGAAGACTCAATGAAGGGAATTGCTGCAATATGTCTTCAGGGATGCGCCAATGAGTATCATGAAAATAGCTGCAGAGTTTAGGAGGAAAGGAATTAGCTTGATCTGCTGGTACATTCAAAGTTTCAGAAAGAGGTTCCCCATGCCAGTGATCAAACCAAAAGTTAATAAGTTTTCCATCACCAACAAGCCAGGTTGTGTTTTCTTTGACTATGTTGTATTCATTTTTCATTCCGCTCCATAAAGAAGAAAAAATGTGGTGTTGAATGCAATTACTACCTCTAAGAATCCTACTTCGCAGGATGATTGCCCAATGCTCCTCTGAATGAAGCATTTCCCAACAAATCTTCATGTTTGTAGCTTGATTCAAACAAACGAGAGATCACAAACCAAGGCCTCCCTCCTCAAGATCAGCACAAACTTTTTTCCATGCCACAATCACTAGCTTTCTTTTATCAATATCTCCACTCCAGATAAAAATTTTAATCCATTTTTCAATGTCTCTAAGAATACTGATTGGCCAAGAGTAGACAGTCATTGTGTGGGTCACCATACTTTGAATTACGGACTTTACAAGTTGAACCCTACCAGCCATAGACAACAAAGAGGCTTTCCAGGAAGCTAACCTAATTTTGATCTTGTCAGCAATAGGTTGGAAATAGATTCTTTTGGGCTTACCTCTGAAGATTGGCGCGCCAAGGTAAGTGAAAGGCAGAGTACCAATTTCAAACCCTATAAGTTGCACCATATGATTCAGCCTGACATTAGATACCCCACCAGCATGAATTGATGACTTGCTCAAGTTTATAATATGTCCGAAACAATTGGCATACCTAGTAAACAATTCCTTTAAAGCTTGTAAGCAAGAAATTTTCCCTTTGCAAAAAACCATAAGATCGTCAGCATAAAAGCAATGAGAAGGGATATGATTACTTCTTGAAGTAGCTATTGTTTCCACTTTCCCTTCCTCCACGAGTTTAGCTATACCTCTACTTAAGACTTCCTCTGCAATACAAAAGAGAAGGGGAGACAGGGGGTCTCCTTGTCTAACTCCCCTATTACAGTTGAAAAATCCTACCTGCACCCCATTGATAGATATTGAGATTTTGGCTGAAAGCAGAATAGAGTGAATCCAGTGGATAAACGTAGAGTGAAAGCCAACTTGCTGAAGAACCTCGAGCAGAAAGTCCCAACTCAATGTATCGAAAGCTTTAGACACATCAATTTTTAAAGCTAGATTACCACCAAAAGATTTCTTGTCTAAAACATTGATTGCTTCTGAAGCTAAAGTAATGCAATCTCTGATGTTTCGCCCCTTAACAAAACCTCTTTGTTCTTTACAAATAATAAAGGGGAGGATCCCAGCTAACCTGTCAGCAAGTACCTTTGAAATAATTTTGAATTTAAAGTTAGCCAGAGCGATGGGCCTGTAGTGTTCAATCTTGTCTGTATTTGGAATTTTAGGGATGAGCACTAAGGTGTTCGCATTAAAGTTTGGAGGCAGCCATCCATTCTGAAAAAACTCCAAGACAGCTTTGTATACATCTACATGAATTATATCCCAGTATGCTTGGAAGAAGCAAGCTCCAAATCCATCTGGTCCAGGAGCTCCATCATGATTGAGGTCGAACACTACAGCCTTTACTTCTGACAGAGATGGAATCATGGTGAGAAGGTTATTTGTTGTATCATCAATGATCTTGGGAATTGTTTCCTCCACCAAGAGTCGGTCCTGCAAAACAGTGTTAGAAGAAGAAAAAAGACATTTATAATAGTTTACTATGTGGCTGGAAATTCTCTGAGGATCACTAATGATCTCATCCTCGTTTCTAATAGTAGTTATCATTTTTGTTTTATTTTTTATTTTGGTCAATCTATGAAAGTAGCTGGAATTTCTGTCACCATCCACATGCCATCTTACTCTAGCTTTTTCTTGCCAGAAAACCTCTTGTTTGAGAAGGGCATCGTTGAGTTTCATTTTTGCTTGCTCTTCATCATTCATGAGCGCATCATTATGACCTGAAGTTTGAATCTGAACTTGAATTTCATTTAAATCCTTCTCAGCTTCACTGACCAGGTTGTGTACATTGCCAAAAACTTCCTTATTCCAAACCTTTAACTTCATTTTTAACCTTTTGAGCTTTGTGCTAAGAACAAACATAGGGGACCCTGAGATTGCCTCACTCCAAGAGTTCAAAATAAGCTCCTTGCAATCAGCATGTAATGACCACATTTTCAAAAATTTGAAACAAGAAGCGAACTGGTGGTTATCATTTTTAAACTCTAAAAGAAGAGGGTAATGATCCGAGCAAGTGTTGGTGAGAGTAGAACAACTAATGAGAGTGCAAAAATCCAACCATTTTTGATTGCAAATACTTCTGTCTAATCTTCTTTTGGTATGTCTCCTTCCCATTCTCCCATTGTCCCAAGTGAAAAAAGAACCTCTAGTAGGAAGATGGATAAGATTATTTATGTCAGTCCAGGATTGAAAATCAGTCATGGGGGGTCTAGCTGGGGAGAAGAAACCACAATGTTGATGAGAACCAAGCACAGTGTTAAAATCACCAATAAGGCACCAAGGAGCATCATATTGGGATTGAAGGGAAGAAAGCTTATGCCATAGGTCTTTTCTTTTAATATTACTAGTGAAAGCATAAATGGCAGAAAAGAAAAGGGTGGTGTTGTTAAGGTTAATAGTAAAGGTAACTTGTTGTGAGTCGGAATCAATCAAGATTGGGTTAAGATGCAAAGAACAAATGCACCAAAGATTAGGAAGCAATTGATCTCTATTGTTGAAAGAAAAAAGTTTAAAACCTAATCTATGTAACCAAGAGGCAGGGAAATGGTTGAAATTCATCCAAGGTTCAGCTAAGAAAATAAAGTCAGGTTTATGAAGTAAAATTAATCTCTTAAGGGCCAACCTAGAAGGAGAGTTGGCTATTCCCCTAATGTTCCAATAAAGAGATTTCATTTGAAAGGTTTAGGGTTACCAGCTTTACCTCTGGTTTTGTAACTACTCACCACTACCGGTTTCTTTTTTACGGAAGTTTTCTTTGATTTCACCACTTGAAAACCATCATGTGACTGGACAGAAGTATTACCATCAAGGGCATCAAGTTGTAACAGCAGCCTTTTTTCTCTTTCCTCATCTTCAGCAATGTTTGCCCAAGATTTATCCAAGAATTCCTTGTTTTTCCTTTCTAATGGAGCCAAGTCAAGCTCACTATCATTCTCACTTTCAGACTGAATGGGAGAAATAAAAATATGAGCAGCATCTAGAGAGTTGTCAACAAATTCAGAATCAGTTTCTACTTCTTCACTAACTTGCGCCCTGCTGCTGCTCCTCAACAGCTCCTCATTCACCTCCTTTTAAAGTTGTAAATCTTGTGCAATCATATCAGTTCTGATGTTATTTTCCTCTTCATTAAACAAAACATTAAAATTGTTCTGTTGTACTATTTTACTAGTTGATGCTTTGTCTGTTTGCTGCACACCATTGACGGCCTGAATGCCCATAAGCTCCATACTTTCATCGTTTTTACCATCATCAACATCAATAGGTTCAGATTCATTGCTCCCCTGTTTTTTCCTACCATCATGAACTTGTACAAATTATTTCCTTGGTTCCTTATCAACTTTATTTTGAGCAGCACCATCCCTAAATATTTCATGTTTATGCAAGCTTTTACAAACATTTATATGGTGCCCTATCTTTCTGCAATTGGTACAAAAGTCAGGGATATTTTCAAAGTCTAGATCAACAAAGAAAGCATACCCTTTTCTTTCTACCAGCACTTTGTATCTCAGCTCTTGAGTGACATCCAAATCAACGAGAACCCTAGCGTATTGTCCAAAGGTCCTCTCCATCATAGGCTTTATTGAGGCAGGGTCGGTACAGATGGGGGTACCAACACTATTTGCGATTGCAAACAAGATTTTAGGTCGCCAATACTCCTGAGCAAGGTCGTAAATCCTGACCCAAACTTGAGCAGTAGTGCTTGTCTGAGAGCTAGGGCAAAAATCTTTTGTCCAGGAAAACAGCTTCAGGACCCCTGGGTTCAAATTCCACGAGGCAAATGACCTAACCCTTTTAAGATCTTCTAGGGTTGAAAAACAAAATTCATAGTAGCCCTTACCCAAAGATGTCACACCCCCCATGTTCAGATCCTTCCACAAAACATGTAATTTCTTTCGCAAGGCATAAATAGTTAAAGGTGTGGAGCCTTTTGGCCATATGATTCTAGCATGCAAATTATGTTTGCATGTTTCCATTCCAGCGTCGTATTCCTCCTCTGGAATGGCTATAGCGAAGTTATCACCCTTGAGAACAGGTTTGGGGAGTTGAGATGTGGGTATATCACATATGTTAGAGACGGCTTGGGCAAAGGTTTTGGATTGGGTGATTGTTGTTGGTTTTTTGGTTGAATCAACAGGTTTGTTGTTGTTATGTGTGTGAATCGGTGCAGTATTGGATGGTTTAGGTGGATTTTGAGTGATAAAACAACCATCAGAGGTTAAATTAGGGTATGAGGCTTTTCTGCGTTTTTGTTTGATAAACTTATGTTATCCTCCATGAAACAACGCCAGGGAAAAGGCTCCATGAGGATCAGGATGGATGGAAAAGAGAAGAAGAAAGGGTTAAAGATTACCTGATGTTGAAGCAAGCTAAAGGTAGAAGGCAGTGAACAGTGGAAAGAAATCGCCAGAGACTTTCGTAATTTTCTCACCTATATATAATATAGATTAACCAGCATTAAAAAAAAGGTATAGATTAACCAATAAGAATTGTGTTTACATCTTTTAATGAGTTTTTTTTTTTTTAAGAATCTTTTAATGAAATTTATTCCAAAAAAAACACAAAATATTACCTTAAATTACTATGTTTTAGTTTTTTTTAATAAGTATGAACTAATGTTTTTTACTTATAAATTAGGAGGGAGGGAGTAAAACTTAATAGCGAACAATATTAATATGACAATAACTATGAATTAATGTTTTTTACTTAATATTGGAATAATATGCAATAACTACACTGACGGACATACATGACAATATTAATGAAACATCTTAGCATATGTTTGCTTTCAATTCTAGAAGGCCAAAAATGATTATAGAGGTTGTAGAATTGATTTGATGATGTTTGTATGATTTAAAGTAGATTTGATTCTATTGAAAGCTACAATTTGTAACTTCTGACTTCTACAATTGATTTTAGTCTTAAATTCGTTGCTAAATCTACTTTTACATAAATATATTCAAACATAAATCATTTTATATTCAACTCATTTTCATCCAAAATCGATTATACTAATCAAACATACACTTGGATTACTTTGATGATTATTACTCTAGCATTTTGATTATCAAAGAAGAAGAAAAAGACGAAAAAAAAACAGTTACACAAGAGGCTTGAGCTCTTGATGTTTCTCACGTTCATTTTCAGTAGATTCCCTCGCAACTTTTCGGTTCGAAACAAAAAACTGCGGCAAAATTAAAACATTCTCAAAAACATAAACCACCAAGTCACCGACTCGTCGCCGCTAACTCACTCATTCTCTCTTTCTCCACCGATTTCACAATTTCGAACTCAGCTTCGACGCAATGAACCTGAAATACGAACAGAGGCTCCAAGTCGCCGCTAAAATAATACTCGACGACGACGCAAGTTCCGGCGACGCAGCGCCGAGTGAAGAAGAGCTTGGGATTAAGGCAAAACTGAAACCTCATCAAGTGGATGGGGTTTCGTGGCTTATAAGGAGGTATAAACTCGGCGTCAACGTTGTTCTTGGTGAGTGAATGAGATATTACTTTTTCATTTTTATTGTTGTTTATTTATTTTTCAGAATGTTATTACAAATTTAATTAATTAATTAATTAGTATTTGGTTTCTCTGAGAAATTGAAGGAAAGAAACGATCATTTGATGATGAATGTGCGAGGCACTGTCAGTGTAATTTGTAAGTGTATCGAAGTTGCAAACAGATCCCTTTTTTTTTTTTGAAAACTCGGTATCCGATCTAAGGACCGACTAATCCGAGGGGACCAACCCCACTGCCCACTTGTGGGGGCCGTTTAAAGCCAGAGCAAGCTCTGTATGGACTTAGCCCACCGAAATTGGCACCAGAGGGAATCGAACCTGAGACCTTTGGAGGAGCAAACTCCAAGATCCCAAGCCAACCACTAGGCCAACCACAAATGGGTCCAAACAGATCCCTAATGTCTGTTATGTTAGTAATTTTTGGACTATTGATTTGCGGAAAAGACATATAAGGACTAAATTGATTATCTAAAAATAGATTCGAGACCAAAATGTGATTAATAAAAGAGACACTTGCGGATGTGTTTGCAATTTCGATATATTCAAGGAATATAGTAATACTGTCTCACAAATTTAGGGACCAAAATGTGTTTTTTGTAGAGGGGGACCAAAATGGTTGTTTATTCAAAGTTTATATATCTTGGGTGGCGATGGGGATATTTTATATGAAGTTTGTTTGATTCAATTTTTTTAGATTTGTGGATAAAAATGACTAATTAAAGAGACATTTGTGAATGTGTTTGCAATTTTGATACATTTGGGGACTATAATGACAATGCCTTGCACATTCAAGGACAAAAATGGTTGTTTATCCAAAGTTTATATATCTTGGGTTGACTATTTTGGTCTCCTTAACGCCAAAAAACCCTAAAAGGAAATGATTGAAATTTATAAGAGTTTAAAATATGAAATTAAATTTTAGAGTTAGTGTCCATTTTAGCCATCCTAAGTATATGTCACACATGTGTACTCTTCCTGTTTCTCCTTTTATAAATGCATTAAATTGGTTATACGATGTCAATATATTGCTTCAAATTGAAGCTTATGGCATTATCCTTGAAGGACCAATTTGTTATAGATGTTGGACTAGAGATAATGTGTGTTGTGGCATGTCTTTGGCATGTAAAGTGATTTTCCTTTGGACAATGTGATTTACTTATGTTTGGTTACTTTGTATCAGAATTGATTTTTCCTCAAAATCCTGGTTTGACTACGGATACTGAATTTCCAAAAAGAAAAAAAACTCATTCGGAGCAAGTTTCTCAAATGGCCATCCAAACATAAAGAAATATATACTCCAAATTATTGTTAAATTTTTCACTATTCAATTAACTGAACAGTTTGAGTGATAGGCTTATGGTTTAATCAATGTTTGGTGAGGTAGAACTATTTTTCATGGAATGTAAATCCTAGTATATTGATGTTTGAATACAACAATGAGTGTTGCTGTTTCACTTTCTTTGTAACAAAGCAACACTATTACACTGTTGATCTATGCTATAAAGATTCAATTAAGTTTTACGGTTACCGTCGATGCCTAACACATCCCTCTTCTTTTATCGGGGCTTGGGACAGCTATGTAAAGCACACAACACAACATAGGTGGGATTTTCTTTGTAACAAAGGAAGACAGAAAATGGGATTTGACTAATGTTGTGTTCTTTTTATTTTTGTTGTTCTGTTTTGAAGGTTTATGACTAGGTGGTTTTGATATTACTTCTGAAGAAACAATTTTTTTATTATGTTAGTAATAATAATGTTTCCATTATTTGCAGGGGATGAGGTATACGCTCTTTATTCAAATTTGTATCAGAGCCTCTATGAAATGTGGAAGGGACAATTTTTTAATCTAATTGATATTACTGTTGTATAAAACTTACCCTCTTATATGATTATCTGACAATTTCTATGTTATTTATCATTATTATGTAAATCCAACATTTATGTACTTAACAAAGGAGTGGTTTCTCGCTTCTTAAATATCACATCTTTCCAGAAATTTCTATTTACCGGCAGGGGCATACAATGTATCTGTGTCATGTTTTCTTATGAACTAAGGGCAATTTGTTTGAGGCATGTGCAGTTTTCTGTTATATTATGTTGCTTTTGAGCTTCATAGTTAATAGTTTAGTCATAGTCACTGTCATGTGTCTCATTTGTTCATATGCAACAAGCTGCATTTATCTTAAAATTATTAACTGATAAGCATTGCACATGCTTTTGAAAATTCTGAGTCTCGACCTTTTCTAATTCAGCATATGAAGAACTCAAAACAAGTCTCATAGTCCATTTTTTCGGAATGAAAAATATGATTCCTGATGTGTTTATGTTACTGTCTTTGTGTATAAATATCGATAGATGGGATTGGGCAAGACATTGCAAGCTATCTCATTTTTAAGCTATTTGAAAGTGCGCCAGTCGTCACATGGACCATTTTGTGAGTGAAGGAAAACTTTGATTTGGATAGTTTTGTTTTCACAAAATTTCTATTGAAATAAGCACTTATACATTTTCCTGCTTTCATTTTACTTTTTACAGTGGTTATATGTCCTTTAAGTGTGACAGATGGTTGGGTGTCTGAGATAGTCAAATATGCCCCTAAACTAGAAGTCTTCAAATATGTTGGTGATAAAGAATATAGGCGCAGACTACGTACGAAAACACATGAACATGTAACAAAGCAGCCAACACATAATGTGAGTTTGTTATATTTTCATTGAGTCGTTGAATCTGGATGGCTTTTCTTTCAACAGTTCTATTTCCTAATGAATGTTCACTGATAATTATTGCAATCAAATGTTTTGGCAGTTCATGTTGCCATTCGATGTGCTGTTAACATCATATGACATTGCACTAATGGATAAGGATTTTCTTTCTCAAATACCATGGCAGTATGCAATCATCGATGAAGCGCAAAGGCTTAAAAACCCGTCAAGTGTATGTAAAAAATAACTTAAATGCCTATTTATAGTATTCAATTAAGAATTTGCTTCTTAATGTTAAATTTGTGTTTCACTTTTCATTTTTATTGATCATCAATAATCATATTTGACTATCTTTAGGTGTAATAGGAACAAATCATGCATTTCAGACAGTTTGATAGTCAGAACTTCAAGACAATTTAGTCATACTGCCTCTGAGATTATTGGACTGCAGTAGCTAAACTTTTTAAACTTTACAGGTTTTATTTAATGTTCTCAAAGATCGCTATCTCATGCCAAGACGGTTGTTGATGACTGGCACTCCTATTCAGAACAACCTTTCTGAACTGTGGGCGTTGATGCATTTTTGCATGCCATCTGTTTTTGGTACACTAGATCAGTTCCTTTCTACATTCAAGGACATCAGTGATCTTACCTCAGGTCAGTATTATCATTTTGTTCTATAATTTATCATTACTGGCTTGTTAATTGTTGTGTCTCTCAGAAGTTTGCTGCACACTTATAGAATCTGATTGCTCTACTGTAGACATTGATCCATTTGTTGTATACTAGTCTTAAAATTTGGATTGGACCTAACTCAACCTTACAAAACTGGCTTTTAAGGTGAGGGCTGCCCAAACTTTATAAGCACTACTCATGCCATATCTCTAGGCAACGTGGGACTAAATCCATCCCTTCACAGTCAACACAATGAAGGTTTTGGAGGTGGAAATGAAGGCATTCCTAATTCCGCAATTAGGTGGCTAGGGGCGGATCGCCATGAAGGTGGAATTTCTAACCCCCCTTCGTGCTCGGGTCCAATGAGCTCGGAGTGTGGATTATGCTTGAACCCCAACATCAGTTCTAGGATTGGCTCTAATATCATCTTAAAATTTGGATTGGGCCTAACTCAACTTTATAAAACCGGCTTGTAAGGTGAGGGCTGCCCAAGCTTTCTAATCACTACGAAAGCCATATCTCTAGGCAATGTGGGAATAAATCTGCCCATTCAGACCCAACACGATGAAAATGTTGGAGGCTGCAATGAAGGTAACCCAAATGCTGCAATTAGACGGATAGGGACGGACCACAATGAAGGCGGAATTTCAAACAGTTAGTATTAGTTTAATTAGTCTAAAGGATCTGAAGAGGCTACCACAGGATGGACGGTTTATCATCCAATTGAGTGCCATGTGATTATTGAATAAATAAACTTGTTAAATTGGGAACAGAATTATTGTCTTGCTTTTAGCGTTTTCTGATTGTGGCAGCTTTGCTTCTCAACAGTTCATGATTCTCCAAAGGTTAAGGAGAGACTTCAAATCCTAAGAAGTGTATTGGCTGCATTTATGCTCCGACGAACTAAATCAAAGCTTATGGAGTGTGGAAGTTTAGTGCTGCCACCTCTCACTGAGACAACTGTGTATGTTGTACTTGTTCTAATTAGATACTACCTTGGACTTTTTATTTTAATGGAATTGTAATTTATGATAACTTAAACATGAAAAGTTGTTCCATTGAAAATTGAAATTCCATCCTATGACAGGTTAGTACCACTTGTTAGCCTGCAAAAAAAGGTCTACATGTCAATACTGAGGAAGGAACTTCCAAAGCTAGTCGCACTATCTTCTGGAACATCAAATCATCAATCACTACAGAATACTGTTAGTAAAGCTCTTGCTTTTTTCTATTTCTTTCTTTCACCTTGTTGTTAATGGTCAATATGATTCACTCTTTTAGGTGATACAACTAAGGAAAGCATGCAGCCATCCTTATCTTTTTCCGGGTATTGAACCTGAACCTTATGAAGAAGGTGAACATCTGGTTCAGGTAATTACCATACTTATGTTTTTACTAGATAACTTTAGACTGATCCTACCTGGGCTGTTATGTCATACAGTCACTGTTAGAGTACATTTCTCTATTATCTTGTACTTTAATTGCTTGTTAGTATTGCATCTCCCATAGAAGAGGATAAAAAGGGCAATGAAAGTGCGAAGAAAAGAAAATTAAAGAAATAGACAACTCAGATGCTACATGAACCTGAATATAATTGCTACGTCTTGAAATACTAATATTAATTCCTAAACTATTTACCAAAAACTACTTGGAAGGTGAAACATTAATATTTTTCTATTTCCAATAACCTTTCATATTATGGGCTGTATTGGGGTTTAGTCCAACACTTGCTCCAACTCTTGCTTACCAGTCAAACTAGGCCCAAGTACCTTAGACACTTTGCAATTGCACCATCATTCTTGCTTTGAACGTATTTATCATCTTTTTCTGTCAGGCCAGTGGTAAACTACTGATTCTGGACCAACTTCTTCGAAAGCTACATCATAATGGACATCGTGTTCTTCTTTTTGCTCAGATGACACATACACTTGACATTTTGCAGGTAATTTTTTTTCTACCTATGTATTGAATGCCTTGTATTATTTAAATGGGTTAATTGATGAAATGTTCTTCTATTCTAATATAGGATTATCTGGAGTTACGTAAGTATTCTTACGAGCGTCTTGATGGATCAATTAGGGCTGAGGAGCGCTTTGCTGCAATAAGAAGTTTCAGCAACTCATCAGCTAATACGGGCTTGAATTTTGAAGCTAACCAAAATGGAGCTTTTGTTTTTATGATCTCAACAAGAGCTGGGGGAGTTGGCTTGAATCTCGTGGCTGCTGATACTGTGAGTTATGTCTAGCTTTAACCCTTCTTTTTTGAAACTAGAACCTTATTACCAATTCATTTTCTTGTCTTTTATTTTCCATTGTATTCTATAGGTTATATTCTACGAGCAAGATTGGAACCCTCAGGTGGACAGACAAGCTTTGCAGAGAGCACATAGAATTGGCCAGATGAATCATGTTTTGTGTATAAACCTTGTTACTGAACATACAGTGGAGGAAGTATGTTTCTGTTTGTATATTTATTATACATTGACTATGGAGGCTATTTGCTTGTACTCTATGAACTCACATGTTACACTGTAGGTAATTATGCGGAGGGCAGAAAGAAAATTGCAGCTGAGCCTAAATGTTACAGGCGATAATATTGTCGAACAAGAAGATAAACAATTATCTTCAGTTGGAACTGGTGATTTGAAATCCATCATAGTTGGATTACGTATGTTTGATCCCAATGAAATCAATGATGGAAAAGACAAGGACATGGATTTAACAGAAATTAATGCAATGGCTGACAAAGTGATTGCTATTCGTGATGAACAAATATTTGATAAGGATGACAGGAAATTTGAGGTCAATCCAAGAAACTTTTTAAAAGGATTTGATGTTAAGGAAAGAGGTTCTGCTTCTTTCTCTTGTGATCTTGATCTTGATGAGGCATCATATCTTGCTTGGGTTAAAAAATTTGAGGAAGTTTCTAAATCAAGTTGCGACTCAGTTATTGACTTGAAAAGCAGAAGGAACTTGGATGAGGAAAAGAGTCAAAAACTTGAGACTGCAAGGAAGAAGGCAGAAGAAAAGAAGCTGTCTAAGTGGAATGCTGCTGGATACCATTCGTTGAATGTTGAAGACCCTATTAGCCCACCAGATGGGGATACCATATCAGATGCTGGTTCTGTTCATTTTGTCTATGGAGATTGTACAGCCCCTACAAACGTTCTTTCATCTGAACCTGTTTTAATATTCAGGTTAACTTTTTATTTTTGCTCGACTGCATACTTTGCTCTGGTGCACCAAGCTTTTAATAATTATATTGATGAAATGAATTTCTGTTGGAGTTTTGTTCCATGTGGGTTTGCTTTCTTCATTAGAACTTAGCTCTGCGTGAGGCATAAAAATTGATAAAATGATAATGTCGCACTAGATACTAATACGTGTCTAGGTATATATTTTTCCTATATATTTTTCCTATCTATTTTGCATTGATGACAGGATTCAAATTAAATACCAACGAAGATTGTTTTAAGGTCAAGTATGAAAGTTTTAAAGCTTAATTGTAATTGGGAGGGAATTATATAAGTAGAAGGTAGTTTTGTTATTGACAAATGAAGAGTGTAAATGACAGAGTATAGCTATGATGAAAAAAGGAAATGAACCTGAAGGGAGGGGACACATTCTCTTCAATTTAGCTTTGGGCCATAGGAGAATATCATTGGCCGAAGCAAGCACTATCGTTACATCTCTTTGTAATTCTGTCCTAATATTGTCATCAACCAAATAAAGTCACCCTTTTGTATATATTAACCGTTTCCTATCATAGTTTTTGACTCCATTATTTACTGTGAATTTATAACCTCGTTTTACAGCTGTGTTGACACCTCCGGACGTTGGGGCCATGGTGGAATGTTTGATGCACTATCTAAACTTTCATCAAGCATCGGTGATGCATATGAGCGGGCTTCTGAACAAGGGGATCTGCATCTTGGTGATCTCCATCTTATAAGGCTTGAAGGTGAGCACAAACACAGGTTAATTTTTTAAGAAAATAGATTGAATAATATGATGTATCATGCATTTAATTAGAAAATAGAAAAAGATTATAACATATGCCAGTTGGTACACTTATTTGGAGTTAGATTTCCAATATATATTGAATCAGTATATGGTTCTTTATTTGTTCCATTTCACTTATAGATGACGGTGATGATCAAAACTTGGATGGTAATGCTCCCAAAATGGTTGCTTTAGCTGTGGTTCAATCCTACAATCCAAGGCGTAAAGTCCCTCGAAGTGAAATCTCACTTGTCCACTTGGAAAGCTGCTTATCAAAGGCAGCGTTCTCAGCCGCTCAAAATTCTGGTAACATGCTTCCACATTTATCTAATATTTTATTGTTGTTCATTATATTGTTTGTTTCTTGCTTACATGCATGACTAATTTGTTGTCAATGAGACACTTTGATCTTGCATTACTACAATGTATTATATTCATTATCCAATCATATAAGTTAAAGACAAGACAAAATAGGAAGGAAATTATATATTAAAAAGTGTGGACATTGAGTGTAATAATCAAGTTAATGTAAAGGAATCTTCGTATTTCTCATTGTTAAGAAAAATGTTTAGAGAACCTAGTTGCTATAGGTTAGATTCCTTTTAACAGATTTTGCTTTTTCAGTTGAGAGCGTTCATGCTATGTACTTAAAAGTCGAATCTTTTATGCATTTTACCCTTTTTCTTTATTGATTGTTGGAAAGTATTTATCAAGCGTGAATTTATCAAATAGAGAGCGGCTGAGATTGTTTTTAGCATTATCTTCAAAATTAAATTGTGACGAGTTGGTGTTTCAAACTTACTGATACAAATTAAATTCTTTTGATCATTCTGCAAAGCATCAATACACATGCCACGGATTGGTTATCAAGATGGATCTGATCGCTCACAGTGGTACACCATAGAACGGCTTCTAAGAAAATATGCCTCCATGTACAACGTAAATATATACGTGTAAGTTGTAATCTTTCTATCAGATCAACATCAGATTTAAGAACATTTGATAATGGATATCTGATCATCAATTTCTTACAGGTATTATTACCAAAGATAACGTTACGGATCCAGGCTGTTTCCAGACACAAGAGGGATATTTCAGATTGAAAAAAGAGCTTGAAGATACGTTTCCCTATTACCCTGTATGTGCACATGTATGTATGTAATATAATTTCGGACAAAACAAGTGTAATGTTTTGCAATTCCTTTGAAGTGTTAGAACATAATTTACATGTTGAGACATGACTAAAAGGTTGTGTCAAATCTGACTGACCATGCCATCAAATCTGTTTTTGCAACTCATGAAATGATTTTCTTGCCGTTGAATATCTAATGACAGAATCAACTGAAATTGGTTTTTATTGTGATTAAAGCATAACTTCAAAGAAAATGCAGCAAAGATGTCCTCCCAAAGTTGTAAAACTCCCGAAAATGAATGTCCAAACCTACATAATACACTAACATAGCATAGGAACTTGTGGTATTGTAGAATAACATATGCTTGCAGATAAACAATTTTTCTAC
>Ga0228711_1004785_pt1 | contig 20715 bp, 9 predicted proteins | sample MedpolnodulmetaG_2_FD_177996 | JGI IMG/M metagenome (GOLD analysis project Ga0228711, IMG submission 177996) | Root nodule microbial communities from Medicago polymorpha collected in Santa Monica, California, United States - brown nodules | ecosystem: Host-associated > Plants > Roots > Nodule... | reverse complement strand
GTATGCTGTCTTTTTTGTGTTTATTGTTATTCCTATGATGTCACATTTTGAGCTTGTTTTAATAGCAACACTTCGTGTGTTGTTGAGCAGATGATTGCAGGTTTTTCCCTTCTTTTTTTTTCTTCACGTGATCTTACATTTCAAGTTCTGACTATTTTTTATATAATCCTATATTGCAGGTAGAGCGTACAAAGTTAAGACCTGTGGCAAGTGGTATTTTGACACCATTTCAAGGACTTTCTTTTCTTGGATTTCAACTGCTTTTGGGTCTTGGTATTCTTCTACAACTGAATAATTATAGGTTAGTTTTAATGTTGTTTGCCAAGATCTATGGTTAATGTCTTACTGCGTTATGTTGGGGCTTTAGACTGTTAAATTTACAATATCTCAATCAGTTATAAAACATGGTACCTATGATCTGTGTTCTATGTCCTTGACTATGGTAGTGTGGCCCTGATTGGCAAAGCTGAAAGCTCAATCAGTTATAAATCCTTTGTTTAAGATTAAATATTATACAGATTGTTTGAAACAAATTAACCAAAATTCTTTCCCAGAATAAACCTTTAAAATATAAAAAATCGGAGGAAATTATGTTAAAATTTTAAGTGCAGAATGAGGAAGTCTAATCTCTATTGAACTTTTTACATATAGAGTAGATGATAAAGGTGACTTCTTTGTTGCATTGAATAGTCTCACAGCTGCCTGTTCTGCATGTTAGCCTTATCCACTGTCAAATTTGATTCAATTGTTTGATAAGAAAGAAATGTTGTGTGGAAAACAAGGAAAATATAACATTGCTTTATCCACTACCAAGTATTACATTGTTATATACCCTGCAAAACATTGTTTTGTTCTGCACAAAGATTGATCCGTTTTGCTTAAGGCTATTTTCATGTTGACATATATTTGATAATTTAAAAAAGGCTAAAATATGTTTTTGGTCCCTACAAATATGACTCATTTGGGTTTTGGTCCCTGGTAAAAAAAAATTTGAAATCCATCCCTGCAAAATTTTTTGTTTTTAAAATAGTCCCTGGGCCCACTTTCTTGCTTATTTGGCAGGTGTTTTTAGGTGTCACTTGCTGACTGTATCATTTTGTACACGTGGATTTTAATTGAAATTAAATAAATATAAAATAAATCAATAGATCTATGAATGTTTTAGATTAAAACCCAAATGATACAGTCAGCAAGTGACACCTAAAAACACCTGCCAAATAAGCAAGAAAGTGGGCTCAGGGACTATTTTAAAAAACAAAAATTTTTGCAGGGATGGAGTTCAATTTTTTTTTTTTACCAGGGACCAAAACCCAAATGAGTCATATTTGCAGGGACCAAAAGCATATTTTAGCCTTTAAAAATTTGTTGGAGTGATATGATAGATAATCATATAGAATTTTAATCACCCTTTTTAATATCGGTTTTAGATACATTTTATAATTTCCTTAATTTAGAAATGGAAAATATGACTTCCCTTCCATTTCTCTCCAAAAGCCAACTCCCAAACATACCCTAAGTAGATTAGCTTCAAATTGCTTGCAAGTGCTATAATCTGTATACTTGTTTATACATGTTATCATTATTTCATATGCAGTCATGATTAAGTCAAAATAAAGCATGTAATGTGATTTATGCTCGCGTGTTAAATATTATTTGGTTTGTCTTTTTGGGCAGCCGTGTTTTGGGTGCCTCATCGTTGTTGCTCGTCTTTTCCTATCCCTTGATGAAGAGGTTTACATTTTGGGTAATGAATTTTCTAATTTCTAATTTCTTATGGCAAATTTATTTTTCTTCTTATTTCTTAATTATTGTCTTTGAAATATGATCTCATTTATTCTGCGCTCTCCTACTATATTGGTTAGCCTCAAGCATTTCTTGGCCTGACCTTTAATTGGGGGGCTCTGTTGGGATGGGCAGCAATTAAAGGAAATCTGGATCCATCTATTGTGCTGCCACTTTATGCCTCCGGAGTTTGTTGGACTCTTGTGTATGATACTATCTACGCGCATCAGGTAAAAACAATATTGTTTCTTGAAAGACATGATCCCTTTGATTTCGTTTCTCTGTCCTACCTTTTGTTTGCTTCATGATCCCTGAGATACTGCTTAGTTTCCAGTATCCTCCACAAGAATCTTGTGTGTAAAGCAACTTAACCAAATTCTAATGCATTCAGGATAAAGATGACTTGAATGTGGGAGTTAAATCAACAGCTTTACGTTTCGGTGATTCAACAAAGGAGTGGCTTACTGGGTTTGGGATTGCAAGCCTTAGTGGTCTTGCTCTCAGTGGATTTAATGCTGAACTCGGTATTTATTTATGAACGTTATTCTGCTCTCTTTTTCACGAGGTTAAATAATTGTTTCCTGTGTCCTGATTCATATGATTGGAGCAGGGTGGCCATATTATGCATTTCTGGGTGTTGCATCTGGACATTTAGGCTGGCAAATATGGACAGTTGACCTTTCTTCTCGTTCTGATTGCAATAGGAAGTAAGTTTGTGAAGATATTTCCATAAATTTATGATTTAATTATCCTAAAGTCCATCTTTTGAAAGGGTCTCAAATCTTTATTATATTGGCCTGAACATTTATCGCAGCTTCAGTATATTTTTATTTTAAAAGTCAATACCACAGAAAACCAAATTTCAATAGAAGTTTTTTCGAAGACTAAATTTTATAGATTCACTATTTTCTACAAGCACTAGATGGCATATATATACTGTTTTATTTGCTCAAACCTCAGCATATTAAAACCCCTGCATAATTTAGTGATTGATCAATTAGCTTATGATATAATGTTTCATTCAGTTGTCTCCATTTCAACTACAACATACCATTTTTTTTTTTAGAACTACGACCTGACCTTGTTTCTTGTCTCCTCCAGGTTTGTATCAAATAAGTGCTATGGAGCTACCATATTTGCTGGAATCCTGGCTGGAAGACTTTCATCATAGGGTAAAGTTTGCCTTATGTTTATATATAGTAACAACAATAATGCATGCTGTTTGTATTTTTGTAATTATATTAGACTTGAAGGCAACGAACAATGACAATTTGTTATTAGGTTCAACTAGTTAAGTAACTTGAGTAACTAGTTATTCATTATTTTCTTCTGATGCCAACATCTGAATGCCATTCTGTTAATGTGCAGATGACACTATCGTCTCACATTAATGAGTTAAAAGTAAAGATTTTTTTGATAGCACATGAAACTGGACATTGTAGCTCCATAATCTCAAGGTGGTGACCAAGAAATTGATGGTCAAGAAACTTTACTTTCACAGTTTGAATTATGGGAACAAGCGTGAGATGCCAAGGTGCAATACCATTTGAAGTTCCAAGTTTCGAGCTAAGGAGTGATTGGTGTAGTCCACTCATGTATGTATTGATGGGTGATGGTGTTTAGTCCACTCATGTTGGGATGAGTGAAACAGTATCATATTTGTTATAAGATGACTTTCATTGATTGATTATAGGAAGTAGATGGATGGTATTTATCATGAAAGAAAAATCAGAAAATTGAAAAACATGAAACAGAACATTTCGAAAACAAATTGAATACTGAAATCGTAATAAAGATCTATTTCTTTGCATTGGCAAAGAAAAATGTTCACACCTCAAGAATTCTGCTACTATGTAGGGTACTATTTCTTTGCATTGCATAAAAAATAAGAGGAGTGTTATTTGAACAACTATTTGGTTGACAACTTATGATACAACCATAATTTACAAAAGAAAAGTAGGTATTTGTACGAAAATTAAAGCAATAGAGAGATAAAATAAAAAATAATTGAGTATGAGAGAGAAAGTTATCATGAAAATTGTCAAAAATGGATGTTTAAATATCATTTCTAAAAAAATAATTTTGTAAGTTTTTCTATTAATAAAAATAAGTAAAAAGTAAGTTGTTTTTTTACCTAAAAAAAAGAGTAAGTTGTTTTAAAGTTAAGTTGTCGATTAAACAAAAAAAAAGTTAAGGTATCAATAAAAAATACTTTTGTAAAACAAAGTGAGTGTTTAGTTGTTAAAGAGGTACTCTGTCTTACGATAAATAACTTATTTAAAAATATTTATTATTGACTTAATATATTTTGATCGTATTTTTCTATTAATATATAGAGATAAATAATATCATATAAAATATCATTGGATTTGTCTCGATGAACATTTTTAAAATATCAAATTTTTATAATTTTTTCTAATAAATTAGTAAAGTTATCTAAGATCAAAATTATGCATTGATATTTATAATAAAATCTAACTGTATCACTTAATATGAGATGGAAGGAGTATGTTATATGAACAACCATTTGAGAGACAAACTTATTTGACAACAAAAATATACAAAGAAGATAGCGACATAAATATCAAAACAAAAGAAAAAGAAAGTAAAAATTGTCATAGAATGGTTATCCAAATATAATTTCTTAAAAAAAATGTGGCAAATAACGAAGACACACACATCCATTTCATTTGATGCAAGTGATATTTCTGATACAAGAGTAAGACAGTGTTTGGTTTGGGTGGACATAGTCACTTACGTATCATCCAAATTCCAATCCAAAAATGCTAACCCTCAATCTCAATTCTCTTTCTTCAACCCTTCCCTTTCATGTCAATTATCCACTCTTTACTCAAACTCAGCTATTAGTTCCTACTAATCTTAATTACCCTTTTGCTAATACGGGTAAAAAACACTTTCTTTCTCACACTATTCTTCAATGGTTTTGTTAATTTATCATTATTATTTATTTATTGTTTGCTTTCTATTTTGTTTCAGCTACCAGAAAGTTGAGGACTTTTCAGCTCAAGGCTGGATTTTGGGAGTCAATTAAATCTGGGTATTTTTCAAATTTTATTATCCATTCTCAAAATGAAATAGAATTCAAAGGGGCATTAGATATTAATTTCACAAGAAATTGAACCACTTTATTTGTACAATTGTTAGCATGTAGAATGGAATAATTAACTGCTTTGGAGGTGTTGTTAATTAACTTGCATGTATGGTTTTTATGTTTTCATTTCATGTGACATATTGTAGCTTTCGGAGTTACAAATTTCATACATAAAATCTTTTCATATGACTATGTTCCTGTCTCCTGAGAACAATCGTTTGCCAAACTTACTTACATTTTGGTCGAACTCCGGATTACCAAGGAACTAGAGGGTTAAGCCCAAAAAAATATGATTATGTTCCTTATTGTTGAAATCTAAGACTGCCACCAAAAAAAAAAATTGCCAAGACAACCTGTGGTTTATGACATTCACATGTTATGATTAGTGTGTCGCTTTTCCTTGTTTCCCTTTGGGGATACAGTTTTTAGTTTTTTATACGTATAGCCTATAGGATGTTTTCATTTGATTACTTTCCTTGTTGCTGAAATCTAAGACTGCTGAGACGCAGTGTATTACATTTCCATGTTATGATTATTAGTGTATCTCTCTTATGTTGAAAATGCCCTTGACATGTTTCTCCTTTCAGGTTGATGAAGAATAACACCACACAGGTCATCGATCCAGAGTCAACAGAAGAAGAAGAAGACGAAGAACCTCTGCCTCAAGAGTTTGTGCTTGTTGAAAAGACTGAACCTGATGGAACAATTGAGCAAATATTATTCTCTTCGGGTGGGGATCTTGATATTTATGATCTTCAAGCCCTCTGCGACAAGGTGTGTATCTAATATGTTTTTTACGTTGTGTATTGATGTTTTTGTTAAAACTGTAAGACAGTGATTATGTATATGCTAGTTTTCAAATTACTTTCAGACACAAAACCATGCATGTGCTCTAAATTCATATTTGAGGAACTTGTGCGACCACATTGGGAACTTATTTCTTTATTTCATTTTTGTATCTATATTAATCAATTTCTTTGTCAATTATTTATGTACTTTAATCCTAACAAAAGTTTCCTTCAATATAGTTTACTCTTTTTCTTCTGAATAAGTTAAACTAGCCCACCGAAGTTGGCACCGAGAGAATCAAACCTGAGACCTTGAGGGGAGCACACTCCAAGGTCTCAGGCCAATATCACCAGGCCAACCCAAGTGGGTTCAGTATAGTTTACTTTATAACCTTCAGCACCTGCATTTTTTAACATTATAATTTACAGATTCAGTGTATCATTTATTATCACTAAAACTTGAGTACTAAAATTTCAAAATTATTTATTATATGGAACACATGCTTGGTTACTAAATAGTTCATCTCTTTATCAGGTAGGGTGGCCTCGTAGGCCATTATCAAAATTAGCTGCTGCCTTGAAAAATAGCTATATGGTGGCCTCTCTGTATTCTATAAGAAAGTCACCAGGGTCAGGTAAAAATAATACGACATCTTACCGTGTCCTGTTATTAAGTTAATTAGTTGGATAGTTAAGCTTTTTCTTTATATTTGTAGCCGTCTAAACCTATTTGATGAATATCTTAGTGTACTTGGTGAAGTTATTTGACAGAGGGGAATGAACAAAAGATATTAATTGGCATGGCTCGTGCTACATCAGACCATGCCTTCAATGCCACAATTTGGGATGTCCTAGTTGATCCAGGCTACCAGGTACTTTGTCAACCAAACATAAATTTTGAATACAAACTCGGATGCAAGTTAATGAAAGAGTTTGCTTATAAAACGTGAATCAAGTTCATGAACAATATAATTTTTAATCTTTTGTACTGTATTGTTTGTGCTAAATATGAAATTAGAAATGAATAGACAGTGATGCACATGATCAGATCTCTGTGTTGGTATCTTGCATGCCATTGCTCTCATATGTAGCCAAAAAGTGCAATATTTTTTCAACGGTTTCATGGTTCTGGACGAACACATTTGCTTTAGGAGATGACCACCATATGTCGTATGGCCTTGGGTTTAATTTAAATTACTCTCTAAGTTATATACTACTAGATGTATTTCTCACAATTATTACAAAATAAATTTGTTTTGAGATTAAAAGATGTCATTAAATTTTTGTCTCTGCTCATATAAAAACGTGTAGTTGAATGCTATCTCTTGCTTAGATCATTCAAATACATTGTATTCTTCAATTCAATGCTTAGAATAATGTTTTGTTAGCTTGATTCAAACAATTGTTTTTTTCTTTTTTTGAAGAATTGATTCAAACAATTGTTGAAATGTGAAGCAAATAAATAATTTTAGCAGATAAACAATATGTTAAGATCTTAAAAATCTTATATCTTGTGTTAATAAATTTGTTCAAAAAAATGTTTTACATAAGTTGGAATTCATTCGGGTGCAAAGAATGACGTTCTTAAGATAAATATTCAATAAAAATAGATGAGCAGCAAAACAATTATTCCATTCATTTCCTCATTAGAACTTCCACACAAAGGAGCAGTATTCTTTTCTGATTCAAGGCAGCCCTTTTTGAACCACTCTACTTGATGTCCATTAGACCCTCCACACCCTCACTTAGGGAAAGCTAAATGGTTTCGTGCTCCAATATTTGATTATATTGTACGAATTTGAAAAACACATTAGGTATTTTTAGATTCAGGGATACTGCCAAATTACTTTTATCTTTATGCTCAAGTGCCTCCTTGTGTCCTGTTCCAATGTAAGCATAGATTATGGCTTCATATAGACTTGACTAGTGATTGATGTTGTTTCAATTGTATAGGGCCAAGGTCTTGGTAAAGCTCTTGTAGAGAAACTGATTCGAGCTCTTTTGCAAAGGGACATCGGTAATATTACTTTGTTCGCAGATAGTAAAGGTATAACAATATTGACAAACTTTTCTTGAATTTTCATGCGCTTATGTAAAATAGAAATTGGAGTGTAACTAATTGTTATGGTATTTTGAATGCAGTCGTGGAATTTTATCGCAATTTAGGGTTTGAAGCTGACCCAGAGGGCATAAAAGGCATGTTCTGGTACCCAAATTGATAAGGAAGTTTTCTTTTATGCTTCTGTTACATTTTGTAACACTGCAACCTGAAGTTTACAACGTTACAGCAGTGACAAGTTTGTAGTATGAAAGTATAAAGATTGGACATCATCCTGTAATTACTGTGTTAGGTTGTAGCAAGATATTCTTTTCCCCCAAAGTTTTATTACTATTTCAAACAGATAATGGTGAGGCTTTGGTTAAAGAACCAGTGTTATTTTCTACTCTTTTTTTTTTAATAAAAATTTTGTCATCTTGGATGAATGGTTGTATCAGTGTGTAAGAGGAGTATAGGTTTGTCAAGTATCCTGAAATGAGTCATCCAATGATTTGGGCGATTACGGGTCCAATGTTTTTGTTCCTTTGTTGTAGTCTCTTAAGTGTTTGTATTATTTTATGGATAAATGTTGGCGGTTATTTTGTTTGATGGATGACAAACAAAAGTGAGGTTCTTTGCATGATAGCACACTCTAGTAACACAGGGCCTGACACAAGAATTTAGCTTCTTTGCATGACAGGCACGTGAACAAAAATGGGTACTCCACTGCCTCTGAAATGAGAAAGTGTTACAAACTTGACTTAGTATTCTGATGGCAACACGTTGCAACCCGGGAGCAGAGTCACCATACTGTTCCCACTAAAGCCCTACAATTCATAAGCAATGAGTATGAAGAAGCAATAACAATCAATCCAAATGAAACAGGAGCAGTTCCTAGGACCGACACTTAAATAACAAATTAGTTTTGTGTGACACGGCTTTTCAACTGCAATTCTTTAGATAAGAAACAAGAGCAAGTCTTCTCAGATGATCATGGAGCCATTATTTATCTTTTTTTTTTTGATAAATCATGAAGCCAAATTTAGATAAGAAATCCCGGACAACTGAAGTTTTCACTTTACTTGACCGAACCAAATTCCAAAGTTTCCTTAAAACTTTACTACGTACTAATATATTGAATTACCAAAGAAGAATCCACGTGAACTGGAGAAAGCTTGTTGTACACATTTTACCCTCAAAATATATGGTTTTCTTTATCTAAATATCAATGCTGAATTCAATCCCTATTCCCTAATATCTTTGAAATCAATTGTTGGGTTGAATACACAAATATGCTGCTTAAAAATGGGTACAAAAATGTCCACGTGCCTGTCATGCAAAGAAGCTCAACTTGTGAAATTTGAAAATAAGTGTGAGTTAACTCACGCTGGTGTTAATTCCAGCGTGAGTTAAGTCACGTAAGGGCAAATTCATCTTTTCACTTGGGAATGAGCGAAATCGTTTGGGTAAAGAGCAGAATTCATTACATTTTTAAAAGATCTTTGATTTGATGTTTGAATTGCCGTGAAAATGTGAGAAGCTACAATTTATTATGTCAGCTTAACGCACATGATTTCCTTTTTTTTTTCTTCTCTTTTCAAATATACACACAGTGTTAGATAGTAGTGTATAACGAAAAGTAGTGGTACGAAAAGTAAAGTGAATCCATTTCAGCCCATGTCATAAAGTCCAGTTAGTATATACAATTTCAGCAGAAACCAGAAACCCTAGCATATAAATATGTTGTTTCACTCAACCCTAATTCTATTGTTGCTTTTGCGGCGCCTCTTTCCATTTTCTTTCTCTAAAAAATTTGAAATCTCTATCAACCGTAACAATCTTTAAACTCCGATTCTGAAACACGTCCCCGGAATCCGCCGCCGACGTTTTCACACATTCTCTGCTTCTTTCAAGCTCAATCAACAGCTTCCGTTTGGAATTTGGAGATTTTTCATCATCCGTCGTTTCCTCTCATCATCCTCTTCATTCATACTACCATCGTGGTTGTTCATTTTCCAAACATGTATGCCTACGTCTTTCCTGCAACCATCTCTTTCGGTGGAGGATCTCTGCTGAAGCTCAAGCATAACCATTGTGGTTTATCAATGTGATTTATAAATTCAACTGTGATTTCTTTGATTAATATTAATAGTCTCCATTGTTTTCCGACATTGTGTATGACTTGAGATGAAATATAATAAAGACCCATTGTAGAATTATAAAAAAGGGAATATACAGACCGATTGATGTAAAAAATGGTTGTTTCTTAGCGTGTCTCATCTTCTAATTTTAAAAATCTGATGAATCCTTGTCCTTATTATGTTAAGTGAGAATAATTTGCCAGCCAATTTGCCTCTTAAAATCATCATTATCCCGCTTAAAACTTCCACCCATTCCTTCTTCTTACCATCACTTCCCATTTTTTTTTATTTTCAATAAAAAAAAATCCTTCCATGCAGACCCTTCAATTAATGATTCCATACACTCATTCTCTCAATAATAATTTCTCACTGATCTCTAAAATCAATTGGCATATTAATCAACCTAAGTACTCCACATTCAATCACACTCTTGCATGTACTTTTTAGAGTTAATCTGGTATTTTAGTTTTGCAATGGTTTGAAGACATATTTAAAAAAGATGCTTAGTACATAATTAGTTATACACGTATTATTTTCCACATTCAATCACATTTTAGTTATACACATATTATTTTCCTGATTTCTGAACTAATAAGATAGTACATAATTAGTTTGTGATAGTTTAATTGAAAAAATTAGTTTGTGATAGTTTAATTGAAAATTGCCGTCAAAGATGCTTAGTGGTTTGCACATGTTTCACTGCCTTAACTTGGGCTCCATCTCGGGTGGGAGACCTGAATAAGTCTCCAACAATAGGAGACATGGTTGATTTTTATTTTTTAAACAAAATGGATACGATCCATTGGATAAGGATTAATAACTTTTTGATCAAAATATTTACTATACATTTCCAACACCCAATTATTTTTTTTTATTTTAAATTACTCTTGGCTTTTATCTCTACCCCATCTTCCATCTTTCTTTTCTGCAACAACACATGCAACTTTAATGGAGCAAAATCAATCAAATAACCTTTCAATCTATGATTATAAAGCAAATTTGGGTGGTGCCTGAAGATTCAATTTTAAAGCCAATCTGTGACATAAACATAAATTGTAAATTTAAAAAAAAAAATAATGGTAGATTTTAATTTTGCTTTAATTTGCTTGCAAACAACATAGGTGACTAACCGTAGTGACAACAAATCTATTGTTGTTTTCTATATTTTGATTTTGTGGGAAATTTACAAACCCAAAAAATAATTGAGTGTTAGAAGAACTTGCTCAAATTCTGGGTATTCGAGGAAAGAGAAGGAAGATGGAAGTTCGTGTATTAGGTACGTGCATTGACCAAGAAGCTAGAGTATTCTTTCCTCCACATTACTGAATCACATATCATTCATCCATCCACTGTTTCAATTCAACAAGAAGCTAAGCTAATCACCACACACTAACACTATCACAATCACTATTAGTTACATAACTGTTATTATTATTTAGGCTTAATAGCAGTTTTATCCCCCTAACTTTTCCAAAGTTGCGATTTTGGCCCCCTAGGAGAAAAAAAAAACTACAAAACTGCCCCCTAAGTTTTGCATCTGTGGCAGTTTTGGCCCCAAGACCAATTTTGACTTGGTCTACGCTGACGCGGCACCCTACGTGAGGTGCCACGTGTTATTTTTTTTTTTACCAAAAATTGACCTTGGGGGGCCAAAACTGTTACAATTGCAAAACTTAGGGGGTGGTTTTGTAGTTTTTTTTTAGGGGGCTAAAATCGCAACTTCGTGAAAATTAGGGGAAGAAAACTGCTATTAAGCCTATTATTTAAGTATAATAACAGTGATCAACATGTTGCACTGTTTGAATTTCTCAACAAAAAATATGTTGCACTTCGGTGAATCTAGCAATCCTCAACTGAGAGTTGCTCCTCTGACATAACAGTATCGGAAAGACAAAGGGAAAGAATGAAGTGGCAACAACAACATCACCAAGGTTACTGCTAGGGCGAAAGAGGAAAGAAAAGAGTGATTTAGAATAAAAGAAGATAATTGGGTGTTGGGAGTGCATAGTAAGCATTTTGATTAAAGGTTGGTTAACCTTTATCTAATGGTTCATATTGATTTTACCAAAAAAGAAAAAACAACAACCATGTCTCCTAACGTAGAAGACCTGTTTAGGTCTCCCATCGTAGACGGAGCCCTTAACCTGTCGTACATGTTCAATATTTTCAAGTGGAGTAGTGTTTGCAAGTATTAGAATTTAAAATGTATGAGAAATATGAGTTGCTGGCTAGCTTAATCCGCATGCATCCATTATTATTTCAGTGTAAGTGGAGTAGTGTTTGCTGGTATTTGAATTAATAGGTTCATTGATATTTTGATGTTTTTTTTTCTTTAATAGTTTTTTTTGTAATTAAGTTAAGGTAAATTTTTAAATAACTTGAAATTTTCTGTGTATCGATAGACCGTACGTAAAATTTACCAAAAATTTGAATTTATTTTTAAATAACAAAATAAATATAAAATATAATATAACTTAATTTATTTAAAACTCTATGGGTGTCGGAGTGTTTACCTTAATTTATTTGTCATGCATGTTTAAATTATATAATATAACTTATCCATTAATAAAATTAGAAGTATATGTTTTAAAATGATGAAATATTTATTCAACAATCTCATAACATGAAATCGCACAGAGTATGTACATAATTTTTTAAATATATATTATCTTTAGGATGATAAAGAGTGCTCTTTGAAGAAGGTAAACTGGCCCACCTAAATTGGTTCTTAGGGCTTTGATTAAAGAACTAAAATAAAAATATTATGTTGGAATGTGGTGAAAAGTGCTCTAAGGACACTTTTTAAATGTTTAAAACTTGTTGTTTCTGTTAGAACAAAATGTGTTTAACATTACCCTTTGAGTTTTGATGATAACAAGATATTAAAAAATGTCAATTGGACATGCTAATATTTGTTTAAGTGTGCAGGACCATAGACAAATATTTCAGTGTCTTTATATCAAGCATAGGTTCTGGTAGAACAAATTAGAGCAATGGAATCTACAAAATGGAAGCTTGTGTCACAAGATTGAGATGGAAGAAGATAGCATCTGAAGACATTTGAAACAGCTCACCAGAAGCTGAAGTTCATCAAAAGCAGTTCATCAGAAGCTGCTCATAGAAATTGTCTACCAGAAGCTGAAGATCACCAGAAGCTGAAGATCATCAGAAACTGAAAGATAGGAAGCTTCAGAGTTTGTTAAATATTGTTATTCTCATGCCTATGATTGCATGAGGAATGGAAGCCTGAAGCAACAACTAATTCAGAGAATTTTGAAGGCATTGGATGCTTATCCACTGAAAAGCGCAGGAAAAGGACAATAGTACAATTGTACAACCACTACTCCACTATTCCATTCTTCATGTCTGCAATAGTACAACTTAACAGCTATATCAACGCTGGTTTCTCTATATTCTTGGAAGGGACTTGAAATTGTTCCTTCATAGAACAATAACCAAATCAAGCAACATATCATTGGTTATTTGATCAAGCTCTAACAACGACTCTTTTTGATGTGCTGGCAATCTACAACGTTCCTCCCACACATCTATATAAAGGAGTGAAGACTTGAAGATTAAATCGAGACTCACAGCAATTTTACAAGTGCCAAACCTCTGCTGAAATTGTTTTACATCAAAGTTCACTTAGAATTTTTTAACAACTTTTATATCTTAGAAATTCTAGAGTCTTAAGAGTTTGTATCTGATTTGTATTGTGAACCCCACTGATTGTATATCAAGAGTTCAACCTCAAACAATTTTATTTGTAATTTTGTTTGAATAGAAGTCTCTTGCAGTTGTGCTTGAGCATAGGAAGTCACTTGCAATTGTGCTTGGGCATAGGAAACCTCTTGCCTTTGTGCTTGAGTAGTTTGAAGTCTCTTGCTTTTGTGCTTAAGCAGTTGTAATCAGATATTGATTTTAGTGAACTCTCCTTGGAAGTGCAAGGAGGAGTGGACTACTTTCAGATTGTGGAAGAAACCACTATAAATTGTTTTGTGTCTTTCTTCTCTCTCTCTCTCTCTCTCTCTCTCTCTCTCTACTTATCTGCTGCAACTAAACTCTGAACACTACTTCAGAGCTGAAATCTATCAGGTTCTGAATAGTGAATTCAGTTTTAGGAGAAGAAAAAGATAACATAATTCAACCCCCCTTCTTATGTTTTTCTCACCTTCAATTGGTATCAAGAGCTTTGGTCTGTTGACAGTGCAACAAATAAAGATCTAAGAAAAACATGTCTACTGGAGAAATTTCCATTCCTGGAAACAATGTTGTTCATTATGATTATGGTACTTCAAATGACAAGAAGTCTGACTCCAGCAAAGCTCCAAGGTTATGGAAATCCTGAAGAATTTTCCTGGTGGAAAACTAATATGCATAGTCACATCATGAGTTCGGATGATAAACTATGGGATATTCTTGAAGATGGTGTTGGTGACTTGGCCCTTGATGAAGAAGGAACTATTGTTGATAGAAAGAAACATACTCATGCTCAGAAGAAGTTTTACAAGAAACATCACAAGATCAGAGGAATCCTTGTTGCTTTTACACCTCACACAGAGTACATGAATATGAGTGACTTGTTGCTTTTACACCTCACACAGAGTACATGAAGATGAGTGACAAATCTACTGCAAAGACAATGTTTGCTTCACTTTGTGCAAACTATGAAGGTAGCAAGAAGGTTAGAGAGGCAAAGGCTACCATGCTTATTCATCAGTATGAGTTGTCCAACATGAAAGATGATGAAAGTATTGAGGAAATGTACTCAAGATTTCAGACTCTAGTCTGTGGACTTCAAATATTGAAGAAAAGTTATGTAACTTCTGATCATGTGAGCAAGATTCTAAGATGCTTACCTACTAGATGGAGACCTAAGGTTACTGCTATTGAGGAAGCTAAGGATCTAAACACTCTAAGTGTTGAAGATTTTATGAGCTCTCTCAAGGTTCATGAGATCAGTCTCAATGAGCATGATTCTGTTAAGAAGACAAAATCTATTGTTCTTCCATCTAAAGGAAAGTCATCAAAAGCTCTCAAAGTCATTGAGTCTGGAGATGAATCCCCTTATGAAGATTCTGATGAAGACCCTGCTGTTGTTGAGAGGATGGTTATGCTTTCCAACAAGCTTCAGTATCTGGCTAGGAAGAACAAGAAGTTTTTGAGCAGAAGAAGTGGTTACAAAGGCTCTAAGAAGGAAGATCAGAAGGGTTGTTTCAACTGTAAGGAGCCTGGACACTTTATTGCTGATTGTCCTGATCTTCAGAAGGAAAATTTAAATAGTAAATCTAGGTCTGACAAGGAAGAGGCTGTAGATGAAGAAAATGTAGTTATGGTGTTAGTGGCTACAGTGACTTCAAAAGTTGAGCCTGAATCAGACTCTGAAGATGAAAATGAGGTATATTCTAAAATTCCCAGAGAAGAACTTATTGAGTCACTTAAAAAGCTTCTTACACACTCTGAACACAAAACCAATGAGTTGAATGATTTAAAAGATAATTGAACACAAAACCAATGAGTTGAATGATTTAAAAGATAAATATGTTGACTTAATGAAACAACAAGAAAAGACTCTATTGGATCTGAAAGCTTCTGAGGAAGGACTTAGAGGTTTTGACTTCATTTGTAAAACTTATGAAGAGAAGCTCAAGTATCTCTGTCAGAAGCTACAAGAAAAGTGTGATGGAAAACCTTTAAGTAAACATGAAATTGCTCTTGAAGATTTTATTATATTTGGCATCGACAGAAGAAAAGTAGCTTATATGATTTATAACATTTACAAGAAAAATGGTAAAGGGATTGGATTCTCAGAAGGGAAACCTAATGGAATCAGTCTTAAAGCATGTTGTGAATGCATTAAGGAAGGGTTGAAAACTTTCTTTGTGTCTGAAGGTGCTAAGTCTGAAATCGTTGTTCAGTTAGAACCTGAAGCTTCTAGCTCTAAGACTAAGATTGTTTCAAAGTCAAAGAACTCTAAGTCTAAGGTAATGACTAAATCTGATTCTAAGACTCTAAAGATTAAGATTCTGAAGAGATCAGAACCTATACCTCAGAGTCTGATGAACTCAGAATCTGGTATCTTAAAGCCTAAGTTTCAGAGGAGGAAAACAGTTGTTTATTCTTGGGAACCAAAACCAAAAGGTATTAAATCTAAGGTATTGAGTGAACATAAGCCACCAAACTTTCAGCACAAGGTACAAAAGAAGAAGAGTAAAACTTTCAGTACTAACCTCAAAGGACCCATAAAGATATGAGTAATTAAATCTGAAATTGTCAATGTTGCAGATATGCCTAAGAGCAAATGAAAAACAAAGATCGTGATACCTAGACAACGGTTTCTCAAGACATATGACAGGAGAGTAGTCTATCTTCCTTACCGTATCAATGAAAGAGGGAGGAAATGTGAAATTCGAAGGCAACAAAACTGGCAAGATTATTGATACAGAAACTATTAGTAACTCCTCTATCTATATTAATAATGTGTGGTTGGTAGATGGTCTTAGACATAACCTTCTTAGTATTAGTCAGTTTTATGATAATGGTTATGATGTGATGTTTGATATGACCAACTACACTGTAGTCAACAAAAATGAAAACTCCACAGTTTTTAAGGGAAAGAGGATAGATAATGTCTATAAAATTAACTTCTCTGAATTGGTTGATTACAAGGTAGTTTGCCTTCTATCAGTGAATGATAAGAAATGGGTGTGGCACAGAAGGTTGGGACATGCTAACTTGAGATTAATCTCTAAGCTTAGTAAGTTACAACTTGTCAGAGGTTTACCAAACATTGATTATCATTCAGATGCACTTTGTGGGGCATGTCAAAAAGGGAAGATTGTTAAATCATCTTTTAAAACAAAAGACATTGTATCAACCTCCAGACCCTTAGAATTACTCCATATTGATTTATTTGGATCTGTTAACACTGCATCTTTATATGGAAGTAAATATGGATTAGTCATTGTTGATGAGTACAACAGATGATCCTGTGTTAAATTAATGAGAAGTAAAGATAATGTATATGATGTGTTCAGCAGCTTCTGCACTCAAATACAGTCTGAAAAAGAAATGAAAATTTTAAAGGTCAAAAGTGATCGTGGTGGAGAATTTGAAAATGAGCCATTTGAAACTTTTTGTGAAAAACATGGAATTGTCCATGAATTCTCTTCTCCTAGAACTCCACAGCAAAATGGGGTTGTAGAGAGAAAGAATAGAACTTTACAAGAAATGGCTTTAACCATGATTCATGAAAATAATTTGGCTAAACATTTATAGGCAGAAGCAGTGAATACAACATGTTATGTCCAAAATAGAATCTATATTAGATCTATCTTGGAGAAAACAACATATGAACTCTTTAAAGGGAAGAAGACCCAATATCTCTTACTTTCATCAATTTGGATTACCTGTTACATTCTAAATAATAAGGTCTACTTAAAGAAATTTGATGCCAATGCCTAAAGATGAATCTTTTTAGGTTACTCTGAAAGGTCAAAGGCATACACAGTGTATAATTTAGAAACAATATGTGTTGAAGAATCAATGCAGATCAAATTTGATGACAAGAAGCCTTGAAATGAAACTGCACAGCAAGGTGAAAGTTTTGCAGATATACAGGTGCCTGAAGATACTTCAGAACCTGACCAGACTCTAGAGTCTGATGAGAGTCCAGAAACTGAACCCACTCCAGAAACTCAAAATGAAGATGTTTATGACGAAGCTCAAGATGGTTCTCATCAAGCTAATCAATCCAAGAATACATTCAAGTACAAGTTTCACATCCTGAGGATCTAATCATTGGAAACAAAGAGAGTCCTAGAAGACCAAGATCATATTTCAGACAAGAAGAGTCTAAGATGGGATTGTTGTCAGTGATAGAACCTGATACTATTGATGAAACACTTTTAGATGATGGATGAATACTAGCTATTCAAGAAGACCTCAATCAATTTCAAAGAAATTATGTGTGGGATATGGTACCCAAGCCTCAGCACAAGAACATTATTGAAACAAAATGGGTATTCAGAAACAAGCTTAATGAACAGGGAGAAGTTGTCAGAAACAAAGCCAGACTTGTTGCTCAAGGTTACAATCAACAAGAAGGCATTGATTATACTGAAACATTTGCTCCAGTTGCAAGATTGGAAGCAATTAGGTTACTTCTATCCTATGCAGTTAATCATGGCATCATGTTATATCAAATGGATGTTAAGAGTTCATTTCTCAATGGAGTGATATCTGAAGAAGTGTATGTCAAGCAACCTCCAGGTTTTGAGGATTTGAAGTATCCTGACCAGATTTATAAACATAAGAAATCACTATATGGTCTGAAACAAGCTCCTAGAGCTTGGTATGATAGACTAAGTAATTTCTTGATTGAAAATGATTTTAAAAGAGATCAAGTTGACACAACACTCTTCAGAATGACTCTTGAGAAAGATATTCTTCTTGTTGTGCAGATATATGTTGATGATATATTATTTGGTTATACTAATGCATCTCTTTGCAAGGAATTCTCTGAGTTAATGCAGGATGACTTTGAAATGAGCATGATGGGAGAATTGAAGTTCTTCCTTGGAATTCAAATCAATTAGTGCAAAAATGGAGTGTATGTTTATCAGTCAAAATCTACTAAGGAGCTTCTGAAGAAGTTCAAGCTTGAAGACTGTAAAGAGATGAACACACCAATGCATCCAACCTGCACCTTAAGCAAAGAAGATACATGATCAAAAGTTGATCAGAAGCTGTATAGAGGTATGATAGGTTCTTTGTTATATCTCACTACATCTAGGCCATATATTTTATTCAGTGTATGCTTGTGTGCAAGATTTCAGTCAGATCCTAGAGAATCTCATTTAACAGCTGTTAAGAGAATCTTTAGATATCTAAAAGGAACAACAAATCTTGGGCTCCTTTATAGGAAATTCCTAAATTATTAGTTGGTTGGCTTTTGTGATGCTGATGACAGCATTGAAAGAAAATCAATCAGTGGAAACTGTCAGTTTCTTGGTGAGAATCTGATATTCCGGGCTAGCAAAAGACAAGCAACTATTGCAATTTATACAGCAAAAACAGAATACATCTCAGCTGCAAGTTGTTGTACACAACTACTTTGGATGAAACATCAATTGGAAGATTATCAGATTAATGGTAACAATATCCCCATTTATTATGATAATATTGCTACTATTTGTTTGTCAAAGAATCCAATTTTACATTCTAGAGCCAATCATTAATATTTGTAGGGTAAGTTTGAAAAGATTAGTAAATTCATAGATCAAAATTCAAATGACCTCTTTTCCTGAGATTAAATGTATAAATAAGCCTAAAATCAAAAGTCAACTTTTCCTATACGAATGTTATCAATTCTTTCTTATCTGTATTTAATAAGAAAATCCATTTTTTTTACATTAGTCCTTTCATTTGTATATCATTAGTCCTAACTAAAATTATATTCAGTATAGTTATTACTTAACAAATCTGAAAATACACTTGGGAAGGTTTTAAAATATATTTTTGGTTAGAGATACACATTTAGACGACACAAAATCGTGTTTTCCACATCCGAAATACTTTTGTGGGTGCGAAAATTTCATCTTAAGAGCTAGTATCTCGGATTTTAACTAACAAAGTTGGATAAATTTTTCAAAATAAACAAAGTTTGATAGAAAGCAACATTTGGACTGATGCTGTTAACGTCGGTAAACATAAGATATTAACTTTCATTCTTTCAAAAAAAAAAAAACTTAAAACAAACTCCATGGACCAAATTGATCAAAACAATTTACTTTTCATTTGACAAAATCAAATCAATTAATTAAGAGAACAATTTAAAAAAAAAAAAATACTTAGATGTCAATGATTTTGATATACACTGTAGTTGTTATATATCTAATCCCCGATTACCTAACTCCTTGTTGTGGTATTCTACTTGTTCTTCTCCTATGCAAAATTCCACTCCAGTTCCAACACCTACAGTGCAGTCCTATGTCAAAATTTCTTCATTAAAAAATGTCAGGAATTATATATATATATATATATTTAAATGTTGAATTAACACATGCAAATACTATAATTCTTCTTGAATAAAGCCTTGATATATACAACTTAATTAAAAACTAATTAGTTTTTGGTCGTAATCATATATTTCGTTTAAGTCATAAAAGTGTCTTTTGAAGAACATGGTCACCCATGAGGAAATCATAGTTTGAACACAAGAAGATTCTGTCTCCCATTGATATGAATTTTCTAGCAAAAAAGAAGTAATTCATATGCACACAAAGTCATCAAGGAAGTTTAAGTCAATTAACGATACACACATCATATGATGTGCACATTTTGGTTACGTATATATTGTCTAGAATTTTTTTATCAGTTTAATAAACTAACCATATCTATCAAAAATTAGAAAAATTTACAAGGTAATTAAGTCATATCTCATGTTCCTCTTAAAAAAAGTCATAGCTCATGTAAGTGCAACTTTATTATATCAATTAATGAGATTAATGGCCCATTTGTTTAAAATTCTTAAAAATTTATGAGCGATGGTATTTGAAAACTTTGTGACAACTTTTGTGATAACTTTCTCTCTCATATTTATATGGAATATCTTTTTACTTTTTCTCTCTATTGCTTTGATTTTTGTATCAATACCTCATTTTCTTTGTAAAATTTAATTGTCTAAAAAATTATCATAAAAATGGATGTTCAAATAACACAACTCAAATTTATATTCGAAGTTTTTTTTTTAGTCATGTTATGTGCCAATGGACAACTTTCCCAACATATCCTAGGAAAATTGCCTCTATGATATATTGACATAGTGTTTTGAAGGCTTTTTTTTTTTTTTTT
>Ga0228711_1004784_pt1 | contig 20716 bp, 13 predicted proteins | sample MedpolnodulmetaG_2_FD_177996 | JGI IMG/M metagenome (GOLD analysis project Ga0228711, IMG submission 177996) | Root nodule microbial communities from Medicago polymorpha collected in Santa Monica, California, United States - brown nodules | ecosystem: Host-associated > Plants > Roots > Nodule... | reverse complement strand
TATTTTGTATATATATATATATATATATATATATATATATATATATAATTTAGTGGAGAATATATTTATATAGTGGTGGACTCAAAGGTAACAGCTTATGCTTTCAATTCTTCTCACTTTGATGTTATAGAGTTTGGTCACGTTATCATAGCATGTCGGAATATTTTTTCATACTCATTCTTAAACTCTAAGGTGAGTTTAGTTGTAAACAAGCAAATGTGACGACTTATATTCTTGCCGGAAAAACCACTTTATTAGCTAGTTCCATAGTTTAATTTGAAGTACCCGACTGTATCAATTCAGTATTAGTAATGAAATGTTGAGTTTTTTTTCTTTCAAAAAAATAATATTTATATAGTCACAACATCGAATAAAACTCTTTTATACATAAACATATCATTTAATTAATTTTAAAAATATGAGTTATTTAATTTTTTACTTTCTTTTTCTTCATTTGTACGTGTGTCTAAGTAAATTTTATTTGAACTTGTGAGCAAACAAATATTTTTATATGAGTCATATTAACTTGTGCCCCAACCCTTAGGGCACAAATTAAGGAGTTTAAAATGGAAATTAAAAATAAATTTTATATTGAAAGTATAACTTTTGCAACTTTTAAGACATTGAATGCACAAGTTTCAAGAAAATCCTTCTACATTTACCCTTTTAACTTATGCCTCAATGACACAAGTTAACATTTTCTTTTTTATATATATTTTTCGCCATACCACTTTGAATTCCGCCAAACGACAAATTTTCATTGAATAAGCCATCAATTTCGTCCATGAACTTTTAATTTCTCACCAATTTAGTCATAATAAAAATATACTAAGTAGTCTCTAAACTATATGAAAATCATCAATTTAATCCTCAATATTAAGATATGGGTTTTTCTATTATGTGCAAATTTGCACATGTTAAAAAATTTAAAATAAAATTTTTGTATTGGAACTTGTACATTTGATATTAAATATAAAACTTTTGCACTACCAAAAAAAATATAAAACTTTTGAATAAATAATTATTGTTTTTCTAGAAAAATTATTGCTAATTTGATGAATTTTTATACACTTTACAAACTAAATTGACAGATTTTGTATAATTCAGAACCTATCTAGTACTATATTTTTATAGTTTATGAATTAAATTGAAAGAAAGTGACGGTTTAAGAATTAAATTGATAGTTTAATCAATTTTTCACTGCTGTGTATAAATTCGCAAAGTGTTCTGGATGATGGCTTTCGAGCTACTCGAGATGAATATAATTCAACTTTTACATCCTAAAAATCAATTAACGTACAAGAAAACTTTCGATACGTCCTACTTTCTCCCTCACTCACTAATACTATGGTCCGTAGAGTAAGGCCACCATGTCAATCTTAAGGCTTAAAAAAAACAAAATTTATACCCATGAGTCCATGACACCAAATATTATATTATTTTTTAAAAATTAAAATTAATACGTCATTCGATCCTATTTATAAAAGAAATTTAAGTCAACAAAAGTTGATGTATCTGGTTAAAAATTTAATTCAAATACATAAATTTTTGTTATCCAAACTTTAAGTTATAAATGTGATCAGAGAGAATAAAATAGAAGATGTTTCTTAAAAAAATATATAAGACGTCATTTATTTGAAATGAAAAAAGTATTTTCTTAAAGGAAAATGCTAGATTGTGCTTTAAGGACACATGTTAAGAACCAAAAAATAAAAACATTTTCTTAAATGTTATGCATTCAGTTAATAAAAAAAATTAAATCAATTAATTACAATAAAATATTTTACTTTTGCTTCATTAACTTGTGACTGAAAGACATAAGTTATGATTTTATTTTCTTAAAATAATAAATAAATAGTTTTTTATTTTTTATTTTTGAAGAAAGTAAAGCACTATATACTACACTTTGAAAAGCAAAAAAAAAGACTCTCGCTCGGCTCAAGAGTTACATGGACGTAAATATCGCGATCTGGGAATTTTTTATTTATGTTTTCCAAGAAAGGAATAACGTGATCAATGCCACTGACGAAGGATCCAAATGATTCTTTACTTTTGCGTATCGGTGCATTTTTTATAATGTTAAACTACGGATATTAGTTAAGAAAAATTAACATAGAAACTTTGGATTAGAAAGTGGTAAAAGTAAAAAAATTATTGTTCCAAAATGATTTTTTACTTTTGCGTATCGGTGCATTTTTTTACAACTCTCTCGAATACACATTATGTTATTATTATATCTCTTTATTTTTCTTTCTCTGTTTTTTATAACCAATGAAAAGAGAAAAAAATTATCATAAAAGTTGTCTAGTATATATCTTTATCAACTAAGGCAAACTCGTGTAACAATTTTTTTTTTTAATCGAGAATTCAAACTTCAAATTTTACGTATAACATGTGCTTTCTTTTTCAACTAAATTAAACTCACTGAGATTTAACTCAAGAGAAATATAAACTAGTGACCTGATTTAACATATATTAATTACGATGGAAATGAAGTGGAGTCTTATATTTCTGCGCGTGAATGAGCCAACCAGCTACGACGAATGAATGAAATAACGTAAACAAAAACACATTGGTCACTGGTGTGCTGTGCCAAATGATGTTTACGTGTCTGAGCAATACAACTACATAGAAAACCGAGTTAACTTCCCCCAACTTTGAAACCTTCCTTTTCAAACTCATCATTCTTTATTCTCATAAAACCACCTCAAAACCAAACCTCACTTTCTTCCAAAACCTCACAAACCCTTTACCTTCCAAAATGGTTCATCACCACCGTTACCATCAACTTAGAAAACAACCAGAGTATATCAAAGATGAAGAGTCACAGAATCATGGCATGGACTGTTCTAGCTCTGTTTATAGCAAAAGAACAAAGCCAAAACTATTGTCTTTTCTCTTCCTCATCACTTTTCTCTCTTGTTGCTATGTTTTTGCACCTTTTTTCCTTGGACCATCTTTCTCTTTATCTATTTTGTGTAAGTATCTCTTATCTAAATCTTGTTTTTCTACTACTGATTTGTTGTTTTTATTTCCTCTGTTTGTCTTCTACTATTTTGCCTTGTGTTGATTTTCTTTTCTTATTTTTTTTCAGATTCTTATGGACGTGAAAATGATTCCAACCAAGATGGTGTTGATTTACATGCTTCTATATGCTCTTCAGTTTCTACTGGTAAGAATTTATTGCTCCTTTTTTTGTTCTTCTGCATGTTCTGTATGATTTTTTCATATATTCAATTTGACATGTTCAGTCTAATACCAACCACATAAACCAAGCAGAACTTTACCTTCTTAGCTCGAACAATTTTTGGTTAGACGATACTTACCTTCTCAGGATTACCTAACTTCGGATTACTAGAGCCTATTTGGCTTAAAACCATTGGATTAACACACAAAAAAAAACATAACTTCATCATAATGGTTTCCAAGGGGTTTATCCCTTGGAATTTCCTTGCTTCTTATGCCTTAGAAATTCTTTGTGATCGGTCCACTTTCTGGTTTTAATGCTCTGCTTCATATGGGAATGAGGCCCTGGTAATTCGGAGTTCGGCTGAGAATTAAGTAAAGCCTGACAAAAAATTGTTCCGACCATATGATTTGAACTCGTTATCCTAAACAATTCAACTTCAAATTAAGAGATTTATCCGAATGGTTATTTTCCATGTTCTAATTGTTTAACATTTTTTTCCCTTCTATTTTGTTGTTTACTCTATATTATTTTCTCTAGATATTCATTTTTACTTCCTTGATTATACAGGAACCATATGTTGTGATAGAAGTGGTTACCGTTCTGATATCTGTGTGATGAAAGGTGATATAAGAACACACTCTTCTTCCTCTTCAATCCTCCTCTACAACTCAATAAGCCACAACAATAATCTTTCAAGGACTATTGGAGCGAAAAAAGGTGAAGATGAAGAGGATCAAGTGCTCCAACATGAAAAGATAAAGCCATATACTAGAAAATGGGAGACAAGTGTCATGGACACCATTGATGAATTGAACCTCATTTCAAAGAAGGCAAATTCACCTAGTGTTCAAGGTTGTGATGTTCAACATGATGTTCCAGCAGTGTTTTTCTCGAACGGAGGCTACACTGGCAATGTGTATCACGAATTCAACGATGGAATCATACCTTTGTACATCACTTCACAACGTTTCAACAAGAAGGTTGTATTTGTGATACTTGAATATCATGAATGGTGGATCACGAAATATGGCGACATCCTTTCTCATCTATCTGAATTTCCACCGATTAATTTTAGCAAAGATAATCGGACTCATTGTTTCCCTGAAGCCATTGTTGGTCTCAAAATTCATGATGAACTAGCCGTGGACTCCGCATTGATGGAAGGTAAAAAGAGCATTGTTGATTTCAGAAACCTTTTGGACAAAGCTTATTCGCCTCGGATAAAAGGACTAATTCAAGATGAAGAAAGGGAAGCACAAGAGAAATTGCGACAGCAACTACAACAAAGACAAATCTCTTTATCTCCATCATCAGAATCAGAAACCTTACAAGGACTGCAAGAAATTGCACGAACGAAACCAAAATTGGTTATTGTCTCTAGAAGTGGTTCAAGAGCTATAACTAACGAGAATTTGCTAGTGAAAATGGCAGAGGAAATTGGTTTTAAGGTAAAAGTTTTAAAACCTCAAAAAACAACAGAATTGGCAAAGATTTATAGGGTACTAAATGAAAGCGACGTTATGATTGGTGTTCATGGAGCTGCAATGACACATTTTATGTTCATGAAACCTAAATCTGTGTTCATTCAAGTTGTTCCTCTTGGTACTAATTGGGCCGCATATACATATTATGGTGAACCTGCAAGGAAGCTTGGTTTGAAATACATTGGCTATGAAATTCTTCCTAAGGAAAGCTCTTTATATGAGAGATATGATAAAAATGATCCTATTTTGAGAGACCCTGAAAGCATCAACAAGAAAGGGTGGGAATATACAAAGAAGATTTATCTTGATAGCCAAAATGTTAAATTAGACCTTAGAAAGTTCAGAAAAAGGTTGCATAGAGCTTATGAGTACACAGTTCTTAGATTAAATCTGAACCTTCAACACCAACCACTGTGAATTTTCCCATTCCACGGTTTCATTTTTTTTATGAATATTCTTTGATGTAAAAAATATATATTTTGTTTTGAAATGTTTAATATTCTTATGCATATAGTGACAAGCTCAAATGTGTATACTAGGATATATGTAATTAAAAGCTGAAATTTGTTATTCTGTCATTTTTGGTGTGTTAATACCACCTGTGTAACATTGTTTACTTCAAATTCTCTCGAGAGGTTAAGGTTGATGATGATGTGTGCCAAACTTTTAGAAAGAGCAAAGTTTTTTCTTTCATTTTGTTCTTACTTCAATCAATAATTGTTGGCATTGAGTAAGATTGGATAAACTTTTTCATGTGTACTTACAAAATGAAAAAGATGCCTTTGATTGCAAAGGAGTGTTCCTGTATAGCATATGGGAATCTGAAAAGGTACGTCACAACAGTTCAAAGCTGTCATAAAATGAAAAGGATGTCTTTGATTCCAAACTTGCGTTCCTGTATAACATAAGCCAAGCCAGAAGGCACCAGCCACCAATTATGATCATCATCTTAACAAGCACAATTAATTGGAGATTATGCAACAATTTCTATATATAATACTAGTTGTAAGATACTGAAGTACCTAGCTTCACAGGCTTATGAAATGCGACACAAAATTATTTTGTACTTAACAAAGTTGCTTCATTCATCGAACTCAAAAGTATGTGACATTTCTGACATGTGCTAACGTTATCCTCGAGGATTGTGTACTTAGGTTGTGCATGTGATGATACCTTAGTGAAGACATCATTGTATCTGAGTATGGCAAGTCCATTATCCACATGTGACTTGTTATAGGACCAGTAGCCGTTATTATGAACTGTGAAAGGATATGGTACATATGTTGGCACCACACTATACCATATACGGGTAAGGATAATTTTAAGTTTTATTTAGAGAGTAAAATAAATAATATCAACCGTCAATAAATAAATAAAATAAAATGTTAATTCTCCTAACTTCTAAAAAGTCTTTAAAAAAAATTATGTACCTTTTATAGGGTTCTTAATAAGTAAGCATTCTAAAGATACCTGTTTGCAACGAACGTCAATCAACAGTTGATATTACATGCACATGCAGAACAAATGGTAATTGGTAACAATATCAATTGATGATTTTTTTTATCCTTTTCCCTTCATTAAATTCTCATTTTAGATTTTAGATGAGCCAAATTCAATAGATATATCATTTGTTCTATTCTCATATACAATTTGACTTATCTAAAATGAATATTTAATAAAGTGAAAAATATACATACCAAACTGTTATCAGAATTTATAGGTTTCTTAACTAAATGGTACAGTTTAGATGGAATGTTTTAGTACACATGTTCTATTTTACATGCTAGTGTAATAATACAAGTGCAAAATGTAAAGACGAAAACAATTTACTCAAAATATACTAAATTTACTATTAATTTCAGACTTCAACAATAGAATGTATTAGTCAGCTACATGTATTAGTCAAATTTTCAGGCACGTTTACAATTCTACCAAGCTAGATATCCTTTGCATTTTCGACCCCACAAAAGTAATTGTAACATTTGCATTGAGAAATATTGCTAATTAACCATGCATCATGTTAAAATCAGAAATTTAAAATTTCAATTTTTGTGTTTATTTATCACAATTATTACAAGAATCCCCCTTTAGAAAAATAACGTAGAGAGCCTCCTTGAAATTTTATATCTAGTATCTACACTGACTCCCTTGCAATTTTTCACTTCAAATCTCCCTCCCCTTATTTCTAAAAAAAACAAAGGCATCTTTGTTAATGTGAAAACAAAAACTCCAACAAAATTGGAGCTTGTCCTAAACTAGAGTCAGTTATAGCCTTGTTGATGTGCTTTCAAGTCAAAGCACCTGTTGTCTATAGCCACCGTTTCGAAGTCTTGCTTTCTGAACGAACAGGAGGAGGCGTTCTAGCATTTCTCTCTGTCTCATCTACATATGTCAAACCAAAAACAATTATGGAGTTAGTACATTAGTATTAAGAATAAAGGCTCAAAATGATGTGTGACAAAAAATTTATTTGCCCTCTGATAATCAAAATCAATAATTTAGTCTTTAAAAATCTCAAATATCGTCAAATTAGTCCTTGATCAGGACTACAATAATATCTTCAAAAGTTATCTGACATAGAATCAATATTTGAGACTTTTGAGGATTAAAACAGTACGTTTCATTTATCAAGATCAAATAAGTCTCGGTGAGAAATGAAAAATGTCGATTCCGTAGGATTAACTTACAGGCTACTGGGACTGGCTTCCCTCCAAGAGAAGACCTTCGCGAATTGTTAGGCCCGGATGGTATTCCTGTTAAAGATTGTCTCCTTTTTGGCCTCTCACTGGCTGCTATTGGCGACTTTATCTGACTTCCATAAGTGCTGCTTCCCTTGACAGGTGACTTCACTTCAACCATAATTTGTTGGTTTCTGCATATTTTCAAAATAAAAGATTCAGTAAAACACTTGAAAACATTGGTAAAAAGGTTTAAAAACACCAAGTTTAGAAGCCTAAAGAAAGCATACTTCTTATCAGGTCCATTAATCAGTTTCCCAATTGTTCTCAGGGACCTTCTAAACTGGGAACCTTTTGCATTTGTGCTACCAATCACCTTAGCTGTTATGGAATCAGCAATGTCACTTGGCACAATTCTGTTTGAATCATTTTTATCTAGCATGTGTGCTTCAGGTGTTTGAGGTAGATCAAGAGGGTGACTTTGGACTTCACTATCAACTTTTATACACCTCTTCTGATAGATGTTCGTAGGACTTGGAGGAGCTTTGACGTGCAACTCTGACCTGGAATTGCCATTGCTTAATTGGCCATTTAGCTTTGACACTGCTTCTGGATCTTGCTGTTGAGACATTGGCTCAAACTGTAAAGTTTTGTTTACACATGCTGGTGCTTTTTTGACAGTTCTTGGACCTTCCAAGCTTAGTCTTCTTGAACGGGCTATGTAAGAAGGTGATTTAGCTCCATTTTTATCATCAGCTTTCACAGATTTGTTGGTCTTTATTCCGCTGCAATTCTCAATACTAAGTCTTCGTGGGCGGAGTGGAGTTTTTTCTAGCGGAGTGTCGAATTCTTTAGTTCTATTGAACATTGGTTTTGGGTTTTCCTTGTTTGCCAATGCAATCTTAAGGTTCTCAACCTAGTATCCATACCAAAAAAAAACAGAGGAAGTTAAACACACTATGATACCAGGTGAATGAGTCTGATTCTTAGTCTCCAAGAAGTTAAGATTTAAGACTTGGAAGTAAATATTCTTACCTGTGCTTTAAGTTGCATAACCTCATTGGTTTCTTTGTTCATCCGGGCTGCCCCAAGTTCCACAGTGGAAACCCTCTGAGCAAACTTCAGAGTACTCACTGTTTCACCAAAGGAATCTGCTTCGGGACTCACATGCGCAAACATCAATGTTTTAGCATGTCCACCTACAAAAATTTCCAAAGAAAACATTAACATGATGTCATATGGTGAAATAACCAAGGTAGAGTCTCCAAAGCTTTTCTTTGACATAATGGACACAAGTGTGTACCTAAGGAGTCCTGCAAAAGAAGTGTGAGTTTGCTGTTCCTGTAAGGAATGTGAGAATTCTTCTGAGCCAGTGCTGTGATTACATCTCCCAAACAGGAAAGAGACTTGTTAATGTATAGCGCTTCCTTTAGTCTATCTCCTGTGACTTCAGACTTGTCTACTCTTTCACTTCCGGCAAGGTCTACTAAATGAAGGCAACTGCGAATGCAGTTCCCGGATGTATCTTTGCCACTAACATGCACAGTAAGTACACTGTGACACGTTGAAGAGTCTTATCAGTAAGCGCCTAAACCCAAAAGCATTACAGAAAGGGAAATACATCATTAGCACTCCTGAAAAGTGAAAACTCACCTGTGTGAACGACTACTCCTATTGTTGATTGCAGTAGAACTGACAGCACGGTTAACCTCTCCAAGTTTCATGAGGGTCATAACATCCGTTGTAGATTTCACTGACCGCAATCTAGCATCAGGAAGGCTCAAACCATCATCGTTGCAGCTCCGGATCTCTAATGTGAGGTTAGTTAAGGAAATAAACTACTTGCAAATAGTAAGATCAAACGACTAAAAATAAAGCATATTTCTCCGCCTTATCTTTAGAACAATAGTATGAATATATTTCTGACAATATATATTGAAGAAGGAATATTTAAAAGGATATTTGTTTTCTGTTTTGTCCTCTGCAAGTAGATCTCTTACTTGCTCATTGTAAATCTCGACCATTTGGACATAAATTTCATACTTTATGTTGTCCTTCCTTTCACTAGACATTTGAAACAAATCATTAAGAGCCAGATAATTGATCCCCATATCCTTGGATGTTCCACCTGAAGGACCACTCTGCCACATTAAAAAAATAATTAAAGTTTAGATGGTTTGTGCATTGGTCAAAGGCTATGATAATGATACAAAAGAACAAATAATTGCATGTATCTTATTTTTAATTGAATTTAAAACAGAACTATAGTGTAACTGAAGCTAAAGCAAAATTAAATCAAGTATTTTACCATTGTGTGAGTCTTCCCAGATCCAGTTTGACCATAAGCAAAAATACAAACGTTGTATCCATCCATCACTGATCTAATTAATGGTTGAGTGTCCCTATAAACCTCATCTGAGTACAAAATAGTAAATTTCAACAAAGAGATGGAAAGAGAAAGAGGGGGGAGTAAAGTCGGTCAAATGAGTGTGCACAAATTTATTATACTATGTAGCTTTTAGAACTCTACCTTGGCCAGCTGTTGGACCAAAAATTCGATTAAACTGAAACAGTTTTCTTCCATCTTTTAGTGTTTTTGATGGATCTAAAATGCACAGAGATCCGTCTTCCCCAATGAAATCAACTACAGTCTTGGATTCAGCCCTAAATGTAGGTCTGATTCTGCAATATACTCGAATGTTGCCTGCATTTTGCATTTGAAAATGTAGGTAGACGAAGATTACTTGGAGATCAAGGATAGTGAAAAAGAAAGTGACCCTTAAATCTAGAAGTGAAAAAACCTTTCAAATCTTGGACCATGTTATATAGTTTTCTGTTCTCTTCGACTACTTTTTGATAGCCAAGAGCTTTGGTTGACATCTCATTAACTTGACAACCTGAATTCATGAAGTAACACAAAACCATTAAAAACTATCTCTACTTTTGTCAATATGATGTAAAAGACAAGAAGCTTGCAAAGTTAATGGCTATTCATATACCTATGTCATTGAAAAATCTCTGAAACTGTGATTGCATCTCTTCAAACTCATTCTTTATTTTCAATTTCAATGCTTTGAGATCCTGAGTGAACACGTGATTTACAAACATTGTCTCAAAATTGCAGGCTGTTTCATGCTTAAACTAAATATATATGCTATAATATCTCAAAATTGCAGTAGAAACCTATTTAAAGCTGCGCAAATGCCTACCCGAAGTTCTTTTTTCTGTATATCTATGAGATGCTTGTGGTTGCAAGTGCACTTTCCAGAGCAAGCTCTGTAACACTGTATGAAATGCACATGGCTAAATTAGTATTCAAAATTGACATAGATGTACCTCTATTTTTTTTTACTTAAATGTAGTAAAAAAAAATTAGAAACAAATTTAATTGAAATTTCTTTGATTTTGGAGCAGGGACAAATTCGGAAAGAACACAACAAGTCAAGTGATCAATTAAAATCTTTATTTGAAAAGAAAAAAATTACAGGAAAAACAGATGGTACCTTGGGAGTTTGACGTGCAGAGAAAGTGTCTGATTCTGTAGGTTTGGAAGTGAAATGAGGTGGTAAGCTACTCCCTTCTTTTTTTAAATTCTTTGGTAGCAACTGTTTTAGGCCAAGAAGTCTTATGTTATGTATTATAAGAGAAAAGCTTTGGCATAGAAAGAATATTTACATTCACAATATTTCATGAAAAAAAAATCCTTTTTTAAAATATTTAGATTGCTTCTGCTAATAGAATGAGCAAGCAATCCATGGAAATAAACATGATGGAATAAGAAAATAACCCTTATGTATATCCTTTCATATGTTTTTACTCAAAATGTTCAAACCAGATTGGTTTGATAAACATGATTTGTAGATTAAGGAATTGTTTCTCCGCATGATTAATGAATACATTTGGTATATCAAACAATTAATTAACTCTGACCACAACATTGGTTCTTAAGCGTAAAAAGACCACAAGCAACATACATCAAGAGTTATAATATTGACAAGGGCATTCTTCAGCCAAAAAATAAAAACCAAGGATGATTGTTCTTAATTATGTATATTTATTAATTATTATCTTAACAACTTAGCATAATTTACAGCATGAAGACTGGTCAATTATATTACTCGTTATGAATTAGCACCAAAAAAGATAACTTTGGAAAATCTCCAACTAACCTCAGGGAACTTCATAGATGGCTGTTCCCCACAACAACCAGTCAAAATCTGATTAAATAGGTCTATTCGATCCTGCAGTAAAGATTAAATAATGATTAGGTGGGAGACAAAATACTCATCTGCAAACTAATGTTAATTAAACACATTTGTTTACATGATTACAGGTACAAATTATGATTACCAGGTTTCCATTACGAATAGAAGCAAAAAGCTTTCCATCGATATTTTCTTTGGCATCAAGCATACGGTCAACGAGCATCTTGGCAAGTGAGTCCACAGTTTCTGCTGCATCCAATGAAGGTAGTAGCAAGAATACAATTATTAGGGACACAAGGTCTGACTAGATATACATCAAACAATATACACCTATGACCTATGCACAAATGCTTTTTAACGAATTGACATGGAGTAGAGTATCTTAACTTGTGTTCCTTTTCCAATAATACGAAGTTACTGAATAAATCATGAAAAAGGTTAAATATTTATATTTATTTGAAGCAAAAAATTAGCCCATGATGCACACAAGTCCAAAATACTTTCATCCTTTTTGTCTTTGAGTAGGTTTGAAAACTTACAAGGCAAAATGCAAAATGTCAACTAGCAAAGTCTGATCATTAATATTATACTGTGCAGCTAGCCATCAGCTAACGGATTAAAATTCAATAAAAGTTTAAACTCAAATTCAAATCAATGCATCAGATACTAATATGCGTAAGATTGAGAAAATGAACCTTCTTGTTTTTGAACATTACTCTCAGCAGGAGGCTTTATTTCCGATGTTGCAGACAAATCCAAACGCCTACATGCATCAGAGGGTAATGCAGTAGTGGCTTTTTGTTGCAATCTATTGATTGATTGCAAAACTAAAGGAGATTTTGAGCGTTTGCTGGATCCACTTTGATTGCTCATCTGCTTCGACTCATGAAACCATTTAAGTGATAGAATACAATCAACAATTTTTCCTGCAGAACCATTCTCTACACTTTCCTGAAAAACAAATGACCAACAACATACTTGTTAATCCAAAACCAAAAGCCTAAAAACAACAAGATATATCGAAGGTTTTAAAACAAGATTCATGACCACGACCTAGGCCTCAACATCAATAATTTATCCATGACCACAACTTGACCTCAATTTAGGTCACATTTGAAGAATGACAACGCAGCCCGTCATTTAAAACACCGGTTTTCTAAATTTACCAATAAAGCACTTCTTTTTTTCTTCTCATTACACTATTTGCACAAACATGAAAATAATCATTTTGCTGTGTATATGAAAATTTTGAAATTCATAAATAACCTACCCTCTCAAGATCAGAAGCTTCAAAAGCCGAAAGCTTTAATTCATCAGCAGCGTTAAGAAAATTGCGCACATTTTCAAAATACTGATAGGCAGGTAAAGGCTGAGAATCCCAAGCAAGTGATTGTTGTAATGGCACTTGAGTATCAACAACCTAACAAAATTAACATCACATAAAGGTAAGCATTTATGACAAAATTAAAATTCAAATGTCAAATTCAAACAGTCAAATTTCTCAATTAAAACATTCCATTTGTTTTAAATATACACAATTAATTATTGATCATTCCATAATTGAATTACAATACCTTAGGTACTGCACCAGGATGAATCTTGTTAATGGCTTTACAAAGAATGAGACCATTTCTCAAGCAAGAAACAAGTTCTCTCTCTGTAGGTTGATTTGATATTCCAAGAGGACCCACTTGGTTTTCAAGCCATTGGGTTGCTTCATAACGTCTCAAAGCTACAAAATTCAAATAAAAATTCAATATAACTAAAAAAAAGACATTTTTTTTTCTTCATAATCATTCAACATTGTAACATGATACAAACACAAAACCAATAGAAACTAACCTGCTTCTTCAGCTTTTCTTGAAGACATTTTGAAATCATGAAACCCGTTTCTTGAACAATTCTCCATCATGATCATCAACAATCAACAACAAAAAACAACAATTGAAGAAAAAGCAAAGAAACCCAAAATCTTTTTTCTACAAAATTGAGAAAGAAAATGATGATCAGAGAAGAAAAGTAAAGATTTTTTGTTGGAAGCTGAAGAATGAGAAGAGAAAAAAAGGAACTTTTTGAAGTGGGTGTGTTGTGAAGAGAAGTGTTGGTTTAGTATTATGGTTTGGTTCGGGTTTAGGTTTGGATTACGAACCTGAGGTATGGTTTTGTAACGTTATTATGGTTTGAATTCAAATTGGTAGGACACGTACTTGGGCCCGCTGAGGGAGTGAAGGACTGTAACCCCTCCGTTTTGTATAACACCAAGTCAACTCATCTAATGGTGGTTTTTCTTGATTTTAGTTCAAAATTATGGGATTGTCCTAATCTATTTATATTTATTATAGTATATAGGATATTTATGGAAATTAAATCTTTTTGATAATTTAGCTTAAATAATAAAAACAATTGATTATGAGTAATAGATGTTGACTGGATTTGCTTTAGTATATCTTTAAAGTTTAAATTGTCACTAAGTTTGACAAGAATTAAGATGTTTTTTCTTCTTTTGACTCTTTGGTTCTCAAGGGGAGGTCTCATGTAATCTAAATATGAAATAAATTTGAGTCAAGAATTGTTTCACCATGAAGTAAGTTTTGATTCTTTCGAACCATTTGTCTTTTGGTGAAACTCACTAATCAATTAAGTTTAATTGCGTTGTTGAATTAAAAGTTGCTTTGACGATGAAGGTTATTACGGATTATGATTATGAAATGAATTTAAACAAAAATTGGTAAATGTGTATTCGTTGATTTCTTGTAATCGACATTCGCAAAAAGCAGGATTTTTCTTTTACAAAAGACTCTAAAACTTCAACAAAATTATGATGTAACACTGTGGTTTTGTCAAACTCAATGTGATTTTAAGTATGTAATTAAAATTTTAAACTTATTGGCAAGGCTGGTTCAAGGGAGTTGCAAGTAAGGTGGCATCTTGGCCTCAACTTTTTTTTCTTCATTTACTTAATAGTTTTTATTTTATTAGTTTTAATTATTTTATCCACTAATAAATTTTGATATTATTAATTGATTCACCTTTTTTACTAGATTAATTAATTCACTTAAAAATTTAAAAACCATTTCTTCAAAAAAAAAATCATGAAAATGTATATATGGTTTATTTTTGTGCTGCTTAATATTGTAAAAAATTGTTTCGATTTAAAAAGTCTTTAATATTTTTTGTTGTTTTTAAAGGAAACATATCCAATTTTGCTTTATTATGAATCAAAAGTTGATGAATTACCCCTGCTAATTGGGTCTTAATATTAAAAATGATTTAATTATTGATTTTGAAATATGATTACAAAGATTATTATCAAACATTTAACTAGAATGCTTTTGGTTATATAAGAAGAAAAAGAAATCGATAGAAGAAGCATAATAGTTTTTGGTTATATAGAGAAAAGAAGAAAAAGAAATCAATAAAAGAAAAAAAGAGAACAAAATAAAGTATTGAGTTCCTATGAATTTAGTCTCGCAAGATTGTTGGTCCCTCCAATTGACCAACTAATACCCCTCATTTTTACCGTTCAACCGATATTTTCTTCTTTCCTCCTCGTAACAAATGAAAATTATTGTTGACAGATATGATAGGGCTGAAAAACACATGTAAAAGACAAAAATGTTCATGCGGTAGTTAACTACCGAAGTAAGGAACCGGCTGCAGTTAACTACCGAAGTTCCTTCGACAGTTAACTGCCGACGAAAAAAGAAAAGAAAAAAAAACCTGAGCACTTAAGTGCCGAAGAACTCATATCAATTTTTTTTTATATAAATACTATATGATATGATAATGTAGCACTTATATTTCAAAGTGCACTTATATCACAAAACTATCAACATTTGTGAAGAGAAATATGCAAAACATTGAGTTGTGATTGTGTCCCACCACTGCTTCAAAAACATATAAGATATAAATAGTAATTTAATTTGCACTACTTAAGTGTTCTAAATAATATAACTTGGTGGTGGTTTCATCCATAAATCGCTGCATTGTTTTCTAATATTGTAAGAGTTAGTGGGTATAACCACTATTTTTTAGCAATGCTACCATGAATTTCCAAATGGTATAGTATTTTGCATAAATGTTGACTTATCGAGAGGAATGAGGGAAGAAGAAATGGACCGATATGGGGGATAAAGATTTTTTTTTTTGAACTAAAGATGAAAATATTCATTGTAATTATGTGTTTATAGGGGATATAAGGTTGGTTTGAGTGGAGTATTTTTTTTAACAAGCCAATATTCTAAATCGTTTACAAACAAAGCAATGCAAAGAAGATGTACATGGCATAGCATAGTATAATATTTTTTTAAAAAAATTTGATGAGTTCTTCCGCACTTAAGTGCCGAGGTTTTTTTTTTCTTTTTTTGTCGGCAGTTAACTGCCATAGGAACTTCAGTAGTTAACTGCAGTCGGTTCCTTACTTCGGTAGTTAACTGCCGCATAGACATTTTGTCTTTTACATGTGTTTTTCAGCCCTACCATATGTGTCAACAACAACTTTCGTAACAAATTGACTAGTGAAGTCGTGCAATATCATATTAGATAATACTCCATATTAGAGAGAGTGCAATACTTTCTGTAAATTTATTTTTATAAGCAGAACCAAGACATAAAGATTAAAGACCATATCTAACCCCATAATCTTAATTAACTCACACAATAGAATTTGGTTGTGTTTCTGGAGATGATAAGGTCGTATTAGAGTCATATTAGGGGGACAACAAGTGAACCTTAAAAAAAAGAGGATCATGTCACATTTAATATTTTCGAAACACATATGGAAATTAATCAACTACCATCAACAATAATTAATTATCGTTGAGGAACTGACATAAGTTAACTACATTTTGGCTTTAATCCCATGTTCACATCTCCCTTTTACAACTTTTTATTTTTTACTAATATTTTTTATCTTTTTTTCTTAGCTTTTATTATTTATTTAGTTTCCCCTATTTTGTATGCGTGTTCAAATTTTGTGACTAAAATTTATCCATTCAAGTATTTTCATAGACATTAGAGTAATTTTTTTTTAGTTTATTAGGTCCTTTTTACTTTGTAAAACATTTCATATTTTGATTTTTTTCAAAAATGTGTTCATTTGATTTATTAATAAGAAGATGAGATACTCTTCAAATGATTTTTTTTAGGGAATGAAATGAATTATTGTGATCGAGAGAAATCGTGCATTTTGGAAATTAATAAAAATAATCTTATTGTATTTTTTTTATTTAAAAAAAAAACAACACACAAAATCGTTCACTTCAAGTGTCTAGTATCACTTTGTTTTTTGAAAGGTCTAGTATCACATTGTTAGCAACTAAAATTAACACATATTTTAAGAGGTCTAGTATGCCTTTGTTTTTTGATAGCTCTAGTATCACTATCACTTTCTTTTAAAAAAATAAAGTTACCATATACCCTGCATAAATACATTCACCCCAACAAATTATCAAAAATTTCAATATTACCTTTTTTTGTCATGTTCACCCCGACATCAATATAAGGTACGTATTTTTCATAAACTTTTATGGTAACTGATATTTCCATAAACCTTTTTAAATCGTTATGGTATGAGTTCACCCCCACATAAAAGTCAAATGTTTTGTTCATAAACATTTTTTTTTTAACTTTTTGGTATGTTTTGTTGTTCTTTTGAAAATCGCTAAAACATGATTAACACACAATTTATATTCGGTTGTAAACTTTTTTAAACCGTTTTTTTCATAAATTTTGTTTTAAATCTTTATGATATGTATTTTAAACAAACTTTATTTTACACTTTTATGGTATGTTGTTTCAAAAACCTTTTTTCAAAACTTTATCGTATGTATTTTCAATAAATATTTTTTAAATCTTTATGTTATGTATGTTTCATAAACCTTTTTAAACTTTTATGGTAAGTATTTTTCATAAAAAAAAATTTTAATCCGAAATCATTTATGATAATCTAGATATGTTATGTAAATGTAAACGCAAAAAAACAAAAATTTAATCATGGACAACAACACTTACTCAAAATTATCTCCTTTTTTGAATTTTAAACAAGTGTCCTGAAGACATTTGTTAGCATAACTCAATACCCTCTTCATTCCAAAATATATGTCGCAATCAACCGTTGCACACATGTCAATATACAATTCTTTTTTATCCTAAAGCCCACTAACCCAACCCAACTTGGGGAGCAACCTAGGGTTAGTGGTGCTATATATATATTGGAAAAATCTAAGAAATAATCATTAGCAAAATGTTCCGTGAAATAGCGAAAAAACATGAGAGACACACGCCTTTTGGAGTATAAGTCACGTGAATAAAATCTTCAAGGATTTCACGCAAAAATATAATCTTCCAATATTGCGAAACACATCTGGTACAAAATATTGAACTAATATGTTTAGGACATCTGGTTCAACATCTTGCTAGAACAACTTGTTTTAACAAAATGCGGCCAACACAATACAAAACCCAACAACTTTCTTATTTTCTTTTTCATTCCTCTATCGTCTTTTTATTTAGGATTATGTTTTATGAGTCCAACCTTCTTTTTCTCTTTCTTAAAACTCTAACTTTATACGCAAACAAAAATAATACTTATACTTAGCTCATATTTAAAATATCATTTAAAATAAGTTGTTAGTGAAGTCATTTAAATCTACTTCTTAGTTTGATATCACAACCATCTTATGCTCTAAAGTTTAATGGACACTAAAATATTAATATGTATAATTAAGTTTAAATTAACTTACCACCATCTAATTTGAATTTAAATTAAATTTTAATGCATGCTATATATGTAAGACTTTGTACTTAAAACACAGAACATTTAGAAGAGTATTTGTGCAACATACAAATCTTATATTGGTATTATATTATACGTTTTAATTTTGATAAGAAGTATTGTACTATGAAAACTAAAGCACCGAAAATTCATCTGATGGAAAGAGAAGAACAAAAATAATTGTATTCCATTATCCAAATGGACATAACGGTTACAATACACCTATCATCACACGATGATGATGCATATAGGCATCAATTTTATGATTCTTTGAGACTTGGCAGAAGGTTCAACCCAATTGATGGCATTTGGAGGTGGTCAACAAACAACATTAATTCATTTTGTAATTCCTTTAAAATAGAGGTTAACGTGCATTCATCCTTCTTACGTCAATTCTTCTGATTTTACCAACTTTGATGATGAAAAGCGCACCAGAAAGCTCTACATAAGAAAAGAGGAAGAAGAAACATGCTCTGTTTGTAATGATAAGGTGGTTGATTCCAACCTTCAACGCAACCACTTGTTTTGTTATGACTGTGCTTACAAAAATTGGATGATAAGTAGTAGAATGTGTCCAAGTTGTCGACTCCATTTTCCAAACGCTTTCAATGATATAAAATGTTTGTCTGAAAAATTGAAGGGTGTTATAAAAGATGTAGTTTTCCTTCAAGCTCAAAGACCTTATGCCAACATTTAAGGTCTTTAAGGTCCGTTAAAGGGGCTCTCAGTGGGTATGCATTTGCTTTAGTGATTTGTGATGGATGGATGAATTCAAAAGAGGTTGTATAAAACTTTTTGAACTCAGCAACATTTTTTTTACTGCTACATTAACAGCTCTCACCGGAGATGTCCTTATACCCCCTCATCCATAGGTGTTGATTGTGGAATTTGTGGCACCGAATATAAAACAATTTATCTATGCGGGAGTCACAATTGAGGGTGTGTTAAACACCTTACATAAAAGAATGTATATCGCCTCTAATACCGTGAAACAATTCATCAACATAGAATTCTATTTAAACTATGAAAATTATCATGACGACATGTTTGATGATGACATAAACTTTGTTAGACCTATGATTTTGATGGTATTTTCCATCAATAAACTAAGAATGATATTAAATGTGAATGGTGTCGAGGATATATGGCGGTACTTTTTAGTATTGTTAATCTTTTGTTCTAATATTGCTAATTTATACTCTTTCCTAAATCATCTTTATTTCAACTCTGTTTTTTTATCTATCTCTAAGATTGATGACCATATCATATGGATTGATTTGAAACCTAATAACCGTTGTAGTGTGCGTTGGGAGATTTTCTTCAAGGAGAATGCATCATATTAGAGTGTTAAATTATAAAGGAAGGAACAATAATGCTATCATGGAATCTTATTTTAAGTCTGCTTTGAATTTAGTTAAAGAAAAAACTAATTTAAAGGAACTATATTAACAATCTTTGATGGATGGACTTATAAAAAAACTATATTAATTTAAAACTGAAAATTTGTGTTTAGAGAAGGATAAGTTTAATTTAAAACTAAAAAATTATGTTTGGAGAAGAAGTTAATACTAACAAAAAAGTGATTATGGCTGAGACGAAAGGAAATACGTGTTTGTATAAGTTGATTTAGTCAATTAAATTTAAAACTAAAAGTTATAATAAAAATATTCTGTTTAAAAAAAACAATATTTATCAATTCAAATTTATAATTTCTAAAATTACAAAAGTAATCTAAAATGTATGTTACTTTCAATTGGAAAAAAAATCTAACAGGTAAAATAATTTTTATTAAGTTATTTACTAGAAAATTAAATTACTAGAAAATATATTTAAGTTATTTAAAACATTATACTAATTTTTATATAAGTTTTTCAATTAGGGGTATTTTGGTACATTTCAAAATAATCAACACTTCTTTCTTCTCTATCTCTTCTATCTTTCTCTTGTATCAAACAACCTATCAAATCAACTCTATTTCTCACCTGTTTCTCTCTTTTCACACTCTTTCTCACCTTTTTCTCTCTTCTTACTTTCTTCTCACAACCAAACACTACCTAAATGAGGCTGGTGGTGTGTCCCACCTAGCTAATTTCTTTTCCTAGAACAGTAATTATAGATGGGATATAAATATGTGGTTGCAGCGATATTAAATTACTTGCCTACCATAGCAGAACCCAAATGTAATCACGTGTGAAAATATCTTTAGATAAATGAAGTTGGAATAATAATTTTTTAACAACTTTCTCTCTTATATATATATGTTGAAGCAAAAATCCCTTTAAAATTGTTTTTAAATGATAAACAAACTCTTGTATTAAAATTAAGATTATAATTTTATTTGGTTATTTAATGTGTGCTCTTGAGTGAATTTTATTAAGGATAGG
>Ga0228711_1004777_pt1 | contig 20732 bp, 12 predicted proteins | sample MedpolnodulmetaG_2_FD_177996 | JGI IMG/M metagenome (GOLD analysis project Ga0228711, IMG submission 177996) | Root nodule microbial communities from Medicago polymorpha collected in Santa Monica, California, United States - brown nodules | ecosystem: Host-associated > Plants > Roots > Nodule... | reverse complement strand
AGAATTGTATATGTGATATATATATATATATATATATATATATATATATATATATATATATCTGATTTGGTGATTCCTTTGATGATGATGATTGCTTGCTTATGACTTTGAAATGAAGAATAAGGTGGGTAATCCTTTCTTTGATTGTTGTTGATAAATGATGAGCTTAGGTCGATTACTTGTTTGGAGATTGAATATGTTTGCTATGTTATGTTAGTAATGTGATAACTTGAGGTGTATGGAATGAGGGATAATATTCATGTGATGTTAATATTCTAGGAGGGATGGGTATGTATATGTGTTATGCATGAGACCCTTGAATGTTTATGATTATTTATGTTTGATTATGATTGATGTGAAGCTAACCCCCAGTGGTATGTGGTCGACCGCCTACCTATTTGTATGAATGGGTAGACGGCGTGCATGATCAGTTTGTTTGCTTTCTTGGTGAGTTGCTTGAGGATAGCGGGAGCTTCCTCTGTTTATCCGTTAGAGTCTTAAATTAGGTGTCAGTCTTTATGATTCTCTGAATTTGTTTATGTTATGGAGATTTTGCCCATTTGTCGGGTTTTGGAGATTCTATGTATTGACGTATTTGGAGTTTATGATATGCATACTTTGGTGATGTATGATTATATCCATTGCGTAGTTGTTTGAATATTTATGCATGTTATGTTTGTGGAAACCTTTTGGTGACGTGACGTCTATTTCTTGAATAAATGTTTTATTCGCGTGTATTATCGATTTAATAGAAATAGAGCGTTACACGTTTGTTTAATATTTTACTGACATGTGTGATGTTGTGTTAGCGTAAACTTATTTAAATATTTAAGAGTTTACATTCACATATATTATGATAAACATATACAATTATAAGAGTTTATTCTTTATCAAAGTAAATTGTCATTGTTTGATCATTGCTGTAAAATACCACTAGCAATTGATATTATTGTTTAAAGACTTGATATTGATGGTGCACTAGGTATTTTCGTGAGTACTTTTGCTACTCTTGTTCTCTTTAAGCTAATATAGTTTAATGTATCTGTTAATTTAAGTTAAATTTTTTAACTCTTGAAAGCTTTAACTTTTAGGAATTAAAGAATAATATTAATATTGTTCTTGGATCTAGACCTTAGATAAGGGTGGTGAAACTCACATTCTCTCACAAATTCAGCACCTAATGTGAGAATCAAGTTTGATAAATGAGTATACACCAAATCTCATAGGTCGCGTGAGATTATATAGCTAAAATTTCATATGTATTAGAGGTGTTATTTAAGATGACAAATTTGTTGTCATATTTTCTTTGCTTAAACTAAGGTGCTTTTAAAGCAATCTAGAGAAAGACAAGCTCTCATTGGAGAGTGAGTATTCCATTAAGATTATTGGGCAAATAAAATGTTAGGAGCACATTATGTAAATATTTAATCTTGCTAAGACACTATAATTTCGACTATCATATGACTTGTTCGAGAATTCAGTATTTAGTATTCTCTTTGCACAATTAAGTTCATAACTGTTACAGTTAGAAATGATCTTTTAAATGATCAATTAATAAAGTGTGCAAAAAAAGGAAAAGTTGAAGCAAGAGAAAATAAAATAGTGTTCATTTGGAAAATACCTCAAAAGATAAGGGCAAACAAAGAAAGGTAGTCTTGATCGACTTATGTTCAATGATGTTGAAAGATATATCAATTTAGAATGGACATAGTCGATAAAGATTGGTTTTTTTTTCATTTTTGGATTACTTTTAGATTGTCGTTACTAGCTTATTTTTGTATCTAAAAGACAATTTGGTGAATCATTATTTGAATTAATTTTTTGTTTTAATTTCTCTTTGAATAAATCAAGATATTTTGAGTTTTATTTTCAAATGATGATTCAATGTGTCTTTTAAGTTCAATTATTAGTGTAAATTCAGTTATGACTTGTGACATTCTATATCGTTCAAGGTTTTGAATACTATAAGTTTTTCGTCCCACAAATTAAGAAAATTTTGAGACATAAATTGTTATGTTTTCTTGAGTATATTGAGTTTGAGGAAAGATATGGTAATAGAAAAAAAATTGAATGAGGAAGAATTATTTCTAAACTAATTCATATAGTTACTATTGTTGTAGTATATTTAGAACCTCATAAGGACATTATTGTTCTTCCTCTCGATCAAGTTAAGAAATTATTTCATATAGATCAAACTCAACACCCTCAAGAACTAGAGATTCTAGTGTCATTAAGAATTGACTGAAAAGAGAAATTCTATTTAGTTTAATTGAAAGGCTCTACTAGGATAGTCATGATACTGGTTTGCTTATTATAATTTTGGAGCTGTATAAGATGGATTTCAATATAGTGTTTCTTAATGGCGACATTAATGATAAAATTTGGTGCTATTGGATAAAACTTTTGTGTCAATTGATATAAAGTAGATGATTTGCGAAGTCATAAAATCCACTTATAAGTTAAGAAATTTGTCTCTTTAGTGTTACCACGAATTCTCATAAAGTAATTGTCTCTTTTGGTTTTGAGATAATATTAAGTAGAATTGTGGATTTAGTAAGCTCAGTGGGAGTAAATTTATATTTCAAGTTTGACGTGTCAACTTTATTTTATTTAGTCAACTATGATATATTTTAGTACTGTGAAACCAAGGAATTTCAATACTTGGAGATTCTTCTCAAGGTATTATTCGGATATCACAAAAGAGTTATATCAGTAAAGTTGAAAATAAATTGACATTAAAGTTAATAAATTATGGATGACCTCAATCACCGATTGAGACTTTTCAGTCTCAAATATTGCTCATTAGGAAATTTATGAATTCAGAAATTTAAGTATATTCCTATGATTTGCTTATGGATTCTTATGTATGATCTTATTATACACATTTGGAAATAGCGTATATAATCAGATTGTTTGGCAGCTACTTGAGCAATTCAAAGCTTGAATTGCTGAAAACGCAACCATAAGGATTTTTTTTAAAGAGAACAAGAGAGTTTATGCTCGCATCAGAGATCTGACAATTTGGAGGTCATTTGTGTGTCAAACTCTGACTTTTGGATGTAAGTAAATAATACACATCCTAACTCAAGAAATGATTGTAAGTATTTATGTCACTTGGTTGCATATAGTAAAACGTATTGAAAGACGACTTAAGATATATAGTGACATAATTTAGTCACATTAACAAAGTTTATAAGGTTTATTACCTTATAGATTATTGTTGATAAATGATAGAACATGTAGAGACAAACTATATGCTAGCTGATCCACTAATCAAAGGCATGACACATAAGTTCTTTCATATGGTTGTTGTCATTAAGGATGTCTTGGATTAGTGAGAGTCTCTTTTATTTTATGTTCTATACTTTTGTTTTAGTATTGATACAGACTTTATGTTATGATTTTCTGCAGAAATAAAGTTCATGATGTTATGTTTGTTATAACCATTTCTGTATCATTTTTTGCAAATATTGAATATGCAAACTTCAGTTTTGATCTCACTAAAGTTTTTGTTGGATCAGTTGGAAATATACATGATTTAGAGATCACATTGCATGAAATTTTCATGTCACTCATCCATATCGATCTATGTCATCATGTGCATTGATATGGTGGTCGTCGGGGTTCCGTCACGTTATACGTCAGTGACGACAACCGCGGTGGTCCCATTATTAATGTATGAGGTGGACCAGATTGTAAAGTTGAAATCTAAAGATAAATAGCATTCAGACGCGCGCCTAAACTATTTTGATATAATTATTAAGATATGTAGCCCAAGTGGGAGATTGTTGGAATATTTTATTATTTAATTATATTCCAATATCATTATGTGGGCAAATATCGTAATCATAATTATATTAGCTATTTATCAATTGTGAGCCTTAATTGATTAGTGATCAAATTAAGTAATAATGCTATTAGATTTCTAATTAGATAATTAATTAAATATTTAATTAATTGATATGGACTCAATGAGTGGATGTTCGGATGGCCCATTAACGGAATAATGGAAAACCCTAATGGCCATCCAATATAAAGGAGACTATGGTCCCTAATATACCGTACACGGCAAACTCTCTCTTCTCCCCATCTGAAGAGAACTTGAGGCATAAAGGTACCGGTTGAGGAAGAACCAAATCAGCCGCCGCTAACCTATGTTGTGTGTTTCAGATCATCACATCTTCTCTTGTTGATCGTTGTTGTTGAGAGGGCTGCCATGAAAGTTTTATCCAGGTATTCCTAATACCTTATTTCTTAATATATTGATAAATCAAACATGTCGTAGATCCGTTCATATTCATGTTCAATGTTTTGTTTGCTTCCGCTGTTTATTCATAATTATTGAACATGTCTTATGAAATCTGTTTTATTGAGACCTAAATTTTCAACAAAGCATCCTTAAAGGAGAGATCACCTGTGTTGTTGGATTTCCATATCATTTCATCTTTCATGTCCTCAATTGGAAGAGTTATTTTAGAGGCAATCTGACTGAGATGAGAGAACATATTTAACACAGAGGAGGGGAAACGCAATTGAGAATTGAGAATGAAATCACTTACTTTAGAAGTTAAATGATTATGGAAGTACTGTGGAAAATTTAGAGAAGAAGCTATAGGTTCTCCACACCAAGAATCTAGCCAAAAGTTGATATCCTCCCCATATCCAATGAGTCATTGCAATTTTTTTCTATAGTGCTATATTCGGACTTGATGCAATACCATAAATTGAATTATGTGTTAAGGTGAAATATGATAAAATTTTAGGTAAAATAATTTAAACAAAGGGAAGATGCAATACCATAAAACTGTAATACAAACTTTTCATTCACAAACTGAAAAATAAAAATAAAAAATACAATGCATAATAATGTGTACATAAACCTTTGGCAAGGGACAGTTGTAGAATGGTCTTCTTGGACACCAACAATCAAATATGCTACACTCACTATTAAACATGAAGGTTGAAGTGAGCTCGACTTTGAGAACTTTCTTTAAACACATGATCATCATCCATCATTTTGATTTGAGCTTGAACAACTTTTATGAAATACAAATTCCATATTTGAGATGTTAACGGGGGATCGAAAGAATTAGGGTTTCAATTTTATTTTTTTTAAAAACTGCAATTTTCTTTTTTGACAAAATAAAATTGTCTTTGTTTGCGTGATAACTAACATGGAGGTTAACATCACAAACAAACGTCTGACTTTGACATTTTTAACGATCCAATGTAAATTGATAAACCATCTTATCATTGAGAGACTTACAAGCTATTTTGAGACAAAATTAATAGAAATTAATCGATTGGTCAAAATTTGAGGAGGAACGAAATTATTATATGACCGTAATTTTTCTTAAGCAACCAAAAAAACAGCACCTTCCGCACGCAAAGAATAATAACGGAGGTAACTATTGACGTGGCAGAATCCGAGTAGCTTGCAAGGATTGGGGGTTAATAGATCCGTTTTGCAGAGAATAAAATCACACTCCGTCTGGACTCGTGACTTTTCTTACCCAGTAGTAACCGCTGTCTATCTCTCTACTAGTACAGTTCAGATATACATACATAGAAGAAAACAAAACGCAGTGAAGAAGAAAACGTACACGCGTCACACTCAGATCTCTCCTTCTTTAATACAACAACACTTTCACTTCTTACTCATTCTTCCTTCCATTAATGGCTTCTTGACCAGGTATCATCTCTCTCTCTTCTTTTTCATTTCTTTGCTCAATTTCACTTTTACACAACCTTTTCTTGCTCAATTTCAATTGAACTCATGTTCTTGTTTATTTGTTAAGATTCTTTAATTTCCGTTGCTAAATATCCTAGAATCTCAAAACGCAGATTCAAATATTTATATATTAACTGATTTAGTTCTTTTACAGTTTTGCTAGTTTATTGAGAATCGATTCTCATTTGAATTCTGTTTCTATATTTTGATTTTTTTCATGTTGAAATTTCTTTATCATGATGCAGTGACATCTCTAGTAACGATTGTTTGGAGAAGTAATTGGATCATATGAGGTGTTCATTTAGTTGGATTGCTTCACCAGCTATCATCAATTCAGATGTTCAATTTTCCCAAGCTTCTTCTAATAACCAAATTTACCTCAGAGTCACACAGGTTAGTGTTGTTGATTTCACTCTTCCTTGTGTTTAGCTTTCGATTTTGTTTATATGCCATAAGGTGATTATGCGGACGTTGATTTCTTTGATAATTGAACTGCGAGTACATGGATTGGAGTTGATGGAATGGGAATTCTTTTGCAGGTGAGCAAGGTGAAACCATATCGTTTGATCCAGCAAAGTACCGTTTTGCAGCTCTGCAAGCTTATTAGAGGTGGACTTAGATTATCATGGCAGAAGCAGAAGAGCGAATTGAACTTAAATTCCGCATATATGATGGAACCGATATAGCACACGATACTTATCCAGCATCTACTACAACTGTGGGTGCCCTTAAGCAAAAGCTAATTGCTGAGTGGCCTCAAGGTTAGTCATCTTGGTGGGGCATGTTTATTGCATTTTGTTTATGTAAACTATTGTTTTAATTCTCTGTTGATGCGTTTCACAACAATCTGGTGATCTTATAATCTGTAACATTATAATAGTCCACCAAAGATTTAAGTTAATATCAAAATGATCAAAATTGGTGTTGTCACATTTTTTTCGACTCAAAAAATTGATGTCACATGAAATATTGATTTGATTTTAATTTTTTTTGGAGGACTAAGTTAATGTTAAGTGTGTACTTTGAGCACCAAAGCACTAGTTCAGTCTTTTGCAAACATTAGTTTTATATTAGTAGACAGTTGATAATTATTTTTCTCCTTTTTACTTAAATCATTTTTTTTTATGGATTCCTTTATATATTGAATCATTGTGTAAGATACTATATTCTTATTGTATTACACAATAAAGAACTCATTTTAAGCGGATACTATACTTACCTTTTGGCGTCCAACTTTCATATGTATCCAGCTATTTTTTTTGCTGCATAGTTGAAGACTATAACAACAATTGTGCCTTGCCCTATTAATTTCCATGAAGCATCAATTAAAAGTTTGCATTTTTTTCTCATTACATATATCAATCCTTTTAGTTACAGAAATGCACGCCGTTCTTCTGTAGCTTTACTTGTGAGTTGAGTATTCCCATCTCACTTGTTCAGCCAAAAAATAAAATATACTCACATCGTCAATATTGCAGATAAATGACTCATTTTTTGTTATTGATTAATAATATTTATCGTCAATATTGCAGATAAATGACTCATTTTTTGTTATTGATTAATAATATTTATATCTGTACCTATAAAAAAAAATACATATATCCATTATCCACGTATAGTTTTTCATTTTCTCCAGTCTACCGCATGTTTGCCTTACCATTTAGTGCAATCTTTCATTTACAGGCAAAACAGTTACACCAAAGTCAGTTAATGATATAAAGCTTATACATGCCGGTAAAGTTTTGGGAAACAGCGAAACGCTTGCTGAGTCCAGAATAACTATCGGTGACATCCCTGGTGCTATTACCATGCATGTTGTAGTACAGCCTCCTGTAGCTAAAAAGAAGACAGGTTTGTTCAAAAAAATTATCTGCCCTTTTGCTAATGCAGTATGGCTACGAGTACTTGTGTCCTGGTACATGAATTGCATATTAGTATATAATAATTTGGAAATATAATTTTAAGTGATTGGAATCGTGTGATAAATACATTTTCTCTTCAATTCTGAAATTTTCAACAAAACTCTGTAAAATTTATCAAGTAGGCAAAACTCCCAAAAGATGGTACAAGATTTGAAGGGATGGCGTTACAATTTGTTTTATTTAGAAACAGACCAATCAACTAATTAGTTATTAGAGGCAGATGAAGTATATCATTTAATAATCATCTATTACATTTATTAATTATGTTATATAAAAGTATATATTATCATTTTTTATCGGAAAATTATATATAAGTTCTGTGGGATCACCTCATTGCAATGCTTGATCAATATATACCCAAGGTATTTGACAGCGAAGTTGTAGGGGGGATATATGTTGCTGTGTATGCTCTGTGTACCAAGAAGTACCTGTACTGACTATATTACAATTTTCAACTAACATATAATGTATGGGTATTCAAATTTGTGCAGTTATCATTTAATTTCGTTTATTGTGGGTCATATACAGTGTGTAGTTTATCTCTTGCCCCCTTGTCAATTTTTGTCGATCTGTTTCCATATCTCACTTCACAACCTGCAGTGTTTCCTTGACATGATGGAGAAGTAAAAGATGTATATATAAACATTTTATTATATCTATCCTAGTCTTTTTCATTTAACTTACTTTCATAGTTAGTTGTTCACCACCTTTCAAATGCACAAATACACACACCTGTCAAGTGCACAGACTATTTTTATAAACAAATAACTTTCGCTAAAACATGCTAAAGCTTAGAAGACATAACAGTAACAGTAAATCTGTAAAAATATGCTTACAAAAATAATATATATAATTATACTAGAAGATCGAAGAGCTCTCTGTATGTTGATTAATTTTTGACTTGCATTACTGTAAATATATCCAATTAGTGAGTTATGTTTAGTTGCCTTTGAGACGCATTTTTAATGTTTGACAAACTTGAGTGATATATTGCTATATTTTTCATGTGCTTTTCCCTTAACTACTTCACAGAGAAGAAGGAGAACAAGCAAAAGACAAATTCATGTGCATGCTCATGCACTATCCTATAGATTACAAAGCATACCTTGTGGCTGCCCTTGAAGATAAGGTTGCAATTTTCCTATTTTCAACTCTGGAGGATGATGGGTAGGCGTTGCGCTATCCAATAGTATTTGCATAAAAACATGTCTGGCTTTGTGAAACCATTGTTGCTTGCTTCTATTAATGTCAATATTCGTTTCTAGTTTGTCTTCAGAGTGAAATCAGATATCAACATTGTAATATCTGACCTCAACGAGTTCAATAAGGGTGTTGCAGGCCACAAACCGTGAGTTGCTATATAATTCTAGCCCATGCGGCCCCCAGCATTCGATGAATGCATATTTGTTTGGAAGTGTATATTATTAGGGGGGGAAACCCCCCCTTCTATATGTATGATTTTGCTGGTGGCATTAAATGTATCACGTCAATGTTTAATGACACCGAGCATATCATATCGAAATGGGTTGGCTTAGTGGAACCTCATTAGATTAACGGTGGACAAATATGTACAAGGATACCATGGGGGCCTGGTTCAAACACTAATGAAGTTATACATGAGAAGAGGGTGAATTGATAAAAATCACCATCCATGAAGGAGGAACTTGCGGATTTTCACCCTAAACAAATTCTATCATGGAAAACTCATTTAACTGTGTCTTCTCTACAGATTTGTAAGGTTGATACATTACCGTTTGAAATACTAATGCGATGCCATTAAAGTTTAGACCAACTATTAGAGAATTCAACTTTTTATTTGAAAATTATTATAGTATTTGACTAATAGTCAAATTAAATTTAGTTTAATTGAGAAATGGTCCTGGATTGGAAACTAAATGGACCCAAACTATGATAAAGACCTTGTTAGTTGTATAATCTTGCAATCAAAAAGTATTTAAATGTTATCATAAGGCATGCAGTTTTCAATAGGATCTTCAGAAAGACCTGTTTATAAATTAAGCCGAAATATGGTATGAAACTGGTTTGTAATTTTTTTTAGAGGAGTAGATCGTATTTCTCAGTGCATCTTGACTTAAAATCTTCACAAAATCAGAAGTCAAATATCAATAGACGTGTGCGTTCACCTTTTTTTCTTTCGATTTTTGTAATTTTTTCTTCTTTCCAAAATGCCATTTAGAGTGAAACAAAATCGTGTAATTGTCTTGTCACAAAAAATTGGGGAGTACTGTATGATTTTTTTGGGGACTGAATCATGGCGTATTGAAAAAAAGTTAGGGTTCAAGTTTATAGTCTCTAGTATATTCAATCGCTTACTTTATCTCAATTTTTAAACACACTAGTTCAGCATATTAGAATAGAGGTTTATATTTTTAACATAATTTTTTTTTTTTAAGAAATTTTTAACATAAAAATTGAAACATGAGAGGACACTATTGTACAAGTTAGAACTAATTCTTTCTAGAAATCGGTATGTGAATCCCATCAATAGGAATATGAAAGTAATATTTTTCTGTTGACAAGTCTTTCTTTTTTTTTTTTACAAGAAACTATAATACTATAATTTTTAATCAGCTGCTGAGGTAATATTTCCCCGTCTATTTTTAGAAGATGACATCCCACCATCAATTAATATCTTCGATACAAAACAGACTTCTAAATAAAATAAGAATTCATCTTTTTAATTGTGTACGTTTTTTTTTTTTAAGGAAGTATGAGTACTTTTTTTTATTGATTACAACAAATTCACGTTATGTAATTATTTGATGAACAGAAATTATTAATAGTAAAAGTTTTTTTTGTCAAAAACATAAAATTTGAAGTTTACAATATGTATAACAATATATTCGGTGTTGAATAAATTCTACCAAGTACGAATTTTTCAAGAGATTTTAGGTTCGATTTATGGATTAAATAATTTTTTAGCAGACTTTACTTATCTTTCGTGCGAATTTCATAATCCTTTTGCACTAAGAATAGGAGGTTTAACACAACAAAAAAATATTTATAACAATATATTATTAATTATTTGGCATTTTTATTTTTATTTTAAGGGTCTTGCTAACCAGTGCCCTCCCTCAGGGCAATGGTTAAGGAATCTACAAATAGAAATTTAGTCTTGGAAATATAAGATGTTACTTTTGATAAAGTAATTATTACACAATTTTTTCATGAAAACTTACTTGTTTTAGATGCTTAATCATTGCCCCTTGGGGCACTGGTTAGCATTCTCCTTATTTTAAATCAATAATTACACATGTGGCATACTGCATAAGCATTGACCGGGTCAAAATTGGAAAAATGATGATTATTGGAAAGGGGCTAAAACTTAAGGGACTATTACTAGAGGGCCAAAATCGCAACATTAGTAAACTTTGGGGGCCAAAAGTGTAGTTTAACCAAAAAATTATTTATGTTAAAATAAATTAAAGTGTAGTGCATGTCTAATTATGAAGGGAGAGGATTGTAATTCAACCATCTTATAGGGGATGAGAGTATAAATTTTACTTTTCAAGCGAGTGAAGTTTATATTTTAATATAAGAGAGGATGGGAGTGTAATTCAAGCATCTTTGAGGGGAGGGGAGTGTAATTTACTCTTAAATTTGTACTCCTCTCCTCTATAAGATGCTTGAATTACAACTCACTCCCTTAATAAATAAATATGAACTACACTTTAATCTATTTTAACATAAATAAATATTTTTATGATATATACTAATTTTGAACCACCATTTAAGAAAAATAATTTCATTTCTTTATAATTTAAATGTCAATGATAATTAAATTTAAATATTTTGCTATTAATTTTATAATTTAGAGCATAAAACCAACTTTTAAATAATCATAATTTATTCTCTTTAGTAATTTTTCGCATATTTTAATTTTATTTGGGATTGTTTCATATTTTATAATAGGGGTTGAAACTATATGTTAATGAAATTTTGAATAAAAAATAGCAAAAAATATGTATTCAAATTTTGTTTATATTAAAATAGACCCGCAATACTATTTTTTTTTCAAAGTGTGTTAGATTATTATTATTTGATAGATTGTTAGAAATAAAAAAATATATATATAATGAGGAAGTAAAGTGTAGATTTTAACGTAAGAGGGGAGAATAATGTAATTCATGTTTCTCTTAGAGGAGGGGAGTGAAATATTTTCTAATATGTTTTGAATAAGAAGGGAATTTGAGTGTATATTTTAACATAAGATAGAAGGTGAGTATAATTCAAACATCTTTGAGGGAGAGTGTAATTTACTCCAAAAAAAAAGTACAATCTGCAGTATAATTTACTCCAAAAAAAAGTACAATCTGCACGTCCCAAATATCCACACATATAGTTTTAATCAAAACCAAAATTTCATAAAAAATATTATTCGTAATTTACACGCAAACAAGCGAACAAACATTTAAACGCCAATAATAATAATTAAATATTGTTTTTGATGAAAATATAGGGAATAACCCATTAATAACATATTTCTGTAAAAATAAAAGTCATGAATAACAGAACATGTATCTTTCGTAAAATAAAAATAAAAAATTACATGTATATTCTGTTAAAAAAACAATAACAGTCACATTATCACATGTATGATTCTATAAATATTTTAAGAAGTTTAAAGAAAAAAATTATTTTTGAAATGTATTCAACGTATTAAAATTTTGAAAGAAATACTTCTATATGAAATTTCTCAATTTCTTTTTTTAAATTCATAACAATTCTACTTAAAATCTTAAAAAAAGAAAAACCAATCGTACTTAAGACACCCGTTGCTCCGAAAAACAGAGGAATGCTAGCAACACACATTCTAACACACACTTTTCAACACACTCCCTTTGATTAGTTAAAATTCAAATGGGTCCCACCAAATCATGTGGGTCCAATATACTTTTTGTGGGTCGCATGTGAATTTTAACCAATCAAAAAGTGTGTTAAAAAGTGTGTTCCTAACATTTCTCCCGAAAAACATTATGACGGTTCTTCTTTAATATAATATTCGTTTTATTCAAGAAAAATAACCTCCTTTGATTTTTTTTTGTAGTGCAACCCGTTATAGGTGAAAAGAGTCGCGGTGTTTAATTTGTCACGTTTTCTCCACAAAAATCACATTAAAATTCGTCAAAGCCTTTTTTTCCGGGAAAAAAATGTGAAAATGATCATGATCCCGTAAAGAAAAGAAGAAAAAAAAAACCTTTCATTTTTTTTTTTTTAATTCTGAAAATATTTTCACCTAAAATAATATTTTATTCCTCTTCAATATTGGTGATGATTCACTTCACCAGGCTGTTAGTTGCAACTTGTGAGTTGTAACAGTGAAGTGGGGCCCAGACTTTGTTTCCAGCAAGTTCGGCTAAAAGGTCCTTTTGGCTTTTTGTCTAATATATGGCCCACAAGCGTAAATATCCGTTGTCTGCGTAAGCTTCGTTTCCGGTCTAGAAAACGTGTTTGACTATTTGACTATTTATCCTCTAAATTTTAACCCCTTTCCCCAAATCCCAGTTAAGTTCAATCACTCTTTGTGGCTTTGTATTTGACTGATGCTAATAACAAACTATTGAATTATCTCCCCAATAATCAACCAAAAAATAAAAAATTGAGAGGAGGAATTTGCTTTAAAGAACTCTATAAAATGGTTGCGAAGATTCGCCGCGAAGTTGGTTTTAGTTGGTTGGAAGCGCCTTTTAAAAGAGTGAGTTAAATTGTATACATATGGATCTTATCGAGAGAATGATTGGATGATTTTGCCAAAGGTTTTAAAAAGTATTGTTCGTGTATGACTAAGCTTTAGTGAGTGTTCAAAGGCCTAAAATATGCGAGAATGATGGGGTTTCGAGCAATTGAGGTTTATGTGGATTCCATAGTTGTTGTTAGTTGCATCAATCAACAAGGATGAGGTTTATGTGAGTCTAGTTGACAGGTCGTTGATAGTGCGTATTTGTAGATTGTTTAATCTTGATTAGGAGGTAATATGAAGCATTCATACATCAAATTCAACTAATGTGTTGATGCTTTAACAAATTATGAAAGCTCTTTAGAAGTTGATGTTATAGAAATTTTGATCTCTCATTTAATTTTAGTATAGTTTTTTTTCTCTTCTGGATTTCGGTCCTCTTTGTGATAATTTGTTTTGCCTACAATAAAAAGATTAAAAGTGTAATAAAATCTATTAGTTAGTTATCAACATAATTTTTTTAACCGCTATTCTTTGCACACAACTACCTACTAGATTACTTTTTCAAATCAAAGAAGATTATAATAAACGTAAAATCTCTCACCCAGATTTTGGACCCGTTTGTTTTAGATTTTAAAAAAATGGATTTTTCTTTGTATTTTTAAAAATAGTTTTTTTTTTTTAAATTACTCAAAAATAGTAAAAGTTATTTCAAACTCATTTGATATAAGTTAAAAAAAAGATTTTGACATTTGCTAGCTTAAATATTCATTGTTCGAGATTTTACATAGTAAAAATCGCATATTTTTTCAAAATATCATCTTTCAAAAATGTTTTTTTTTATGAAAAGCTATTTGAAATAGCTTTTTTTTTTAGGGATTTTTTCAAAACTTTAGTATAAAAAAAATTATAACCAAATGATAAAATACTTAGAATGACATTTTAAGATAAACTATTCAAACATATTTTTCATTTTAAACTTTCCTTGAAAATTTCTTTGTTAAAAAAATTATAACAAAATCACATTATACTACCAAAATCTATTTAAGTCTCCGGAATACTCATGTCTCCGGATCTGCAAAGTTGACGACTTTAAAGTCATTGATTTGATCTGCACTGGATCGAAGCTGATCTGACAATCTGAACCGAACAAACACCTGAATGAAACAAGAATGGAAAACAACGTCGCACAAAGACGACGAACAAAACAAGGTCGCACTAAGACGACGAAAACACAAAAAAAGAAACGAAATAGATGTGTAAATCACTTATTTCAATAAAAGGGAAATAGAAAAAATGGTTAATAGACCTTTACCCCCTGTAATATAGGTCACTTTTGGTTTCCCCCTGTACTCTAACATTTTTTTGTCAGATTTCGTCCTGGTAATTGTTTTTTGTTCTAGAATATCCCCTTGGCCAGCTGACTGTGCATTTTCGTTGACGTGGCATGTTGTGTCGGCTCCCAAGAGAGAAGGGGAAGAGAGACAGTGGGATAGTGCATACCAATCAAAGTAACACATGACCATTTATAAATGAAAGAAATGTTAATGAGTGCCCCCGGAGCACTCTTTAAGGACCATAAGTTGCAAGTATATTATGAAAATGTATGTAATCAATGTATTGAAAATCGAAATATTTGACTTTTTTAAAGAATAATTATTTATTTTGGATTGCTTAAAAAGTGTCCCAGGTACTTTCATTAACAAGAAACATAAATAAATTCAAACTCAACCATTCATAAAAGAGTTTTTAGATTTTATTCGCAAGATTTGACATTTAATAGGTGAACACGTAGGTTAACATTGTAGTTACAAGCAGATAAATAATATTTTCAAAACTAGTTAATTCTTTTTTTAAAGGGAAAACTAATTAATTTTCATTTACTCTTTTAAAAGACACATAAAAAATATAGTTTAAGTTTATTTCAATAGTTTACAATTGTACGTTATAATTTCATTATAACTTATAAATAATAAATGTTGTAATTCTTTTGAGAGATTAGTGTTGCGCACGAGTTTCACAAATGAAGCAATGTTAAATTTTTATACATGTTGTAATTCTTTTGAGAGATTTGCATTGTTTTTATGACTATCTTATTTGTGCAAAATATTCTCAATTTTGTCGATGATCAATCTTCCTCTAAAACTATTTTTTTAACCGTATTATTTGTAATATTGATATTTTCTACATATTTTATTGCTTAAGTTAATTATTCTTAATAGAATCAAATTTCCCAAAAAAAAACAAAACAAAATATGAAATTACTATAAGTTTCTAACACCACTTAAAAGTCAAAGCATTTCTCTAATGACAACAAAAATGTCAATTCCATTATCCTCACTTCAACAACTTGTGCTTGCTCTCCAAGAAATGAGTCACATGCCAAATCCTCTTTTGCCACTCTCTTCAAACCATATCCTTATTCCACCTAACCTTTTCTCCTCACATTTTCTCTCATCTCTCTCTCTTAAACCACGCCATGGGTGGCTCTCCTAGAAACCCTAACCCTAACCCTTCACACAAACTATTTCGACCTTGTGATTATTGTGGCAATTCAAACGCAGTTATATACTGCAGAGCAGATTCAGCCAAACTCTGTTTCTCTTGTGATCGTGAAGTTCACTCCACAAATCAACTCTTTTCAAAGCACACACGCTCCTTAATCTGTGATTCATGCGATGATTCACCTTCTACTATACTCTGTTCTACAGAATCCTCTGTTTTCTGTCAAAACTGTGACTGGGAAAATCACAATCTTTCTCTCTCTTCACCTCATGAACGAAGGCCTCTTGAGGGTTTTACAGGGTGCCCTTCTGTTACCGAGCTTTTGTCGATTCTGGGTTTGCAGGATATTGGAAAAAAATCGTTGTTTTTGCCTCAGGAAAGTGTAGGAGATGGGTTTGTAGGGTATGAGATTGAAGGGCTTTCTGATATGTTTGTTTGGGATGCTCCTTCTTTTGTTAGTCTTGATGATCTTATTTCTTCTTCTCCTTCTTCTCATAATTATCGTGCTATGGAGGTTCCTCCTTTGCCCAAGGTATAATTCATAATCTCTCTCTCTCTCTCTCTCTCTATATCTCTCTCTCCCTCTCTCTCTCTCTCTCTCTCTCTCTGTGTGTGTGTTGTGTTCATTTTTATTCTGCCCCTTATTTGGATGCCAACATATTTAAATTATGTAATAGAAATTCATTTTGTCTTTTTAGGATAATTGATTAGTTTATTTTGTGTGCTCAAAAGGGATTATTTATTTGTTCAGGTCTTGATTATAAACTAGGCATGATGGGATTACTGCTAAATTGAGAGTATAAACATGATTAGTTTTTTGGATTTTTTTTTTGTTTTTGGATTCTGGATTGTTTGGAGGTAAATGTAAAAGAACATAGTGAAATTATATGTATATTTTCTTGTTTTAATTCTCTGGTTCTCAGGGGAAACAACTCTAGTAATTTGGAGTTCGGCTAAGTAATTAATGTCTGGTCAAGGGGTGTTTCCATTCATGGGTTAAACTCGGGTGATTCTGATCGATTTGATCTTTACTGAAAACCCTTTAACCACTTGAGTTGAACAAGTTGAAATTATGTGTGTATTGCTGCAATTTTAATATGTTCTGGTATTGTTGTTATTGAAACAGAATCGTAAGGCTGCTTGTGGTAGACACAGAGAAGAGATTTTAAATCAGCTTCGTGAGATGACAAAGTCTGAGCCCTACGATCCTGAAGAGTATATACGACCGCCAAATTTATTTCCAGGTTTTGATTGCGACGTAAAGGCTGATATCGTTCCTTCAAATGAGGTAAAGCTTCTATTCATTTATTGTTTCTGTACTGTGTTGTCAATCCTCATTCCTGATAATGGATTTCTTGTTTTAAGACCATTTTCAACCTTGTAATGCACCTTGTTTATTTTTTCCCTCTTTTTTGTTTGCTCCTATCTTCACACTTTTTGGCAAACGAACTTGCTATGGTATTGATATAAGATGAGCCAGGTGGTTGTTATTCTAATTTCTATGTTCTATTGAAATAATATATATATTTACTAGTAATGTTGTCATTTCAGTGGCTTAGAGAAAGCAGCGAGCCTATGTATCAAGTTGTTCCTGTTGATACATCATTCAAAGCTCATTCCGAAGAAATCTCACTTAAACATTCTGTATCTTCTGTTGGGGAGCCTCATACCCATTGTAACAACGGAGGGATGCCTTCAGAATCTCTCAAGTCTGAAATCTTGTCAACTACTCCTAAAGCTGTTCCTCCTCCGTATGAGTTAGCAAGTCAAGAAAGGGATTCTGCATTATTACGGTACAAGCAAAAGAAGAAAACAAGAAGGTATGTGATCGTGACTCCAGATCTGAACTCAAAACTTCAAGACATTGAATATATGAACACATTCTTTTGTATGATCTTTCATTTAATCTACTCATAACCAGAGTTGAGTATTTTTTCTTATATTATCGATGATGACTCCCAAGTAATATGGCTTGATCACTGGATTTTCCTTTTGATGTATTTTATTTGAGAGATATCAAGGGAAAAAAAATATTATGCAGCATAGTTTTTTCAATTTTGAAAATTGAAGAAGTTCAATGTAGGTTTTTCTCTAAAAAACTTCTGTTATTTTCCTGTTCATTTACTGTGAATTGTGGTTCTGTAATTGATCATGGATTTTCATCTCTTTGCAATTTTTAAATGATTGTTGGATTGTTGATCAATGAGCTAGGTGCATGCACATTTAAGATCTTGATGATTGTTTAAATAAATTCATAACCACCCCATGTATTTACATGAAAAACAACAGATATGACAAGCATATAAGGTATGAATCACGTAAAGTTCGGGCGGAGAGCAGGACAAGAGTTAAGGGCCGATTTGCCAAGATAGAGCACTGAAATCATGGTAGGCTGCTACAACAACTTGATGAAAATTCTTGGCTCAAGTCACATAAATTATGTAACATGTCCCTTGTTGTATAGTGAACTTATTTAAATTTTTCATGTGATGTATGATGTTGGGTATCCTTGGATCCAGAGCTTTGATACTATGCAGTCAAATTGACGCAATACGGTTGACAGTAGTATTATCAGATTTGTTTTTCCTGGCAAATCAACAACTTTATGCTCTGATTTAGATAGAAAAACTACATATCAGTTCTGTTGTTTTTGTATTTTAATTTGGATTGCTAACTTTTGTAGTTTTAGCTGGTGGGGGGATCCTTGTAAGTTTACGGACACTACTTGTCTGCATTTTATTTATATATATGCTTGTTCCAGTTTCTTATATTATATTATGGAGCACCTATGGTAGACTTGGAGCAGAAGTACACCAAGAAGGAAGCATTTTGCTAGCTACTGCATTCTTCGCATTCTTTTGTAGTTGTTCTTGAAGTTGTAGCTTGGAAGGTGCTTATGTTTGGGCAAGGAGTCATACTTCATCATGGTTTTCTATTTTCCAACCCAATAAATATTATGACTATGTTTAGTTTATCGGTGAGTTTGAACAAATCACAATACATCACTCTGATTTTGGCAAAATATGTATTTGGGAGCTTCAATAAAACCGAGTCATTGTGATTTTGTCAAACTCACTGAATTTACAATCATGTACTATGAAGTATGAATGCTTAACCATGTAAAATTGTAGTTCTAGACCTTCCTCTGAGATTTATAAATGTGCGAGATGTATACCAAAAAGAGAAGAAAAGTGCGAACCCTTGGATTGGTGTTGGATGAGCTTGAATAATGAATGCTTGGGAATATATTCCTACGTAACCATGTTGCTGTGTCCTCTCTAGTAATTGGATTGTTTCCCTTTTGCATTGAATACCAAACAAACATTACAACGCAACCTTTTATTTAAGCAACTCACTCATTCACAACCTGTAACCGTGTTTTATAATTTATTTATTTAAGGCTTTAAGCAATCTTGAAAATTTATACAAGTGCACTGTCCCTATTTGTAGCGGTAATATTAAGCAAGATAAAGAAATTCACAACACCTCACAAAAACTGTCGGCAATCAAAGAGAGAATAAGTTTTTTGGCTGTGGCCTGTAGCTGCCGTCGGTAGAGACTCGTCTGCTTTATATCTTTGGAACATCACATTAAACACACATACAATATTTAAAGAAACACACATTTATTGATTACCGAAAGTTCCTTCAGATTTGTTGGCAAAAGTTACGTTGAGACAAATCAATCTGTCAAGGTGGCTGAAGATGTTATTGAAGGTCCAATAACAGAAGAATGATTTGGATCCCTTCAATCATATGCCAGTTGACAATTGCTTTTCTGATTTTCAATACTTCCTAAAAACATAAGTAAAAGATTAAAATACTCCCGACGGTAGTTAACTACCGCTGACTTATAACTAAAAAACACGCCGGCAGTTAACTGCCGCTGGGTTTTTTGATCATTTACTTTTTTGGTCATGATTTTGGTTTTCTAAACTAAAAAAACAAGGTGAAAGAATTATGTAACTTCTTGTTTGTTTTAATCGTAAAACATTATGTGGTAAATTGAAGAGTTGTGATTGGATGTTTTGTGTATAATAATTTATCACACAAGTCGAGAGAATCTTAAGGTATGTTTGGTTCAAAAAAAGGATAGGAGAAATTTTAGTTAAATGTATATTTGGTTAACGAAAGTGAGGAAGAATTTTAAAACTATTTTATTAAACTTTTTTTTACAATAAAAAAAATTTATGATAAACAAAATTGATGTTTCAAGAACATGTAATAAAGAGTGTCGTATATAAGTGGAACAACCATACGTCATTTACAAACTATCAAAGACACCCCATCCTACTCAGAGCTACCACCTGAACCAATTAAAAGTTTAAAAACCAAAACCAAAACCAAAGCTACTCCAAAAGCTAAAATCAAGCCCCCTAAATCAACGCTCTTTCGAACCACCACCCCTAATCCGCGAGAGAATACAACATATCTTTATATATCTAAATGTTAAACAGTGTTGTAAGCAACCCTGATTAACCCTAATTCCGCCCTTTTTGGCGGGTCTAACTTTTTTTTTTTGAGAAAAAAGGTTTTCCAAGGATTCGAACCAGGTACCATATTGATTGAAATATTGTTGCTTCCAAGATTGATATACCGCACTAAAGTTTTTTTTAAACCCACAAATGCCCTAGCAGTTTCATTTCTGATAGCAATTTCTTTTCAATATTAACGGTTCCTTTATTGCCGGTCATTCTTTTTCATCATCATCATCATCATCATCATCATCATCATCATCATCATCATCATCATCATCATCATCATCATCATCATCATCATCATCATCATCATCATCATCATCATCATCATCATCATCATCATTTTCATTTTCATTTTTATGAATTTAATAGGCCTTGCGGTTAGGATCAATTTTTTGG
>Ga0228711_1004776_pt1 | contig 20737 bp, 7 predicted proteins | sample MedpolnodulmetaG_2_FD_177996 | JGI IMG/M metagenome (GOLD analysis project Ga0228711, IMG submission 177996) | Root nodule microbial communities from Medicago polymorpha collected in Santa Monica, California, United States - brown nodules | ecosystem: Host-associated > Plants > Roots > Nodule... | reverse complement strand
CAATTCACCCCCCCCCCCCCTGTGGTTTTTCTCACCTTCATACTGAATCGAACTTGCTCAAAAGAAAAGGTTTGAAGAGAGATAACAAAGCATATAAATAAGAGAAATGCTAGCAACACACCTTCTAACACACACTTTTCAACACACTCTCTTTGATTGGTTAAAATTCACATGGGTCCCACCAAATCATGTGGGTCCCATTTAAATTTGATGGGTTCCATGTGAATTTCAACCAATCAAAGAGAGTGTGTTGAAAAGTATGTGTTAGAAGGTGTGTTGCTAACATTTCTCTATAAATAATTGAAATGACAATTTACAAACGAAGGATTAGATAATATTAGATCAATCTAACATTGTGAGAAAGAGGTGAAATTGAGCTTAGGAAAACTATTGGCTACATTTGATTGAAAGTATGGGATTATAATGAACTTGAAACTAGATTGCCCAGTGGAATTGTGAGATTGAGTGAATTTGAGAAATTCGATTGAAAGAAGAAAAAAGAGAAGGAAGATAAGTTTTGAGAAACTAATGAGGAGATAGAGTGTGAAATTGTTCTTAATTTATAGGCTCCAATTTCACTATTGACAAGTTTGTGTCTATATGTTGAATACGAGTCTTGGGTCTTTGCAAGAAAAAATGTAATTAAAGAGATGAAAAGGGGAAGAAAATTACCACTCTTTTTATTGAGTGAAACTTGTTAAAAACTATAGTTGTATTAGGAAAAAAAAGGGAGGAGTGTGGGAGAGCACCGTGTGAGTATTCTAGTGAACTTAACTGTACACTCAAGATAGTAAAGTGGTTGTTTTCTTTTACAGCAAGACAAACTTGGGCAGGAGGGAATCGTATGCACAGGTGAGGTTTAGTATGGGAATGGGAAGTTGTTTCCCATGATGGGAAAGTAAATTTTAACCATCAGATTAAATGAAGAACACACTCTTATCATACTCCATCAACATTAGATTATATTTTATACTATCTTCCATCCTCTCTCTTCCATGTCTCCACTCACCACCACCACCACCAACATCATACCCACTTCATAATTGGAACCCATTTTTGAAACCCAGATTAACATACTTGCCCAAATTATTTTTTTAATTAATTTAATAGTTAAATATTCATCTTCACGTGTTCTTCAAAGGAATCTTTATTTTCACCAATTTTAATTTTTCTATCTAAAAGCTCAAATCTAAAAAACCACAACAAAAAGATGTTTAGATCTAGAAAGTCACAACAACATCAAGAACCTTTTCTTAAATGAACATATCAACTCCCGATGAAACTCCTGATGAAGTCAACAACAAGAGTTTTCTAATTTTCCTTTAGAAAGTTCCTTCTCTGTAAATAAAAATTGATGACAGTAAACAAGTTGTGAAAACAAAAATCAACTAAAATAATTCTGATTTTATTTTTGTCATTCATATAATGTTTAACTTATAACTTCAAGATCAAATAATGGTGATTACGATGGAATTTGGAAAATTGAAGAGTTGGGTTGGAAATTTAATTCTCTAATACCTTTGTTTGTCGTGAGGAGTTAGGTTAGAAAGGTGGTGTTGATACACGGCAGTTTGAAGATTAAAGTGAATATCATAGTTGATGGTGGTGGGTTTATTGGTGTGTGGTAGATGATTGTGAGGTTGAAGATAAAGGAAAAAAATCTAATGTAAAGAGACTATGATATGATCAATGTCCCTCTTTGATCTAATGACTAAAATTTACTTTTCCATGGTAGGAAAATCTTTCCCTTTCCCATACTAAATGCAACGGTATGCACATGGTGGTTGCAACATTTACTTTTCTTTATGTACTTTTTTTTAAAAAAATAAAATAAAACAGTCGAGATTAGCATGTTAGTTGTTAATCTGTTAATATTTTTTGGAGGTGAGAATGGAATCCGAGACAAACTTTATCACTTTACTCCTTAACTCTCCACCTCATTTACCAAATCAACCTTATTATTTTACTTGGTTTATCTTCTAATGTAACATGTGGGTGAGGTGTAATCTATTTTGGTTTTGGTTTGAGGGGCTGCACTCGTGCATCAACTTTTGACACCATTCTCTTTATTCGTTTTGGTTTGAATCAAAGGTTCTTGAATCATAATTACATACTCAACCAAAGGGTTCTTATAGTATTACACTCTCTGGTCACTATTATAAGCAAAAATTGATATTTTAGATTCATTCAATAAATGATGTGCGTGGTCTTTCATATAGACCACATGTATCATTTATTGAATGAACCTAAAATGTTAAAATTTGCTTATAATAGTGACCCGGATGGTGTATTTTAGATTTTTTTTTCTCAATTGACCTTTTCTTACATACTACAGAAGTACCAATGTCCTGTTTAGATAAACTACTTAATTAAACATTTATAGCATAAGCTAGGGCGAAGCACAATGTTAGCTTTAGGTGGCCTTGGCAACCCCTTTTTTTCTTTTATTTGTTTAATTTTTTCTATAAGTTAGTGTATTTTTGTGTGTATCTACTCTCAAAATATAGATTCAGTTATCCCAAATAAATTTATTTGTGAAAATTATTGGTAGAAATATGAAAGAGAACACATTAACACTTAACACTTGATTTATACATTACCACTTCATGTCCTTCTCACACGCCCTCTAATTTGACAATTTTACCCCTATTCACGGATTATAAAAACCATACTGTATCAACCCAGTTTTTGTTTAGATTCAACTCAAATTGTGAAAATGACTTATTTTTAAAATAACATAATTTAAAATAGACAACAAAATTTAATAGTTCATCAGATTTTATTAATTGAACATAATTTCATAAAATATTTACATTAACATAAAACTAGATAGTACAAAATGTTTCGCAACTAAAACTAAATTTGTGGCACAAGAAGGTGGAGGGAGAATGAGAGAGAAGGCTTCTCATCCTACTCGTGCATGCTTCCAAAAATTTGCGAACACAAGATGAAGGAGCGGTAGAGGGTGGAAACTAATATAAACAACCTCATATCAAAACTGATTTGAAATATAAGTTGATTTGGGACAACCCCCTTTGATCATTCACACCAACCCAACAAGATGACACAAATTCTCTATTTACCTTTCGGATGAAATGTCAACAATGAAACCATGACATCATAACCGCCCCAAAAGTAAAGTAAGAAAGAAAAGGGAAGAAGGAAGATGAAGATTAGTTTTAGAATGAAGAATATGAAAGAAATGAAGGGTATTTGTAGACCATAGACTTTATCTATTGTAAATACAAGTAAATAAAACATGTAAATTATGTCATGTGACCTTCAATAATCATCTGACCTTTCAAAGATTTGTTGACCAAACCACCGCCCAAAATTTTGAAAGGTTATTAGATTGACATTCATAAAATTAAACCTCGGTTGATTCCTGTAGTACAAAATCGTCCAAACAATGTCAATGATAATAGATAAAATTAAATCGTTGACTTGAGAACTTTAGCCTCTATGTAATAAAGATAAAGCAATGTCAATCAAAAACGAGGATTATTGAAACCAAACCAATGCCAAAACCTTCTAGCAAAAAAGCATTGTAAAAAGGGATGAGTAACATATTCATACGAATTCTCACACAGACTAATCACAAAAACAATGTTGCAACCTTTGTGATGTTAAAGAGTCTCACATTTGATGATATATGACAAATTCGATCTTGAGAGTGATTGGTGTATATTAAAGACACCCGTATTAGATGAGATATGGCATTACAATATGTTTATAAGTAAATATAGACCTCGCCTTAAAGGTCAATTTGTAATGTTAAGTTAGGCGCAACTTAGATACAAATATGTAAGAAGAGTCTCATCGTTAGCAGGGACGGCCCAAGGCATAGGTCGGGGGTGCGGTAACCTAGGACCCATGCGCATAAGGGGCCCAATTTTATTTCGAAGGTGGGGTGTATACATCAATGTGATTTATAAAGGGGGTATTCATAGCAAAAATAGCAAAGAGGGCCTAACCCTTTATCAGACTTCAACCCAGTAGTCTTTCACCCTTATTATTTTACAACTCAACAACATTTCATTTTCACACCCTCCATCCCAGATCTTTCATTTTCACACCTCCATCATTTCATTGGTCAAAACACAAAAGTTAGAAGTAAAACACATAAGCAACATGTAAAACGTAAAATCTCTACTCCTTCTCATATGCTAAATTTGTTTTTTATTTTGAGAATACTTTTTTATGTTTCAAATTTAAGGGAACCCGAATTTGTATTTAGATTTCATAATATAATGATATGACTTTCATCATAAAAGTTTCATGCTTGAGACATCAAATTTGGTCTTACGTGATTTAGTATATGTAACATCAAATGATAAAAAGTTTTCATGTTACCAGGTATGAGGAAATTTGTTTTACTTAGCTTTGTTGGGTTTGATTATGGTATACCTATGATGAAGAAAGTTCTGGCAATGATATCGAAAATTTGTTGTTTTTCTTATTTCATGTATCTTTTATCGAAAATTATTGATACTGATATTGTTTGTTTGCAAATTTTATGATATTGTGAGGTCATTTGATACATGGAATATTTTTGCTCTCACATTTGATGTCTCAAAAAATCATGATACAGAAAAATCTGACAATGATTCAGAAAATATGTTTGCTCTCTCATTTGATGTGTCTTTGAGGTGCACTAATGCTATCAGAATAAGGAACTGGCTTTTTGCTACTCTCAATCTCAAACTGCACTTCAATAGCATAGAGGACGTTTGGCAGATTTGTATCAGGAGATGGAGTCCTCAATGCAAGATTGCTATGAAAGCAGCCATTGTCAATATGTTGGCTACAATATGGTATGCTAGGAATTTTGCAAGATTCAAAGGCACATACATCCATTGGAAAACTGCCATTTCCCTAATCTCATCTAATGTAGCACTTTCTGGTAACACTTCTCAGGCTACTTCAAACTCCTCCATGACTGATTTTGCTATTCTAAAGAAGTTCAATATTCACATTCATCCACCTAGAGCACCTCAAATCAAAGAAGAAATTTGGCATATCATTTTAAATTTTCTGTTTTGTTCTTGAACAATGTTTAGCAAATTAAATTTGTGTAGTGAGGTCTTATAATGTGACAGCCTTATGATTTTTAACCAGAAGTTGATGACTAACACTTGATTTGTTTGAGTTATTAATCAAGGGTTTTAAATCTATTGCAAGTTTTACTACATGACAGATGCATCAAGTTCTATTCCCTCTCTTTGATTGTTTTTATGGGAATGTTCTAAGAGAATTTTCTTTTTAGGTTGATAAAGGTGCTCCAAAATGCATAAACCTCATAACGATCATCGTTTTGCTCGAGCTGAAACAACATGTGGTTCACTTCTTCAAGAACTTCAGGTAAAAACCAACTTTATCTGCAACTTCAACGAATATTTGTTATACTTTGGATAAATTCTTATTGTTTGTCTTTGTTTATTTTTCGAACTAGATAATATAGCGTGAAATTGGTCTGTGAATTTCTATGCATTCTGATGTATTATTACTGATAAAGTGAAACACTTTTCATGTGTTTGTATGAAACAATTTGTTCATTCATATGGCTTGGTTGGAATATCTTAATAAGTGTAACAGAATGAAACAAAATAAAATGACCACAACATTGTGATTAAAACTTAAACTATCTTGTCTTTACATGTGTGCCTAATAAAGTGTCACATTTTTCTGCATCTTTTTACAAGTTGTGGTGTATTGTTTGCAGAATTAATTAGTTTGGTGAACATCAGTATCTCTTATCTGGTCTTTAAATTGGGTTCTTATAGTAATGTGGTGGTGCTATCAAGTTGTGGTATTTTCAAGTCATCCAAAGGTGTTGGTTGAGATTTTGGTGATATATCAAGTTATTGCTTCTTAAATGGATCATGAGGGTTTTAGATCTAACATCACTCTAGATTCCCTTTGTTTCATATTTCAAGCACAAGTAACACTTTTATCTTATATGAGTGGTATTGGGGCCCAACTAATTGTTTAGTATGGCAACTGATTGATTTTGTTGTTATTCGGCTGATGAGGTTTTGTTGTTTGTAGGTACTGCTCTGCATCTGCTTTTGGGGTAGCATAGTTTGTGGTTACTATTGGATTGTTTGGTAGTGTTACAAGGTTGGATTGCTTGCAATCTGTCCAATTTTTTCCAGCTTCTGGCTTAGCTTTGGTTTTGGTTATGAAGACCGAAAAATGTCGTGTTTTTTAGCCTATCTTTGTTGCTTAGTTTTCGGATCTACTGCAGGAGGATGTTCTTGAAATTCATTTTTGCTGTATCTTCCTTTCTACTTAATGTATTGTTAAATTTTTGTGTTTAGATTAGGGCTTTTGCTCTTGATGCTACTGTTATTTTGTTTATTTATATGCGGATTGGAAACTTAAGTTTGACATGTGTGATGCTACTGTTATTTCCAATTGTATATTGAACACAAGTTTAGTTGAAAATGCTAAGCATGTAGGGGGAGTTAATGCCATGTGAAACATGTGCTTCATAATCTAAATAAAGAATGTATGGAATATGGATGTCTTTTTGTAAGTGCATTGTGTCAGACTAAATTTGTTTTAGCTAATGAGTCTGCAAGTTGTTCACGCTTCATACTCATGTAAATGACAATGCACTTTTTCCTTTAAAATGTTGCAGGTTGGGGATCAGGGAAAGTGCAGAATGGCATGTGGACGTGATGGTGAGAAGCAAGAGGCCTATTGTTAGTAATAGTATGATATTGTAATCTTGGAAATGCTTCTAGAGAAAAAAAGATATTAATGTCTCGAGGGTCACTTGCAAGACATTTAAAGTTGGCAGCTAGGAAGATTTTGAGTTAGTAGTAACTATAAAGTATGATTCATTACAGTTTTATAATCTCTCACTCACAGCATCTTCACTTTGTTTCCCTTCCTAAGAATTTCCACTAAATTAGTCAAATAAAAACGAGTAAATATCAAAATGGTAATGTGTCATACATTTTTATCTTTGAATTTTTAGAACTTGAAAGCTTATTCTTCAAATTGAAACAGAGCTAGTCAATTCTAATCTAACATAGTTTTAACATCAAATCAAACTATATTATCGTAAGCAAAGAAACATGTACTCACAATACATACTTCCCTCTTTTTGATAATATGTCAAAAGCATGCGGAACAAATTTTTTTAAATATAACTCATTCGAACATATAACATAGAATTTAAAAAACGCGATATTCAACTCGTGCGATATTATCTTCACCTTAAAATAAGTTATACTGCCATCATTTTATACATGATATCTAATTAATATTACAATTTGTTTCCTACTTAAAATTTCCCCCAGTGAAATATCAAGGACGGTTCTAAAGGGAAAGCGGAAAACAATGACACTCGTTGATGACCAAACTCAAAGGAGGTATAAGTGTCGCTTGATTACCGCGGAGAGAGCAAGTCATGAAAAGTGTTTGGGTGACCAATGGTTCAACTTTTGTCGAGAACGTGTGTTAGAGGTAGATGGTAAACTAATCTTCGATCTTGAACAGCCACCTAAAAACATGCACGTTCAAGTTGTTCCCAAATAGATCTTCGTTGTTCAACATCCTCCATTCTGACAAATCACCTTAACTCTAATCCAAAATTATCTTGAGTTGGGGATGTTGTTTCTTTGGATCATTTTGTGTGATGTTGAATATTGGTGTCAATCCCTTTTTGGTAACTCTACAACAATAGCGCTCGCTTTTATAATTTTGACTAATATGTAATCGTAATTTGCACATTATTGGTTCCTTCATCGGTTCCAATTAGTTTCATTTTAATTATAATGATGTTTTCCTGGTCTCATGAACAAAATATATCCTCTTTTCATTAATCAAGACTTGGTAAGACTTTCATAAATATTTTGATAAAGATAAATAATGTTTGTGCAATATTTTTTAATTTGCTCATTTTTCCTTTGGAACAAATTATTTATAAGATACGTTATTCAACCCGTGCGAAGCACGGGTTTGTAACTAGTATTTGTTAAAATGATTGAATCCAAAAAAAGTGGTCCTAATTTTTTAATTCTAATGTCTAAAATAATTGATTTATTTTAAATTATAATCTACAACTGTTTATAAAAGAAATATCAAATTTAGTTCATTTTTTTCCTTCTTATTTTACTGTTTGTTTTTGTTGAGAATAACTTATTTCACTCTTCACTTAAACTTTTTTTTTTATTTTAGGTTTTTTACACGGTCAAATAATATTGATTTTTTTAACATATATATATATATATATATATATATGATCAAATTACACTGATATAATGTTACATCTATGTTACATCGTTAAATATCGTTTTACTCAATATTTTTTAAATTCGACCGTTAGATTATAAGGAGTATTTAGCACTTGAATGCTTGAATGAGAGATGGCACATGCCGCTTTTAACTTAACGAGTTTTTAATTCAATACTAGAAATACATCAAAACATACCTTAAGCAAGAACCCTACACTCTGTGATGAGTTTTTCAAATGAATAAAAACATGCAACAAGTCAAAAATTAAAAATTGTATGTATAAATAAGAAATTCAAACTTTTAATATTAGTTTAAGAGAGATTTAAGAGAGAGATAAAACAACTAAATAATACGGTATGCATGCGTGTGAATAGTGTTTATACGTATATAAATGTACTCCCTCCGTCCTAAAATATAAGGAAAAATGGGTTAACATAAGTTGATGTATTTGGTATAAATTTTGAACCAAATACATTAATTTTTATTGACCAATTTTTTCTTACATGTTGGTACGGAGGGAGTATGTATAACAAATCGGGTAACTTCAAAGGTAACTGTTGTTTTTGGATTTTCAAATTGTTGTATTTGGATTTCCAAATTATTTTTCTGAAAAAGAATATCTACCGAAATTGTTACTAGGTTGAGTCATGACCAGGTCGCTCTCCTTAAGACGTTTCGTGACACTATCCAAAGTTGTGCAAGATAGACTATCAATCACACCGCCTCCAAGATAAAACAAGCACAACTACAACTGTGCGGCTAACTACCCCCTTGTAGAAAACCGTTTGAGATTTACAGCCTCAGATATGGTACTAAGGTCACTCTTTAATACTGAAACCACTTTAATATGGTATTGTTACCACTCTGTTATGGTGTTGAGACCACTCAAATATGGTGTTACCACCATGCTGACTTTAAGCTCTCCAAAATATCAATATGGCACTAGGACCACTCAAATATGGTGATTCCACCATTTCAACTTTTTAAATTCTCTTAAGTAGAAAAATATTGAATGAATATTTATATACTGTTAAGATCATTCTTAATTTCGACGGGACATTATTGTTCCAAAAGGAACTATGATCTTAAAAGTACCCTTTATTCCGAATGGACATACATTATCGAAGGGACTATGTTTTCAAAAACTTTCTTAATTCCGAATGGACATTATTCCGAATAGGTACTAAGGTCTTAAGAACACTCTTAATTACGAATGGACAAAAAAAGAAGATGAGGAGAAGAATAGTTCATCAACACAAGCTGAAGAGAGAAAGAGTTCTCGACAACTCAATAGAAACTCTTTGGTGTAATTTTTGAAATGAGTGGAGTCCTCTATTTATATAGAAACTTTGTACCTGTTTTAGCAAAAGTTGCGGTAGCAGTTACTCCAATGGATAATATCAAAAGGGAACTTATCCATTAATCATCTCAACAACACTTGTGGGTAAGATCAAAAAGAAACAAATCCACAAAAGTGGAGGAAACAAACTCATTGGATTTGAATGAAAGAAAAATAAGAAATTGAATTCTTATTCTTATCACAACCACCATAAGCTAATTTTATGGGATGTGATATTCACGAATAAATATAATAATTACTATTATTTTTATCATTATCAAGTATTTAAAATTAAATACCGCAATTTAAATACTACTAATGTGTGCACTTTATTTTATGTGGGACTCCCACGCACTGTTTTTTCAATTCACACAACATTAAATCAAAGCATAATTATTTAATGTTTAATCTTTCAATTTTTCTTCCAACATCACACACAAATGTTTCAACAGTAACCCTTTTATCTCAGAATTTGTTTTATTTCTCAATCTAGAGGAAGTGATGATGAGTTAATGATCTTTTTCATGAGAAATAAGTGAAAATAACTAAAAATGAAATAAAAATTAAATTATTTTTATATATTATTTGGATGAGAAAGAAATGTCTAAACATCTTTGTTTTATTGATTTGAATAAAGCATAAAAAGCAATAAAAATGCATTTAAAATTAAATAAGGTATATAACTTTAATGTCATTTCCTCAACAACATAAAAAACTTTAGAATTTCATGGTGAATAGATAAGTAATTATCTTATTTGTTGTCTTTTTTTTTTACGTTTAATTTGTTGTCTATAGTAAAAGAAAAAGATAATTTGTTGTTTTTTCTCTCACTCTCTTCTCATAAGATGGAAGAAAAAATATATATGAAGAACGCCATATATATTTTTCCTCTCATTTATATCTTTAGTCCATAACTAATGAGAAAAATTATATTCATATTTTATTTATTTCCCAATCAATATTTCTTTTGCTTTCACTTTATCTAAACAAACAATTAGAGTACACAATTTTTTTGAGGGGTATTAGAGTATACAATTATTTTCCAAAAATAAAAAATTTGAAAAGAAAAGTTAATATTCTTTTTAATTAAGCCTTGGTTCCATATTTATACTAATTAATTTTTTCGCCTTATTTTTGTGTAATTTGGTTAACCATGTTATAGCATATAGTTCAAGGTATTCATATTCATAGTTTACAAATGAATTAAATTCAAAAAAGTAAAAAACATATGATATAATTAAACTGCAGACAGAAATAAAAAGTGAAGAGAACACACAAGAAAATCCTTCATTGACCATTATATGTTACAAAAAAAAATATATCTTTGATCAATGAACTTCAGGTTTTTCAAATAAACACTAGTAGACACTAGGAAACTAGTCTAAATAAAAAAAACATAGAAAAACAGATAAAAAGTTGCAATAAAACTGGCCTACTTGTTTAATCATAAAACAAAAGTCCAGGCAAATGTTTGGTGAATATTGAAAATTAAAAGCATGTCCTTCCAAATGAAAGGATGATGTTAAAGCCGGAATAAGAAGAGTTACGACAAAAGCCATGAAAAGTTGTATATACATTTTTGTAATTTAGTTAATGTGTTAGTGTGGTAGGGTAGTAGGTTTGTAGGGACTAATGTCTTGTATAGATCAAAAACATGCATTTTGTTAAATGCATCTGCTTTTTTACAGGAGAGCAGTTTATATTATAAAGCAGACAATTGGATTCATTGGTCGGTTTTGTGTCACATTCATTGGGTCCATTTTCTTCGACCGTATCAAGTCATATAGGAATTGAATCACCTAAACCAAGTCTCTATCACCATACCAACAATTTGCATCCTACTTTTTTTTTTAACAACCATGGTAACTAGGATATTTTTTTCAAGAGTAATTAGGATGTTATAAGCACAAATTTTGGTCTTATGAACTACTTTTAAAATCCCTAATTATATGATCGATTTTAAAAATTTGTTCATCTATAAATGTAAGACCATCTATAAATTTTGTGCTTAACAACTTTTCCTCATATCCGTAGTTTTGTTAGTTGTTCTTATAAAAGGGATGGATAAAGTAATGTTCAATGAAGGATTTTCTTGAGAATACTTTTTAGATAAATCCTTGATTTGGTGAATTGATCAAGAGAATATTTAACATGGATTGCTCAATTTTTTGGTGTAGTCATTATTAAGACTTAAGTATGTTTACACCTAAAAATCATTAACTTGTTAGCCGAAAACGGTAAGCCGCCGAATTTAAGATCATTTGAATCTTCTTCAATCGAATGGGGGATGATAGTTAAATAAAATTGTTGATTACAAGATAGACAAATCTTTCTCAAGTCCATTAAAGTTTACGTAGGTTGTAGGAGTATCAGAACCAAAACTCAAAGACATGTGGAACTTGACAATTCAATTTTTTGCTCGTGATTAATGTTTGTGATATCACCACAAGTGTACGGTTTTATCGTCATACTAAAATATCCATCCCACAGTGACTTATGAATCTCAACTAGCCTTTTTCCTTCCTAATTATGCAACTAAAGAAATATTTTTATAAAGGTTGCAAGATGCTTGAAAATGATTTGATTTTTGTTTTGAAAATATGCAATGATAAAAAGCACCTCGGAATCTTTAGATTTCATCATTTATAGGGTCTTGTTAACGAGTACCCCCGGGCACTCTTTAAGCAAGCTAAATTAAGATATTATTCTTTAAAAATGTTAAAGTTTTCAATTTTCAATGCACTGATTACACAAACTTTCATAAAAAAGTTACCTTTTAAAGCCCTTAACCAGTGCCTTGAGGATACTAGTTAACATTTCTCTAAAATGAATGCTCCAAATCCTTTTTTTTTTCTCCTTTGCCTTAGAAATGCATGCCTAATGATGAGATATTCTATATTGTATCATTTATCCTATTTCTAGCTATAAGAAGTGCATGAGCAACATGGCTCCCTTTTTTCATGGTTTTCATGTCGGTTCGACCCATTAAGAATAAACTAAAATAACACTAGCTACCATTTTAGTGTGATTCGGACATCATCTATATGCAACTACAAAGACTAATCACTTGAGTCATATAGGACCCATTCACCCCAAGAGATTTAACACTACTACAAATTTCATGACCAGATCCAAAGACAGAACCTTTGATCAAGCTATAATAGATTCATTACCATCTCATCCAATGGGTACTCTAACTATTTGTTTGGTTGCTCGTAAAATCAACTATTTTTTGAATTTATTGTGAATGTTATACTTACATACGTAGAAATTATACAAAAATATATAATTATTGATTAAAATTTTGTATTTTTTTTTGGTACAATTAAAATTTTGTATTTAACTCTACCAAAAAGAAATTGTAGGTAAAATCTTAAATACTATTTAATCAAGGGTTAAATAAGTTTTTCGTCCATATAAATATAGCGAATTTTGATTTCGGTCCCTAAAAAATAAAATAGAATGTTTTCATCCTCACAGAAAAAATTATTTTGTTTTTGGTCCTTAATGACCAATTTATGTTCATATGAATGTCAAGATTATAACTCTTTTATGATCTAGATGTATCCATGTTATGTCTGTTTATTATGTTAGACCTTTATATATTCATATTATTTTTAAAAAAATTTAAAAAGATGCCAAAATTATATCCATTAGGGACCAAAACTAAAACAAAAGATTGTGAGGATGAAACATCTCATTTTATTTTTTAAGAACTAAAAACAAAATTTGTTATATTTATAGGGAAGAAAAACTAATTTACTCTTTAATCAAACACTGATAGAGTTACTAAGGATCCTAGCTCATTAACTGATCCAAGTCAAATTGATCAAAACCTAATCGTACTAAAGAAGGCAAATTCTATGGTACACTCAAAAATTTGAGTGTACCGATACACCAATTCATTAAATTAATATTTAAATGAGTTAGTTTTTTTTTTGAAGAAAAAGATTTATTTTCTATCATTGACAATTATAATGATTAAATCTTATTTACCAAAAGCTTCAACGAAATAAATTTTATTTTTTTTGAATTTTTATTACTCATAATAAATAATATTGATTATTTTTTTATGAGAAAATGTTAAAAATTTAATATGATTCTTATAAACAATGGAATGATGTTTTTTCTTATGAAATGATATTTTCTAAAATATAAATATTGACAAATAGTTTTTTATTTCATAAAATGATCATTAATTTATAAATTTATGGAGTAAGAGTACTCGTACACTTCAATTTGTGAGGTGTACCGTAAAAGTTCCCACTAAAGAACTCAACTAATGTTAAGTACTTGACCTAGGGATTGGGATGAGTACACTCATCGAAGGGTTAAGCTAAAGCTAGTTAGTGAAAATAGAGTATGTTAGAGCATCCACAATGGTAGTGCCTTAACAGGGACTCATTAAATGCATCCCACGTTACACATCATTTATTTATAATATTTTAATAAAAGTACATATATGAAAAGTATTTAAACAGGCCCAACTAACTTTAGATCATTAAAATATTTATTAAATTATAAATTACGACATAATATTTAATTATAATCCTTAGAAAAAATTAAATTATAAAAATTTTATTTATCCGTATGAACTTCAATTTCTGCCACATTTGTTAATAATTTGAAAATACAAAAATTAACATTACAAATTTTACACGCCTTCGTTAAAAAATAATAATAATAATTTGCATGAATTACATTTTATTTAAAATGATGACAAATAGATAAAATATTACTTCTTTTGCAAGTGGGACCAAGTAGTACGTATTTTATTACTTCTTTTAAACGTGAGAGCCGTTAGTTATCTAGGAGAGAGAGAATTCTTATATAGTTACATGTTCCTTAATATGGACTCTTTTTTTCTTCCTCCAATGCAGAGTCTTTAACGGGGAGTGGTAATTGTTAAGTAAGGACCTACCATTAGAGATGTTCTTGTATCCTCTGGTTAGGTGTCAACACTCCATTGGATACAATTTTTCGTTATGTTTTGTTGTTATTCATTTCAGTTAGAATAAACCACTTTGTAACATGAAAAGTAATTGTTAATTTCTTGTTTATCTTGATATTAAAATAATTTAGGTATGTTTTGAATTATTGGAAGTTGACATATGTTCATGGAGAAAACTTATCGAGAATATTAATGATTTTGACTCATTGTTTATTTTTCTATGTGATTGTTTATTGAAATTTAACATTGAACATATTTAAATATGAAACTTGAATTTAAGACAATAAATTTGTGATATATGTATAATGTATTAGTTATATGATAACTAAGATTAAAATGTTTGTGTTATATTTAATTTATGTGGAGTATATAACTTACATGTTTAAACTCATCTTATGAAGTAAAAATTGATTATGACAATATATCTAACTATTGGGATTGAATAAAGCAGGGAATTATAATCCCAATTTTTTCCAGTTTCCCTCATAAAATGTTTAAGGTTACCTCGGCCTGCAATTAAATGTGATTGTGCATTTTGACGGGTTATATATGGGATAAGCAAGTTTCTATCGGCGTTTTATCTGTGATTATTCAAACCCCTAAGCAACAATGTTTATTTATCCATGTTACTAGGTTATGACTATTCTATTCAATACAATACTTGGAAACATGATGCAGTAGTAAATGCTCTCTCAAGGTTACATAAGGATATACAAGTCTTTGCTCTAGTTTTACATGGGACATCCGCAAGTACACAATAAGATTGATCCTATTAATTAGTTGATTATTAGATTGGATATCAGATGTTTTAAAAAATATTTTAAAGTGACAATTAATTTTAAACAGATAAATATTGTAAATTTAAGAGACTCATAATGAAACATAAGGTGTATAATATTAACTATTTTTTGTAAGGTAGAGTACAATATTAACTATTATTAAGGGAAAATACTAACGACTACTAAAACAATGTCGTTTCATGTCGAAAAGAATTGAACACACCTAAATATTTATGAATTATAAATTTTTCTTGGAAATCTACAAATTATATTCTTCTAATGTCATAATACATATATTCTTCTAATGTCTTAAGAACAAGAAGCAGCAACATGAGACAAGAGTTTAAGGTGGATGTTTCTAGCCGCTCGACTCATTAATTATTTGGTGAAAGTTGTCTTTCGTGCTTATTAGGCATTATATGTGTTTTTGTTTTTTTGGGGAGTTTTGGTTTAGCACCCATCTTTTTTTTATACTAATTTCTTTTTTTTTTTAATATATGATCAGGGTACTGCAGCAGACAACACCTCTGCACCCATCATTTTAATGAATTTAAATATTTTTTATTATAAATTTAAATAAATATAAAAAATACAAAATTTTAAATGCAATCATTTAAATTATTTAAATGAATATTTTAAAATAGAAGAAAAAGTATTATATCAAATCTAAGTAATTTGTCTATATATATATATAGGTATTCTTTTGCGAGCCTTTTCTTTTATTATTTAAAACTTGAGTATAGATAACGACATATTATTATTTAGTGGAAATGAGGATAAAGTTGTGGATAAAGTATATGAGATAAATGTGTGTAGATTTGCAATAGAAAATTAATATATTGATTATATAGAATGTGATGTGAAATTAAACCGCCAGAGGCCACAGAATGGCCAAGCTTAGCTTTTGCATGCTCTGTTTTATTTGAACATATCCCGTGGTGTATTATTTAATTGTTGCGATAATTTCCAACAAGGACGCAACATCTGAGGTGTTAAACTTTCTTTAAAAAAAATTATAAGCTGTCAAACTTACTGTTAACAAAAGAGAGAAAAAAAATTGTTAAACTTACTCTCACCCCACCTATGATCGCTTACATGAGATAGTTAAAGTTTTTTTCAATTTAACTAGAGGTTTGGTTTGAATTCATACTTGAAAATATAGTTTGGATATTAAGGCTATGTTTGGGTGTTGTATGGAGAAGGGAGAAGAGGGTTTATAAAAAAAGAAAGGATAAAATGGAAAGAAAGGAGAATTACGAGAATGGAGGGCTTAAAGCGGTTTAGTTTTTTTTCATAGTACAAAATCTTTTTAATTTAGGAGAATTAAAAATTTTATTGGAGGAGGATTTTGGAGGATTTTGAGTAAGTTTTTCAAATCCAAATCTATGTTATTATAATACTTTCAAAGATAAAAATACATTAATCATAAGTATCTACAATTACTCTCTCAAAAAATTTGAAAGATTTTTCTATTTTTTCCTCTAAATCTTGTCCCTCCAAAACTCTTTCCTCCCTTCCTCTCCAAACTCTCAAACAGAGTATAAAGGCCTAAGACCATCTCCATTGGGAGGGTTTTAACTATTTAAGACCTGATACCTATTAGGTACCCCCAATAGAGAGAATCTTTTTCAGGGTCTTATAAGACCCGGAGTCTTACTTAAGACACCCACTTTTAAGCGTGACACGCACTCTTTTAATATTAAAAAAAATGAAATATAATTATATAAAGTTATCGATAGTTGATTAGTGGGTCCCATTTAAGAACTTTGTGTGAAATCTGGGTTGGAGTGATTGAGTTCTTATTAGATACTACTATTAAAAAATTATAAATGAGTGATGTGTACACGTGAGACCCATTTAAGGACCCAAAAATGGGTGTCTCTAATATGGATGCTCTAAACTCTTTTTTCGTTGTGTGTGTGGAGGATACTTGTACTAATTATGACCTCCAATTTTTATATAACATCGTCAGAAAATTAGGTTCTACAAATTTATAAAGATTAATTTTTTTTTTTAAGAAGTTACATTAGTCCACCTAAATTGATACTGAAAAGAGTCAAATCTAAGACCTTGACAATGAACACACTCTAAGATCTCAACGACCCAACCCAAGTGGGTTTAAAGATTAATTTTAATTATAGGTTCTACTAATTTATAGAGATAGAGATTAATTATAATTACATTATAGATATAAAGTTGACTCAATGGTTGGATAATAATTTAAGAAGTAGAATGATAAGAAGATTATGAGATCGTACAAAAACATGAAATTCTAATCTTTTACTAGATTGTACGACCCTTTTAGTTTAAATGTGCTTTTAAATATTTATGGATGAAATATCTTTCTGTGTCTCTCAAAAAAAAATTAATTATGGAGAAATAGAGTGTTTGAAGTTCGAACCTTAACTCCTTATATAATATGTAATATCTTTATCAACTGAGTTAAACTCGCGGATAATAAAAATATCTTTCTATTATTAAAATGAGGGACATGTGAAGCGATAAAAAGGAATGAACATATCTTATAAAAGAAGGAATAAACATGAGGCGTTAGATTAACAAATTAAAAGAAAAGGGTTTGTGTCAAAATAAATTTTGCCAAGGTTAATTGATCCAATCTCTATACGAGTGACAATGCAATATATTACTTGAGCTTAAAGAAAAAAACTTATTAGAACTCTTTCTATATGTCAACTTGAATATGTTGTGGTCGGTTCTTTCACCACTCATGTAATTAGATTAAGAAGCTTATTGTTATTGAAGACTTATTGAAGACAATGCATGAGCTCAAGTTTTGATCAAAGGAAGATCAAGAGAAGTTCATTTTGCTACATTTTTTTAACGGAGTTTGAACTCCGAACCTTGTATATATTATACATTGTTCATACGAGCTAAGTTTACGAGGACATTTTACTACATATTCATTTAAATTTAAATAGAGTTTAGTTCTAATATTATTTTTAAAAATTAAAATATGGGGTATGGTTACATAAAACTATGATGTTTCTTTGTTCGAAGAGAGGATGGACTTATCCCAATGACAATGCACAATCCAAAATTCATGGAAAATTTGCAAGGTCTAAATAAGTTGAAGAACATTCCTTTTGCACATGTAATTAGTCTTAAAATATTATTTTATTCTTTGAAGATAGAGACGAGGACAATACGAACAAAAAATATGAGGCTTTAGATGAAGAAAATACATGTTTGTGTTAAAATTGCATGAGTTTACAATTTTCTTCTTGTGTTAATCCAAGAAAAAAACCTCACAAGAGAGTGAATAAACAAATTCAGCTTCAACATTTTTTCTTTTCCATTTTCATTAATCAAATATCAATATTATTACTTTCCCTTCCTATAACTAGTCACATGGAAAGTGAAAAGCATGAAAATCACTTACACAAGAAAATCATTAATATTCATTCATAGGGTCAACAACCCAAACACTCCTTAAACATTTACCAAAACACCCCTCTTAAATTTCACACTACATCCGTAACATACTGCATAAATTCCACATCATTTTCAAGTCCAAACATAGTCTCAGGTTTCAAAACAACTTCAAGATCAACACTCCCATTTCCTTCTCTACCCGGAAAAGCTGAAATTTTACCATCAAATTTATTACTTTTACCACTCCTTATAGCCAAAGGTATACCCCACCCAAAATCATTATCATACATAGGAAAACGTGGTGAACTACCCATAGTTATCATAGCACCATCAAAATTCCCAAGTGGAAATAACCTAGGATTATTTTCCCAATCCTCTACTCCGCGGCGCACCGTAACATCATCATGTGCGACCACGTTTTGATGAAGTAATCCAGCTAGGAATTTTAGATCGTTGGATAATATATCGTTCACTGAAGCAACGGTTGGGATGCTTTGTATTGCGTTACCGAAATAAAACGGTTCCATTTTTGGGTTTAATCTGTGACGACAATTCACCGCCATACGAAACGTCGACGTTTTTGTTAGTTCCAATTTTCTCGCACGTGTCACCGAACGCCATAACTGTGCACTTAACGATTGAAACGATGAGATCTCGTTTCTCACGTTACTTTTAACAGTTCCGTTAACCGTTCCGTTTCCGTTAACATGACCGCTAGAGTTAACGATTTTCCAACCGTCGTTTGACTCTTTACTGATTATTTCAGTTGGATCTGCTAAACCGTTGTAACTGATTCCGTTGCCGTTACTGTTACTGATTCCATTACTGTTACCGTTTGTTTTGTGTTTGAGTTTGAGAATGGATTCACGAGAGAAATGGAAGATACGTTCACGGAGAGGCTCATTGACGTCGAAAGTAACGGTAGGACCACCAGCGGGGATTGGAAGAACAGCGGTGGAGTTGAAGATTGTGTCACGAGTGAAATCTGGTGATTTTGAGATCTTGACGGCGGCGCCGACACCGGTGGATTTAGTGATGGCGGCGAAAGTGTTGAAGAAGTGCCAGAAGGAAGTACCGTCGGTAACGGAATGATTAACAGTAAAACCGATGAAAACACCGTCGGCGAGTTCAGTGACTTGAACGGCGGCGAGAGGGATTTGGTGACCGGAGTAAGAAACCGGCATGTCGTAAGCGAAGAACAACTCCTTGAAACAAGGATGAACATCGATGAGAGAAGGTGAAAGGATTGTGTTGAGAGTAAGGTGTTTGGCTTTGGAGTGGATGAATTCGACGCCAGCGTCGTTGGAGGTTATGTAAATGTAACCGTCGGAGTCGGTGGTGAGTCTACCGGCGAGAGGTGGAAAGTGGGAGAGAGCGATGGAGAGGGAGTTTTTGAGGGTGTGAATTAGTTCTTCAAAGGAATAAGGGGGTGTGGAAAGTAAAATTCCTTTTTGGATATAGTGACATGAAAGCATTGGGAGGTCGGAGACTGAGAGTTTTAAGGGTTTTATTGTGGATTTTTGGTGTGGGTAGATTGTGCATTTTGATACTATGGTTGTGGAAGAAGAAGGCATTTTTATGTGTTTGTGTTTGTGTTCTGTGACTTGTGTGTGTTGTGTGTGCTTGGAATGCTTGGTTGGTTCTCATGTAAAAGGGTGGGAGTGGCTTTATATAAGTGGAGTGAAAGAAAGAAAGTGCTTTTTAATCTCTTTTTGACTAAAGTGTTTTCTACTCTCCCCTCAAATACTTTAATATTTTTATTTTTATTTTTATTTTATAAAGATTTTCTTGAGATATTTTATACTTTTTTTTTGAAGAGGCTAAAATGAAATATATATTACCACATGAAAGCGTTATTCCCCGTACAAGGTGTACCAAGGAATAAACGCCAGGTCTGAACAATATTTACAAAGGAAACTACAATAGCAAGAGATAATCAAGAAACTATTAGCCTATGCCCAACATGGTGAACGGATTAAGCCACCAGCCATGCAGATTGAAGGGAAGAGTAATGTGCTTCGCCTTCAT
>Ga0228711_1004775_pt1 | contig 20739 bp, 6 predicted proteins | sample MedpolnodulmetaG_2_FD_177996 | JGI IMG/M metagenome (GOLD analysis project Ga0228711, IMG submission 177996) | Root nodule microbial communities from Medicago polymorpha collected in Santa Monica, California, United States - brown nodules | ecosystem: Host-associated > Plants > Roots > Nodule... | reverse complement strand
AAAAACAATATGGTTTTTTTTTTTTTTGGTAGTGACATACAATATGGTTTAAAAAAGTGATAGAAGTTTGCATATATGAATTTATTACAATAGCAAAATAATATTAGACCAAAATTTTTTTTTATAGGAAAGATCAATAAAATATTGGCATCTCATAGATAATATAGTGGCTATGCACTTGATATGATGATTAGAGTGAATTTAAGTTTAGTGTTTGTCTTGTAAAAATTACAAATTGAGTTATATGAATTGTAAAAATAGAAGATTTAATTGTACGTTTGTTCTTCTTAATAAAATGTTTAGCGATATTGATCTCATAAGTTGACATCATTGTAGATGCTTTAGCAAGCGAGGTCACACTTTCAGCTAATTCCAATATCTATTTTGTAATACCCGATTGTATCGAAACTCTTCTTATTAATGATATGCTATAAGCACCTTTCTTTGAAGAGAAAAAAAATCATTGCTCAAATACATCCTTCATGGGCTCAAACTTTAGATTACTTGATTTTGTTTTACAGTTTCTACTTAAGACACATTAACAGCTCACTTTTGTCTTCAAAATTTGGATTAGGCTCCTTTACAATCAGGTTGTCACGCATTCACACATTTGAGACATAGATGACCATTTTAGACTGTCCAATTTTTATCAATTGGTAGGAATTCTGGTCTAAGATCATCATTCCACTACTACTCAAGTCACTAGTTTCCTTTACAACTTGGGGTCCTTTTTTCATATTGCTGATGAAAGAATGCCAATCAAGATTTCTAAGATATTGTTTAGGAATGTGGTCGGTTTTGCTAAACATTTGTGTATGAAACAAAGCATAACAATTAATGCCAACTTTCTCTACCACTAGTGTTCATATTTCAAAATTGGTCCAAGAATTGCTGCAAAAAATTTCATCACTCATAATCTTTACATAAAGTTTTGCTACTAATATTGTTCTTCTAATTATCCTACTTACTAAAATTACTTTAACAACTAGGATACACTAAAAATTCTAACAAGTAGCTTTCAAACCCTACATCTTCCTATGTTACATTGTGTATACTAAATGGAAAAAGCATGTTATCTATATTAAATGCCATGTTTCTAATAAAATCTTAGTGGAATTAAAACTCTATGATTTTGATTTTAATTATAGGACGAATTAGCTCTAGTAGCTTCCTTAATATTTCTTTTCATAGGGAGAATGCTACTTTAGTAAGTAACCTACCGTTTAATCTATAGTAGCAAATAATGCAAAAACTCAACTACCCTTATAATTTTTTCTACTTAAAATAAGTTACAAGGGTCAAAGAGCATCTTGAAAAATATAAATAATAATTCTTTAAGGTTGACTCTTTTCTTAGTTGAAATGGCATTGTCAAGTAACTTTTGTCACATTGTGATGCATCAATCCCATCACATAACAAGACAATGTAAACATTTAAAAGAAAACAGGTCATGTAGACATGTACTACAAATGTTTTCAAAATGTCAACGCCTCTCTCCATGATGCATCATCCCCATATCTTCTTTCTATGGATTTCAACCTTGTCAATTCTAAAACAAATCTAAAAGCATAGCCATACATCAAATTCACCATGATCCGGTAAAAAAGGATGAAAACTAAACTAGACAATACATGTAACAATAAAATTTAGTAACATTTTAAAATATCTGCCTTCAAGTTCTTAAAAAAAAGGTCTGGCGTTTTTATCTTAACTTCAACATCAAATTTTTTTATGTCTCAACAACTTCAGCATAATTGAAATTGAGGTTTCATTAGTTGTATTTGAATGCAATTCTTTGCAACATCAAGAATTGAGATGCACGGTCTAGAAACACAATGAATTTGGATTTGATGTAGTCAGAAATCCTTGCTTTCATCAAGTCAAGATATTTGTGGTTGCGGGATGAGAATCGAACAATGTAAAAAATAAAAATTTAATATTTTAAAATAATCTAACATATTGAGCGTAAAGACTAGACCATCTGAACATGATTCGAATATCGCCATTATTCCGACTTCACTAGTGCATCCAAATCCCTACTTAAGGTCCATTTGAAATTCAATCTAACATATTTCAATTTAACCATGTTTGAAATTCTACTATCCAAAAAAAGTCATACCAAAAGGATGAAATACATAAAATGTCTATAAAAAAGGTATTCAAACTAATTTCTCATTTAAAGTTTTCTTAAAAAAACTCTTTCTAAACAAATTATAGTAAAAAGATGATACATTATATAAATCATTTTTAAAAGAACTATAACAATGTTGATATAGTCCTTATCACTACCAAAGACCTTTTTTAGAAAACTATAAAATTAAACTTGCTCCATTTGCATGTTTTCAACCAAGAGTGGTAATAACAAAGAAATTTACCACATATAATTCAATGTTTAGATTCCACATAACAAATTGTAGAAAAAGGCCCCATTTCAAATTATGAGGTGGTGAAAGATGACACATATATTTTGACAATATTACAACATTGTTTGGAATAGAAATTTCCTTGGAAGTCAAACCATAATACATACAAAAAACCACATAGCCACATTGCTTGGCTTTCTTTTAAAAGTCAAGATAGAAGAAACAAGTATTGCATAACAACCACCTCCTCATATATATCTACTCCACTCTTTCATATCTCATTAGCCTATTATATCTTCACTTCACCTAAATTCATATTTCAATTATACTATTTGCTCTTTAAAGCATAATAAATATGATTGACTCATCCATGTCAAAGACAATGATGGAGAAAATAATGTCTTCTAATTGGTCAGAGAATGATGAACTTTTAAGAGAGCTTTTATTTGATGAGTCTCCTCTTCTTATGTTGCCACATGAGAGAGTATCTGAAGTAACCAACTTAAGTCATGATTCTTCAAAAGACCAACCTTTTAATAGGTTCATTTCAAATATTTATTCAGGTCCTACCATTTCAGATATTGAAAATGCTTTGTTAGTTACTAACCATAGTAACCAATTTCAACAAATTTCATCATCAAGGTAAGAACACTTCAACATTTTTTTTGTTAACTTGCATGGTAATTTTATTAGGTTTAGTTGCATGAATTGGACCAACTTATTTGATGTGTGTAATTGTGTTTCATACTTTCATTTCAGAGTTTCTATATTAGAAAGGAGTTTGAGTAAGATTGAAAATAAGTATACTTTGAAAATCAAATGCTTTGGCAATGGGTTGGGTGATGATGGATATAGGTGGAGGAAGTATGGTCAGAAATCCATCAAGAATAGCCCAAATCCTAGGTAAACTCTTGACTTTCTTTTACATGTAATGTAATGGGGCCTTCACTTTTACATATTTTCTCTGTTATGTTCATTTACTTGTGAAAAAGATGTAGAGATTTCCTTAAACCAATCCTGTTAATGCCCTTAAACCAATCCTGTTAATGCATATACATACTACTTTGGCAATAGTTTTAAATATCCTTCTCAAACAAAGCTGATTTAGTTCAATAATATAAATACAACTTCAATAGATTAATGAAATACATACAACTATTTACTCACCTATAAAATTGATAGTGTATAGAAAATTTAGAGTAAAACTTAATCAAGTTGTAGACATGTCACAAGTTATATTTACAAAATCCCCTAAATGAATTTGATTTTTTTTAAAACTCGGTATCCGATCTAACAACCGACTAATCTGAGGGGACGAATTTGAATTGTTAGAGTAAAACTTATTAAGTTGTAGACATGTCACAAGTTATATTTACAAAATCCCCTAAATGAATTTGATTTTTTTTTTTGAAAACTTGGTATCCGATCCAAGAACCGACTAATCCGAGAGGACGAATTTGAATTTGTTGTAGTAGTAGAAGGCCATAAATGATGCATTATTGATGAAAAACAAACATTTAGAGGTTGGATTTTGAGTCCTATTTTATCCTATCAAAATATAAGTCACTAGATCAAGATCAAACAACTCAAATTGCACGATTAGTAGGTTTTGGCTACTACATATAATTCATGCCCGTTCAAAATACTTACAAGTGCTCATAATACAAATCCTTATAAATCTTATGTGATGTTGCTTGTTTGATCTCAATCAAACGACTGACATTTTTTAGGCCAAATTTTCAACCTCATTTTATTATCTTATAATGTAAGTCGTTGGATTGAGATTGGACAACTCAAATACCACAAGTAGTAAATTTTTCCAATGTTGACATTCCAAATCTTTCCTAAATACTTGCACGTGTGTTGTAAGTAAGATTATCTAAAAAAAATTTAAATTCTAAGACTTCTTTACCATGACATGTATCAACTCAACAAATCCTATAAACAGTCTTTCATTCTCTTGAAACCGACTATAGGATTAATAAGTAAGCCCCACACTTTTATAGTTGCATATCAATTGGAAACACCTTCAATTACCCAAATCCGACTATAGCACAGTTGCATAACAAATTCAATTACCTAAAACATTCAGCTTTTTATCCAAACCTTGCAAGTTTCAAATTTTATAGTGGCAAAAGCAAGCATTAAACCAGCTTCTCAAAAATTTTGCATAAAAGGGCCCCACCTTGCCTAGTGATTCAATTGGGTTGGGCCATAATTGATAATTCTATGGTGTACCTAAGGACCCAATGCTAGTAGTAGGTTTTGTATATATCCTTAAAAATAAGAGTGCAAAATGAATCAATGAGTTATATACTTACAAAAGGGTAATAAAAATCTATCTACCATAGTATGATCAGTTTAAAAAATAACTTATTTACATTTTCTGATTTTTTTTTAACTTTTTAATATATAAAAAAGTGAAAACAATGATTCAAAGATGCCCTTAACTAATTTGATACGATTAATTTCACAATACAAAATTTAATTTTTCATGACAAATTTTTCATGCCATGGAACAAACAGGAGTTACTATAGGTGCACCAACCCAAGGTGTGGAGCTAAGAAGCAGGTTGAGAGATCCAATGAAGACCCTGATACTCTCATAATCACTTATGAAGGACTCCACTTGCACTTTGCTTATCCTTATTTCATAGTGGGCCAATCACATCAATCTCCTTCTGATCCACCAATCAAGAAGTCCAAGCCTACCTCTTCACAAGGACCAACCCAAGACCATAAAGCAAGTGAAGTTCATGAAGTCCAGAATATACAAGAAGTCCATGAAGCTCAATCTAGTACTTCTTTGGGACTCATTTCACCCATTTTATTGGACCGTACACAAGATGCGGTCCAAGAAAATTTCGGCTCAGAAGGGTTGCTTGAAGATATGGTCCCGTTCATGGTTAGAAACCCTACAAACAATGTTGATGGTGATGATTACTCAAAATATTCCTTCTCCTCACACCTTTCTCCTCCACCATCATGGACTTCTGGTTGTTCCACTTCCACTGCTTGTTATGCCGTTGGCTTAAATTATAGCATTTAAATAATTAATATGTATATGTCAAGATTTAGAAACTCAATAAATTCTAGGAGGTTGTTACAATTTTTCATTTTAATATAATTATATCATGTAATATTTTTTTTCTTTCCCGAAGCAATATCATGTAATAGTATAGATTGAATTTCACGTGTTGAAAGAAAATATAGGTTATCTATTTCATTATTTAATTATTAAGATTCCATGTATTTTTTCTTGAATATAAAATGAGTGATAATTGGTTTGATCTTTCATTCTAAATATTTTGTTTTATAGTATCATAAACAATACTTTAAGTTTAAAAGATTCTATATATAGACATATGTACTAAATAAGACCAAAAGGAGTATTTAACTTGTGTGATGAGCAAGACTACTTGTACTATATGAGTATGGTTTCACTTCTGTACTAGCAATGAGAAACTCATTTAAAGAGTTTAATTCAATATTAGCTAATGATCTATTACTTGATGTACAAGTAATTGAGTAACTGAAATTATAAAATTCTATTTTGTTAGTTAATGCAGTTATTTCGGTTATGAGCTACATGTGTGCGATGTATCATATTATACCATGTGTATAAATAGCTATAACATGTGAAATGAACAATGATAATCACAGTTATTGATTTTCTCTCGAATTTGTCTAAATGTTTCCTCTCCTTCATCAATCTATTCTTTAGTCAAGAAATAAAAGTGTGTTCGCGCGTTTAAGCAAAACAACAATGAGTTTTCTTGCTCCAACATCTGGTATTCAGAGCGTATGGTTCGACATAGAGAGTGTGAGCAATGGCGTCTCGTCCAAATGAACACTTCCATGCAAATCTTCTCATCCTTAATGGGAAGAATTATGATAGTTGGTGCAAGCAGATGAAAGTTGTATTTTGCTATCAAGAAGTGTGGGATCTTGTGCAAAATATGGTTTATCTCCCATCAATGATCATGCGACCGATGAAGAAAAAGTTGAAGATGTTGAATCATCAAAGGAAGCATGTGATTCCTTGCAAAAAGCATATGGGGGGTGCAGAGAAGGTTAGGAAGGTGAGGTTACAAACTCACAAAAGAAGATACAAATTGCTCTAAATGGAAGAGAATGAGAGTATCAGTGATTTCTTTGCTAGAATTGGAAAATAGTGAACCAAATGAAGACATGTGCAGGAACATTGTCAAATTAATAAGTGGTTGAAAAATAATTCAATTGTTAGATTAATTGTAGTTTTGTGAAGCTTCCCCATTATTACGAATTTACAACTAATTAAATTATGTGTTTCTTAGAAGTTCATATTAGACAAACTCGAGGAGTGTTACATCACACTCTCTAACATACAATTTTTAACAAATTCACTTTTAATGATTAAAATTTACATGGATCACATTAAATTACGTGGAGTCAAGTATATATTTAGTGAGACTGATATGAATTTTGACTAATAATTCCTTCAAAAATATGAATTTTGACTAATAAAAGAAAATGTGTTAAAAATTAAGAAAATGTGTTAAAAAATATGTATATGTTAAAGATTGTTTTGCTTGCTTCATTCCAAATTCAAATCTTCATCAACAACTTGTGTGTGCAATTTTTTTTCTTTAAAGCACCTAGTGGAAAGACTATTATAAATATGAATAAGCTGCAACACCCCAATGCTGCCTAGAAAAACCTCACCCAGACCTCCAGCAATGAAAATCAGTAACTACCACGCCTCCAAAATAGCAAAAATATGCATTTTAGGATCTCACTCTAAGCCACTAACAAGCAACCAAACACCAATAATTTTTAGATTAATTTTATATTAGTTTTTTCTCTTTTATGCGGGTTTGAACTCAGAGATCAAACTCTTTATCTTTACTAGTTAAGCTACCGAACCCGTAAGATAACACATAAGTGTTTGTGATCTGTCGATAAAGTAATTTCTTTTACACTAGTTGTCTATGAACATTAATATTAGTGTATATACACACATAAATGAGAATATACGTGTATACACACACGTATACATATATGAGAATATACTTTAGAATATGATACGAGAATGTCAAATATATTACTTGTACCTACTTTATTTTCAAGGTTTGATTAAATTATTTATTAATTTGTTGATCGATCATATTCTTTAGTGTATACTTGTATTATTTCAAATCTTTGGCCCATATACATTTAGTTGAAATGCCAAAATATAACTGGTGCATATCATTCATATTGTCCTCTTTCATCATCACCTATCAAAAATAAAAATATTGTCCTCATCATTACCTATCACAATCATTAGTTTCCCAATTTAAATTTCTATGTTTTTGTTATTAATTGAATAATGATGGTTGAACGTACGTTAGCCAGAAGAGCGAAGGTGTCCTTGAATTCACATGTTTCATATCATATCTTCGATAATGATGTGTAAATCATAGAGCTCCCAAATTTGTGGTGAACATATAGAACCACACACCTTTCACAATCACTTTGCATCATCACTTAATTTTGATTTGGATATTGAATTAAATAAGTGGTGTAAGATGGACACCTCTTCCTAAGTAATCATGATTCGGGTTGTAAATTTGTAATCAGTACACCCATGACTTGTACTGCAAATGTAGTCGTGACATCAAAGTTTTTGAAGCGAATGTTTCGTCCTTGAATTTGTATGCATCGGTTAATTTTATTTTTTAATTTTTGGAAATAGTTAATACGTTGCTGAATTTTATAAATGTCACTTAATTTAGTACCTCTGTTAAAACTTGTCGTTACAATGTTGATATGTCACGTTAAGCATTGATGTGGAGTTCCACGCCCGCTTTCACATGTACTGGGTTGAATTTGATCCCAAAAAAATAAAAAAAAATTTGGACTTTTTTCAAATGAAAGCCATTATTGTTATAGTGTCAAATTGATCCCTGAATTATTTATCTTATTTATCAATATGATCCTTGGTACTGTCAAATAAATGTTGAAAACTCAAATAATATGAAGAATGTGTTTAATTGTTATTTATTATTTTTTCCATGTTTAAAATGAACTTTCATCTATGTTAATGGTAGCAACTTACAATGCTTGTTCCACAAGCTAGGGTTTTCTAGAGTTTTGAATTAATTGGAATTGAGAGAATAAGAAGAATAAAGAATGAGGAGATTAGAATTATGAAGAATGTAGTTTCATTAAGGTGTGAATTACTCAGTACAAATGCTTATATACAAGGTGTTAATGAGTTGCTTGAGAAACAAGTCATCTCTCAAACCCTAAGAACCTAATGCTAAAATCTAGCCAAAATGTAACTAACTTCATAACAAACAAAATTAACTTGATTACTATGTGATCTTAACCAAACCACCTTGATTAAGTCACTAATCACTTATTTTAACTTGAATTAACAAACTAACATCCTCTCTTAATTCAAGTTTCCATTTTCACCATACTAATCATACTTCTTAGCTTGATGAACCTGTCAACCTTCACAGGTTTGGCGAACAAATCTGCAAGCTACAGTTCAGTGGAGCAGTGAACAATCTTCAATGCTTCCTTGTTTACTTGTTCTCTAAGAAAATGGAATTTGGCCTCAATGTGCTTGCTCCTTCCATGCAAAACTGGATTTTAAGCTAAGTTTATGGCTGATTTGTTGTCTATAAACAAAGTTATAGGCCTGTTAACCTCAATTTCCATTTCCTTAAGTATAACTTCAAACCAAACTGCTTGACAAGCTGCAAGGCAACCTGCAATCTACTCAGATTCACAGGTTGACAATGTTACCACTTTTCCACAGGTTGACAAAAGACTGGGGGGGCATGTTGCCTTATCCATTTTTTAAAAAAAATGAACAACCCAAACGTGTAAAGATATCAAAACCAAATAAGCGAATCTAAATTCAGAGCAAGACACCCATGCATCACGTGTACAATCTAGCGGACCCGCGTACGGGCGCAAAACCAAATTTTAAAAAAAAAGTGATGTGTGAATTTACAACAATGAATCTAGATATTGAGAGCGTTAAATTAATTTGATCACTAACACGGTAACGAATCCACTAACTTAACAACTCAATGTGTCTAACAACATTGAGCTTTAAATTAATTCCGCCAATCTCATATTGAATATAACCTAAATTAAATTTTGATAAAATAGATAATAACATACATATAAGATTAACACCACTCAAATTAAGCTAGGATAAGACCAACTGATGACTAAATTTGGCAAGTGCATCAAACTACTTTCAACAAATAAAGTAGTAAGTAAAATCGACTCCACAGGGATCGTCGTTTCGAATATGACTTATGAATCTTAGAATTTCACCACAAACCCTTGCCGTTTCTTAGTAGATTAAATAAATAGGCCTAACCCTATCTTACAAAGGAGAAAGAATAAAATGTATATGCAACGTTTGGAAAAGTTGACCAAAAATATGTTTTACAGCCTCCTATTTCTATTATTAGTCAAAGACTCTAGGTATATCACACTCCTAAGAATTCGTAAAAGTCTTAAGACTTTTACATATAAAAATTAAATAGATCTTAAAACATTAATGAATAAACTTGAATTAATTTGAAACAAAAATCCAATTAAGGTTCAGGTACTCATTGTAACTAAAACTAAATTACAAAAGAAATAAAACATATTCTAAGAACAAAGGTTAATGGGATACCCCTCCTTTGATACTCCTAGTGCTTTCCTTCCTCTTGAACCTCCAAAATTTGAATGAATATTTGTGAATAAGAACTACTGGATTTATAGGAAAGTTTCTAGTTGAGTTTGGGTTCAAAAACTGGGTTTTTTCCCCAACGCCCGCATAGAAAACAGAACTGAAAGTTGTATTTTCCCCAACGCCCGCGCGTGGGATTGCATGCCTTGCAGATACATGTTGAAAACAATGCTTTTCAACACTATTTCGCACACCTGTGGTGTATAGCTTCTACTTTCAATTCATTTTTTTTCTCACATTTTCTTTGTCTTTCTAAGTGTTTTCTTCCTCCAAAATTGTCTTGAGACTTGGATAGAATTTTCCTAACTTCTAATGTCTTTAGAGGCCTCTTGAATATTCATTCCATGTCTTTCCAATTCTTCATCAGGTGTCTTTGAAATTCTGGCATGCAGTAAAGGATGTTGAGCACGATGTCAAGACACGAGGAATGTCGAGAACAATGTCAAGACATGATGACAACATAAATATAAATGTTGAAAGTAAAAGGCACAATTTATTTGTTAACCCAGTTCGGTGCAACGTCACCTACATCTAGGGGCTACCAAGCCAGGAAGGAAATCCAATATAATAGTATTAGTTTGAAGCATGCATAAACAACCTTTGCTCTACTAGCTTCACACCTAATCATTACCCATGTAATTTCTATCTAAGACACTCCTAGATATGAGACCCCTCTCACTTCCCCTCAATCACTCACTAGTGATAATCAAATACAATAAAAATGGAGACACACTCTGAGAAACAGAATTCACTATTGCTTAAAAGCTTTCATGTGATTCACAACTTACAACTCAACTACAAGTCCAACTCAAGCATCAAGGTGATACGTGAGTGGCTAACAAACAACAATGGACATACTAAAACCTTAAACGACTCTTTTGAAAATGACGGCTTCAGTAGTTCTTTAGTTCTTGAGTCTTCCAATATATAGCCTGAACACAAAATCGGTTTGATGAGCAATTCGGGCTAAACAAACAGCTGATCCAATATAGTCTTCAACACAATATTCGGAAGCATATATATTGTTTCCTTAAATGACGACAAAGATAAACCTCCTATCACTGCTTCTGAAAAACACACGCTTCTTGGTCAACACTCCACGTGAATCAAATCTTCATAGAATCTTCTGAGATCTTGATGACAGGTCATCCTACATTATTTTTAGCATGTTTTTCTGTCATTGTCATTTTCAGTAGGTTTTAGCAGCAAAAAGGAGGAGTATTAGAACGATTGCCTATGATTTCGGGACTTTTGTAATGTTTTCTATATTTGAGTCTGTAATTTTAGTTTTCTCGAAACATAGCAATTTTAGGGGGATTTTGAAGTAATTCACGAAGAAATCATGCAAATCGGCAAATCAAGAACAACTGAAGAACTGTCAAGACTTTGGGAAGACTAAAATGAAGATTCTAGAGGCCTCAGGAGACTTTACATAGGAAGGAATTCTGTTTCAAGGTTCCGAGGCAAGTTATTTGAAGATGAAAACCTAAAAACGACGAAGATCAAAAAAATTGGGCCCGGAAGCACAAGAGCATGTGCCTAGGGCATGGAATTATGCTACCATGCGCCTAGGGCATGTGCCTCAAGTATCTGGAAAGAGGCATAAGCGCCTTAAGCATATGTCATGCGCCTCGCGCAAATGAAAATGCGAGGGTGCAAGCGTAATTTTGTTCGTTTTTGTGGGTAAAGCCCGCGTTTTTAGCCCAAACCCAGTTAGAAATCTCCACTATAAATACTAGCCTTCCTCATTCAGAATTTCTCGTTTAGAAATGTGGCAGTTCAAGAGGAAGGCTACTTTGGAGCTTTGGGAGAGAATATATCTTCTCCTTGATTTTCTAAGGTATGTTTTATCTTTAATAATTTCTTTTTAGTTACCATGTGTAACTTAACCTTTTTAGGTTAGAATTCTAAGATGAACCTCTGTATATTTTTGTTGGATATTTATTTAATTTAAGATGTCGTTTATTTTATTTATTTATTCTTTTGTCCACTATTAAGTTTTATTAGGAAGTAGTTTTATTTCTGTGAGAGGTGCAACCCTAGATTAGGTACTTAGGTTGTGACAGGACCTAATATTGCTATCACTAATCTAATATATCTTGATATTTATATCCCTTTACTAATAAATATTTTTCTAGGAAGTAAGTGATTATTAACTAGCCGAAGATGCCATAAGAATTGTTGACCCTAGACGTAGGTACCCAATGGCTAGAACCCATTGGGTCGGGTGGTGCCTTACTGAAGCTAGGAATTAACTGGTTAGTAATGAGGGAAACAAGCACCTAGCTGTCCGACTTAAAGATATAACTTAGTAAGACCATTCGCTTGAAACCCTTAGTAAGCTAGACGTAGACTGGGGCTGCCCGTTTGTAGAACTACTAAGTAAGCATAGAGAGAGAGTGCTATGAGTGTCCTAAGATTCATAGATGGGCAGACCTAAGGGAACCTTGGCCTTCATTGCCTTGGGAAACACTAGAAAGCCAATATAAAGTTTATATTTCAATTACCTTTGAATTAGCAAGACCCCGCACGTAAGGATCACCCAGCGATCAGCAAGTGCAGTTAGCCATCGGAGGGAAAGGCATAATTAGGTACCCAGTGGCTAAAACCCATTGGCCCAGGTGGTGCCCTACCTATTTAGGAAACTCCCAACGACCTCGTTACTTTTATAATCACCCTAAGATAAATAAACGCGACATTTAGATTATGTATTATCCAACAACGAATATACAGAGAGGATTCTTCCTAACCGCTGCTTACTTTTCTGAAATTCAAAACAGGTAAATTCGCTTTGTTACAAACAGATAAAAATTGCAACCTAACTTTTATACCGCCAAACTTACAAAAATAAGTAACAAGAATTGTTCGGATGAAACGACAATCCATATGGATACGATACTCTACTTATCACTTTATTACTTGATGAAAACGACTGATACACTTGTCATTAAATTAGCAAACGAATCAAACATTTACGCCATCAAATCTCATGTTAAAACAAATCTCCAAGAAAGCTAAACATGGTACGCTGTGATGTCGTACAAACATGTCAATACATCTTGCTAGAACACTTGTTTGAACAAAATGCGGTCAATTACAACCTACAAACCTAATAGTCTTGCTTTGCTGAATTACAAGATTTATCAATAGAATACTTACAAAACACTTACGAATTGCTTGGTTTAGGGAAAAACTATAATTACATGACTCTATATGAAAACATTACAAAATGTCCCTTAAATGATAAGCAATTTATCTAAAACTCCTCTTGTTTGGGTTAAATTACTACTAAAATGACTAAATAATATGCTGAAAATTAACGTAAAATGACTAAAAATAAAAATATATGCTGAAAAATAATGTAAGGTGGTCGGTCATCACAATCTCAAACTTAAATTGTTGCTTGTTCTCAAGTAAATGAATTTTAATTTTAAATTTGCATAAATTTTTCATAGAAATACCTTTACAATGAGGTTGCTCATATCATCATCTATACCATTTCCAAGAATGATTAACTTACAACTTTCATGCAAGCAAGATATGCTTAGAGAAGACAATTTATGCTCTCAACCACACTCTTTTCCATGATACATATATGTATCTCCTAAAGCCAGTAGGGTTGGTTGATCACGGCAATTTTTCCACTCTAGCCGTCATGTGAATGTACCTTGCAATGAACTTGAAACAATTCTAAACAGATATTCAAGATCATACTATTTACTCACTTTAGAGTTCGTTCAGGATTATAACGTGTCTTAGATTAAGGTGTGATATATTTTGGAATGTAGGCTGAAAAACAACTTGGAGTTAGATTTTAACCTATAGATGAATTTCTAAACTTTGAAGTATTACCAACCTTCCTTCCTTGTAACAAAACATGACGGGTACTAGTAGAACTGTTGTGCCCTGTATTCTTAGTATGCCTCCTCCACGGTAAATTGTCTACGTTTACTGACTTTAAAGAATTTGAGAGATAAATGATCAAACAAATTAATCAGATGAGAGATGATGATTTGTAAAGAGAGATATCGATAGTCACCAAAATCCAATAGTAGTCAATATTGATTCGGCTACTCCAAGTTTTTTATTTAAGATCCACCATTAGAAACACACTCTCTAACACATATTTTTTAATACACATAGCATCTTTTATTGATTAAAATTCACATTAGTTTCACCAAAAAGTGTGAGTGTCATATAAATTTAGTGAGACTCTTGAACTTTAATCAATTAAAAATAGTGTTGAAAAGTGTATGTTAAAAATAGTGTTGGAGACTCTTGTGTTAAATATATATTAGTGAATAGAAATATTTTTTAAATTTTTTTATAGAAAATTAATTGGCATAATTATAAGTGACAATTAGATAATACTTTTTTTAACACAAGAAGTAACACAATGCTCTTCAATAAAAAACATTGTCTCCGATCTTAAATATAAACACCGTTGAACCAACAAAAATTAATATATTTGATTAAAATTTTAGACTATTTAGATCAACTGTCTCTTATATTTAAAATCGAAGAAATAATTTACTTTAATAAAAAAAACTACAACTAAGCTAAACCCTGGAATTTTTTAAACTTTGTAAAAAATATAAAAATAACTCTGACATATAAAAAAGTCTATGGTTCCATTTGGATTGAGCTTATTTTGAGTTTATGTAAATAAATAAGTTCTTATTTTAATTTATAAGCTCTCACTAACGAAAATTGTATCTTCATAAACTGTTTTTTCATAAAATATCTTAACAAACTTATAAATAATACATAAAAACGTATTTATTTGCATAAGTTGTTTTGTATAAGTTGTTTTGTACAAATAAATTACTTTTGAATCATGCATAAATGTATTTTCTACAATTGAATCAATATATCTCATCATCTTTCATTTATTAAATGATAAAACTTATTAATACAAGTGTGTAAACAAGAAATGTTTTGTATCCGTACGCAGGTTCGCTGAGTTGCACCCATAAGAAATGTTTGTTTTGTTAGGATTGTCTAGGGCTGTTGTTTTATCACGATGTATTTTTACTTGAGTTGTACCTGAGTCAAGTCAAATGTCTTTATTTTTATTTAATATATTTCTCTTTTGTCTCTTGAAAAAAACTTGGCCTTAAAGACAATGCACTATATGCTCTTATTAGTGTTTTATTTTACTTTGTGTCCTGTGGTTTTTGCAGTGCCACTAGATATACCCTGCTAACATTTGCCACGTTTCACTATGATCACATTGAAGACTTCGCATTTTCCCATTAAAATTTTCATTTCCTTTCCCAAATTGGGCATTAATCAATATTTTCAGTCAATATGTTTCTGAACTTTGCACAAGAAAATAAAAAGAAAAGCTATATAATCAACTAAATGATGTGTAAACTAGGAAATCTAGGAGCTTACCAGATGTTCAAGGTCAATGTGAAAGTAAAGAAAATATTAGTTGATGTGTCATGCCATCTTTTGTGGCTATATTTTATTTGTTAATTTCTACATCACAATTTGTTGCCTTCTTTGTTGTAGCTTTCTAATCAATCAACTTTTTCCTTTTTCCCAAGCAATGAAAGGTAAATGTTGTCAACAAAAAGTATATAGAGGTATAATTAATCACATTTTTATATGTTAATGTTCTATTGAAAAATCCTTCAAATGAAACAAAAAATAGAATCAAATGAACTGAATGAAGACGATATATGAACTAGTTTGTACATATGCAAAGGTAATATCAAATGATATTATAACGTTTTGTCAAATATACACACACACACTCTACAACCAAATGAGTGTAGTTTACTTACATATCATACCCACCAATCACTTGTAGTAGACCTCATAACTTTTGTTGGGTACTACTACTCCTTTATAAATTACTATGACATTTTGACATGTCACACTTATTAAGAATTGTAACTTCTCTTAAAAAAAAATTAATTAATTTTGTATGAAAGAAAAATATTATGAGTTGTTTTACAAAATTCTCCTTACTAAATGTTATAGGAAAGATAAATTAAGGAATTAAAGGAAGAGAGAGTAATAAACAATTAAGGTTATAATAGAAAAAGTAACATTAATGTTTCATTGGTATTCTAAAACGACTTATAATTTAAGACAAATTTTTCTCTAAAATGACTTATAATTTAGAACAGAAGAAGTAGTTTTTAGCATTTCTTTATGTAAAGGTCCATACATCATTCAATTTTATTTTTTCATCTAGTAGGATTAATTGATATTCAATTCAACGGTTTACAAGCAGTCAGCTTTCGAGCTGCGACATCATTGGAACAAAAAACTAATGTCTTATATACAAAGTTTAGATTAATTAATTGGATATAATGAGAGCCAACTCAAGTGGATGGAATTATTAAGGGTAGGAAATATGGAAATGAAGCTTTCAAAGAGACTCAAGAAGAGTAGCCCAATCACACCACAAAGTGTCAACATATATATTGAATCATTGATAAAAACATAAGTATCTTCTGTGGACATTTTGAGGATTAATCAATGACACAAAAGGATCACAAAGTAGTGATCTACCTCTCTTTCCGTTTTCACCCTTACATGTTATATGCATATCAATTTAAAAGTTTTAATTAGATTTTTGGTCCATTATGTTTATTTCAAGTTTCATTCTAGTCCTTTATTTCAAGTTTCACTAAAACAAAAAATATATATGAAGCATCAGAGTTAGATGAAAATAACCTATTAACGTCTCCTTGGTGGTTACTCACTTAGGTCGGTCTGGTGGTGTTAATTGAGATCTTGAAATGTGTTTTTCTCAAAGTGTCTAGTTCGATTATTTTCAATACCAATTTTGATGGACTATTTTGACTTCTTAAAAAATTGTCCCCTTAGTGGTTACCTCTCGTGAACGAGTCTTCAACTCGTTAAATAACATGGTCCAATTGAGATATTTATCCATGTTTGTTCTATTACTGGTTCAATCCGACTCAAAATGAAAGTATTTGGATTAGGTAATGAGTTTGAAATTTTTAATGTATAGATACATACGACTATTTTTTTATTAATAAAAATTTAAGTGAGTTGGATTCTTAAACCTCATTAAAGTCAAACAGAATTCAAGGATCAAAACAACTTAATATCAACAGTAGCAATAGTTAAACCCACGTTATTGAGGAATATATGTCAACTCTTTCTTTTTTAGAGAATATCGATCAACTCTTTATCAACATCATCTAAACCAAATTTTATTGGGATACATGCATACAACTGTCTAAAACTAAATTAAAAAAACATATGCCCGCTCAGCTGTCCAATGACCCAAGCATTCAACCACCAAACTTAGTAAAAGAATTTAGAGGCTTTGTTGCATCATAGGATGGTGTTTAGTTAAGACCAAATGAAGTATCTAAAATGCACGAGATCTCAAGATATCTAAAATTATTCTCTTACATAAACATTTAATATACACAAGCAAAACATCTTACAAATTCGATACTCTCTTGTCTTTTCCTTTGATTTTTCCCCACATTGTTTATATTTCTATGCTGAATTTCCTGGTCGTCGAATAATTTTATTGAAAAATCTACCACTCTTATATCTGTACCTCTCAAGTCCTCAATCATAGAGGGTTTCAATGAAATTTTATTGATGATTATGCAATAACTTCCAAAGCCTTGAACGAATTTCATTGCATACAATTTTTTTATTTTGTTATAAATAATAATTAACAGCGTTTGTTGGTGTAGACGTGTGTACCCTGCATTGTGGGGGCTCATGTTCATTATAGATCATGGCTGGCTGTATTATAAACACATATTACAAACATGTTAGATTACGTTGGATTTTGGCAGATTTTTAATAATATCGTTACTAAAAAGACAGAAATTACAATCTATTATTGGTGGTACTTCTAATTCCTAGCTACCACATAAAAAAAATTCTAAATATAAATGAATTATATGATTTAGATCATGTAAAATTTGGATGAGAGAACAATAAACGTAGACCTTATAGAAAAATAAGTACAAAGTACAATTCACTACATTTTTCTCTTAAGTTCTTGTTTAATGGTTGTGGACCGTCAAGATTGAATCGTACCTTAATCACCTTATCCATAAATACTTTTTCTATTTTATTTTATATAAGGAACAACTCTTCAATTCATTTTATATAAGGAACAACTCTTCAATTCATTTTAACCTCCCTTAAAAAAAATCTTAATTAACCTAATTAGCATAACTTACCATCAAATGTCTTTTGTAGGTAACTCCCCTTTAAATATTAGCCACACCACCACAAAGAAATCTTTAACAAAAGATTCACTTCATCAGAACAAAAATAATGGAAAGGAAGTTCTTCTAGATTTTTTTTTATATGGAAATAAATAAAATATGTTAAAAACAGCCCATATATATTAATTGATAATTTCTCTAGCTATTTTTTTTCTTTTCTATATTTAAATATTGGGTTAAATAACTTTTTAGTCCGTATAAAATTTTGAAATTTCAACATTTAGTCCATGGAAAATTTTTTATCAGTTTTTGGTCCCTGAAAAAATTCTCTATCATGACTTTTGGTTCTTTCATCTAAGTAAACTCATGAGTATCAATCAAAATTTAAAATTATTTTTTGCAGTTTTATTTAGTACGTTATAAAATTCTCTCTTGCAAATTTTTTAATTTTTTTAAAAAGGCATGAATTAAATATGAATTTTTTATGGGAGAAAATGTTATAATATTATAAACATCTTCATAAAAATTCATTAAGAATATGAAGTATACGCCTTAGTTGACTTAAAGATAGATACCATAAGTGGTGATGGAAAAAAATTCAGGGACCAAAAATTGATGAAAATTTTTAGAAGAACTAAAACATAAAATTTAAAAATTTTATAAGGACCAATAACATATTTAATCCTAAAAATATTTACATCCTCTCCTTTGCATTCAAAACAAAATTTAAAGAATCGTAACAAAACAAAAATATCCTAATAAATTGAAAAATATCTGAATCCATTATTTCAAAAGTTAGGATGCTAATAATAACCAGCTGTCTAGATCCAAAAATGATTGAACTCCCTCTACATAGAAATTGGATATTTTCACGTTTGCAAGCTATATGATGTCCTTGGCAATGTACTTGACTTTTTTAGGTGATAGTGATGCAACAGCAAAAGGTGAAGTCCGGTTAGTTAGGGGCTGCAATTCATGAGGTATATGAGATGTTGAAGTTGGAGATTTATACAAATAAATTGATTAATTGATTACCAAGATTTTTTATATCAATATCAATTAGAATATAATGAAATGACTAACACTCAGTTGGTTCAATTTCTATATCTTTAAATCAAGTGGAATCAAGTGTTGTAATAGAACGGAAAATATAATATAAAAGAATATTTTTCTTTGAGATTTAATCAACTTATTTCAGAAGTAACTCTAGATAGAATATTACTCTCTTTGATAACTAATTATATTGAAGAATGATACAAACAAGATAGAGTCAAGTTTACTTGAAGATATAGAAGAGAAGCACCATAGACTGCAGTGACTTGCAATGCAAGCTATAACTACTTTTCAACTATTTCTTACTCAAAATTGTTAGAACTGGTTCCCTTAATTATAGGAAGAGATATTTATGATATTGTATGGTAGTGTACAACTTAGCTTAGAGTGTTCCATCATCAAGATAGCATAAGTACTTAAAAGCTTTAGAACTCCAAGTTCATGTGAATTTTCAATGCAATTCATTATATGTTTTCTCTTATTTTCATTCATTTTTCTTTGTTCTTTCTTGATCTTTGATTCTCTCAACATGGTATCACGATCCTTACAATCTGAGAGTGATTCTTCCTCTTCATCTCCTTCAATGGCTACTCGCAATGCCACCATTGTAGGAATTTCTGAGGTTCTTCGTGATTAATCAAGTTTGTATTTTGTTCATCCCAGCGATGGTCCATCTTCTGCAACAGTTTTTCTAGTTTTCAACGGTTCCAATTATCATTATTGGGCTTGATCCCTCTTGTTACTGATTCTTTTGATCCTTCATTTAGAGTTTGGAATCGTTGCAATATGCTCATTTATTTTTGGATTCTAGGTTTGGTTTCCCCTTTAATTGCTTAATGCATTGTATTCATGGAAAATGCAGTTGATGTGTGGAATGATCGTAAAAAAATGATTTGCTTAAGGTGAGTTGGTAAGAATTTCTGAATGGATATGACAGAAATTTATGCTTTACAACAAGATTCAAAATTTGTTACGACTTTTTACTCTGAATTGAAGATCCTTTAAAAAGAATTGGAAACTTATCTGCATATGCCAAGTTGTAGTTGCAGAGCTAGATGTTCTTGTGAATCTATGTGAAGTGCTAGACAAAATCATATTTTTGCTTTATGCTATTAGATTTCTCATTGTCTTGAATGAAAAAGTTTCAATGGTTATTTCACAAATTTTGCTTATGGATCTTATCCCTTAAATGAACAATTTATTTTTTCTATGGTGTTGCAACATGAAAGACAAGGAAATTTTTCTTCAATTTCTGATCACTTTTCACCATTGATTAATGACGTGAACTCTTGGAAGTTCAATGGAAACTATTAATTCAAAGGAAACTATCCTATTAATTACGGTAAAATATACTATTTTACGGTAATAGTATCTGGAATATATATTTTATTATGTTTTGGTTTACAATATA
>Ga0228711_1004773_pt1 | contig 20741 bp, 13 predicted proteins | sample MedpolnodulmetaG_2_FD_177996 | JGI IMG/M metagenome (GOLD analysis project Ga0228711, IMG submission 177996) | Root nodule microbial communities from Medicago polymorpha collected in Santa Monica, California, United States - brown nodules | ecosystem: Host-associated > Plants > Roots > Nodule... | reverse complement strand
TTGTTTGTAAATTGTTCTTATTAATTTTTCTGAAAGATATTGTTATAGTCTTATTGATGATTAAAAGAATTTTCTGTTGTCCTGCTTTTGTCAATGTTCGTCAAATAGAACATGTATGTTCTTGATAATTATGGCAGAACAATACTCTTAAAAAATACATAATATTGGTAGCCTCTTTTGCCATTTTTGTTTTCTGCAGGAATGTACATTCCAATGCAGTAATTAAGCTTTGTGGAACATGTATTTGTTATGGGCTGCTAATATGAAGTTTTTTTATCAGTTCATAACCACCTACTTATTAAACCATTTGTAATAATGAAATAGTGTGTTGTTAGATTTTTAGGAACTACAGAAAATCAATTATAAATATGAAAACACTTAAATGGTATGTGTGAATTCCTTTTCCTAATGTATTTCTTCTATGTCAAAAAGGGTTTACTTTGTTAATATTAAGGTTCCAATTGCGGTGTTGCCGCAATATAGACGTTAAAGTAACTATTACGAGTATGAAGTTTTAGGACCAAGATGTTCTTCAATTGTTGCTATAAGTACATCAGTAATGTGGTTCATATGTTAGCAATAGAATAAGGCCGACGTATAAATTCGAAACATTCATATGTCCATATAAAATTCTAAGTTACGATGTTTCTTCATAAACTTATTACCATAATTTTATTCTACGATATTTAGTCTTTTAAATAATTATTCGTGTGTCTTATGCGAGCATGTTTGCTGAAAAAACATTTGGATGAAGCAAATATGATGCACATAGGTCATATATTGATTGCAGAATTTGTTTTTAACAGCATAAAACATTTATTTATGAAATTGGAAAAGAAAAACCTTGTATTTACTTTAACTATGCAACCTTTCATATTACTTCACAAAAGCCAATGTCTATTTAATTCTACTGTCATAGAAACCAAAAATAATTAATGTCCAGATGTTTCCCCTTAGTCAGCATTTATATCAACTTCATTAAGAATGCCCCACCTTTGGTTTACGTGCAGTTTGGGACTGAATGCAAACATATGTTGATGTAGTTAAAAAAAATGCAGATTAACAAAACTCTCATGTTTCTTCTACTCTACATTCTTTGTCTCGCATTAATAGGTGTTTAACTCCTGTTTTCTATGCCAACTTTCTTTTTTCCTAACAAACTTTTCATATTGTGGTCAATAATATGTTCCATAACAAGAAGCGCAAAAAGAGTGCTCCAGGTGTTCCGTTTACTGATATTACTAATGGTAACGTGCTCATCTGCATTTTTTATTTTATTTTTAGGTTGGGTATATGGATTTTCAGATTTGTTTTTATCTGTTTTCGACTCATTGTGTAGTTGTTCCTCAAATTGAGTCGCTGCATCTATCAAATGGGAACCTGCCTCGCAAATCTACACCAATTGGTCCGGGTAAATACGTCCTCAAACGTCTAAAGGTTGCAGAGGATGGGAACTGGTGTTATTCTTCTAAAGAGAACGCCCAACATTGTAGTTCATCTGATCTTCCAGTTCATGATAAAAGTATTTTATATGTTCTTTATACCTTATTGAACTATATACAACTCTGTGTTTTGCGCTTACTTCGTCACCATGCCTGATGCTACAGTTCTTTGTCAGTTCATTATACATCTCCCAAGTATTCTCTTCAAAGGAAGCCAACGTTATTGACTTTTGGTGTTGAAAAATATGCTGTATAATTTGCTGCTATATATCATTCCTAATGAACATAAACATTTTTATCCGATTAATTTCCCTTATATTCCAATTGATATGTGTTTCGAGTACGTTATTAACAAGCAAACCATATACAGAGAATACATTATTTAATAGAACATAATAATTTATAAACAATTTTATGCAAGTTGTGTCCATAATATATCACAACTACTGTTTAAAATATATTGCAAGTAGTGTTATGAACTATATATGACCCGTGCGACAGCGCGGGTAGGCGATCTAGTACTTATTTCTAATATGAATAATAATGTTAACATAATATGCCAACCCTAATCCTAATTATTTTGGTGCCAAACAATCCAGGCCGTTGGATCTATATCATTAGGCGCAGTTAACATATCAGCCCTTGATCAAATCTTAGTGTTGGCTTGCACAATTCACAATACATAATTCAAATTCAATGCGTATCATTTTCCAAAGTATTCATCTCCAATTCATTCTCTTATTCCAACAGACCCATGCCTCTTTATCTGTTTCCTTTTCATCTCCTAGATTCATGTTCAACCTTTTGCTATTCTCTCTCTCTCATTCGCTCTCTGCCAATGAACCATAACCATACATGAAGAAAATTTCAATCTCTCCCATGTCTTTTCCACTTTCACCGTTGCCTTTTCTCCTCCCACTCCCCTTCACCAATGCTCTCGATTCCGACATCACCCTCGCCGTTGTCGATTTCCCTGCCACCGTCCGCAGCATCGTATCGGCCAGACAAGCAAAAAGAACAGCACAATTTTTCCACCAGAAACCTGCCACTCCGAATAAAGAGAAAGAAGCCATTGAATTTTGCATTCTCAACTGGACCCGGTTAACTATTCTTCTTCATTCCATTTTCTTGCATAATAATTGAATTGCAGTAATTTCGTTTATTTAATCAAATTATCTTCGTTCCTCTTTCAAATCGCTATTTTACTTTATTCGTTATCTCCTTCATTTCCTATTGCATATTTTGCATTATCATACAACAATTATTTTTTCAATTTATCACGTAAACCTATTATGATATTTGCAGCTTCCGCATTATTCAATTTTGAACTCATAAGTGATATAGATAATAACTCCGTGTTTTTTTTCTTATGATTTGCATCCATAGGCTTATTCAATTAGGTTAGTATTTTCAAATGGTCTCGCAAGTGCTTATGTTAGTTGATAAGCTCAAATAAGTCAATCCAAACAGTTATGTAGTACAAAATGTCAAATAGCCGTTATAGAGGAACTATAGCGTTGCTGCATAGTGGAATTTGACAATACCGATGTCAAGTGTATTGCTTCTTTTACAATATTGTATTTATTTTTTACACTGTTAAAAGCAATGACGTGCATTTGTTGGTTTTCTCAGAGCTCTATGCTGGTTCGCGTGGCTTTTTATTTCATGATATTGAGATTCCATGGCAAGCATTCCTGGAAAATTTGCTCCTTCTAATGGGTCTATCTATGTCTGCAACTTGCCTTATGGGACCGACGATAATATGCAGGCTGAATATTTTGGCACCATTGGAGTTATAAAGGTACGGAGTCTGCAACTATTCTACGATAATATGTGATTACTTGAATGGTTTTTTTTGGTCCTTGCAAAGTGAAGTTTATTTGGGATTACCGAATGATTGATTTGTTTTTTTGTTGCATTTTAATTTCCTATTTACGTGGTTCTGTTTTTCTGTGTTACATTCTATTTCCAGACTATCACTCATTTTTCGTTTACAATTCATGTTTTGCAGAAAGATAAACGTACAGGGAAACCTAAAATATGGTTATATCATGACAAAGAAACTAATGAACCAAAGGGAGATGCTACTGTGACATATGAGGATCCACATGCTGCCGTGGCTGCTGTTGAGTGGTTTAACAACAAAGATTTTCATGGCAATACAATTGGAGTTTATATACCAGAGTCAAAAAACAAGGATGACCAACATACTGCATTTAAAAAGAGGAAGGGCACTATGAAGCAGCAATTAGCCAAGTGTTTGCATATATTTTTAGTTCATTTGTAAGTGTTATCTTAATATTGCTTCCTTTTCTCTCCAAACAGATTTTGCTCCAGCAGAAAATAAAGAGTCATATCAATTCTATTAATGATTTTTCCGAAGTAATAAGTGCTGCTATATTATTAATTTTGAAGAATTAAAGTGCTGCTGGAATATTATTATATAGTGCGTAATCAACCAAAGTGTTGCATGTTTTGCTGTCAAAGTTTATAAATGAAACCTATATGTGGTCATAAAACTAATGTATCAATTACTATGTTTCAATCACTATTTTAAAGTGTCTCTAATCATGTGTTTTTCTTCTTTAAGAGTTTCGATTGAAAAATGGTGTCTTTTTAGAGTTCTTTAAGAGTTTAGATAGAAAAATGGTGTCTTTTTAGAGTTTAGAAATGAATGCAGTTGATCTAAGTTTAAAACACATGGACATGTGTTCTAATAATAACCTTTATAATTGATTTTTGGCTTAATTAATGATTTGGTCCCTTAAATTATTTATTGGTTACATTTTGGTCTCATAAGTTATTAACGTTACAATTTGGTCCTTAAGTTAGTATCTGTTAGACAAATAAATCCTCACCGTCAGTCTTCTCTCATGGCCAATTATATGTCGCAATTTCAAGGGTAACATCAAGTAATGGTTTGAAAATTCTCATAACCGATGAAAATGGTGATTGCATTGATAATACAACAAATGTTGTATACAAAGAAGTATTCCAAAATGTATTAACATATAAAAACAACATGAGAGTCTTTTTTATTGTATTTTGTACTTGACTTTCTCCTACATCTACATATATTTTTGAGAAATGCTAGCAACACACATTTTAACACACACTTTTCAACACACTCTCTTTGATTGATTAAAATTCACATGGGACCCACCAAATTTATATGGGACCCACATGATTTGGCGGGACCCATGTGAATTTTAACCAATCAAAGAAAGTGTGTTGAAAACTGTGTGTTAGAATGTGTGTTGCTAGCATTCCTCTATATTTTATTATATCATCTTCTGCTTTTCTATATTACACAATACATATGAGAGCCTTTGAGCTTATTTTGTACTTGACTTTCTTCAACAGCACCAAATACTATATGTTTATATTTTGCTTTATTTTATTACACACTATATATGACCCGTGTGGCAGCACGGGTAGGGGATCTAGTTCTATATAACAAAAACAAGGCAGTTATGAATAAAAGGAATTTGCCATAAGTATGAAATTGCAATATCTAGGACAAGATAAGAAGCAAAATCAGTAAGACCTAAAGGACATCAAAGTGATCCAGAGAACCAAAATGTGATGACAATTGCTTTTCTGACTTTCAATACTTCCTAAAAACACAAGTAAAAGACTAAAAATACCCCCAGCGGTAGTTAACTACCGCCGGCTTATAACTAAAAAACACGCCGACAGTTAACTGCCGCTGGGTTTTTTAGTCATTTACTTGTGTTACTAAGACACAATAAATGTCAAAAAAGCAATCTTCAAATGTGATTGAACAAAATTTGGTTTCATTGTTTAATTGAGCATGTTTTACGCCTGGGCCTTGGCGCCTTGCTATTGAAGAATGTTGTATTTTGCTTCATTGCTTGTGTTTTACTATATGTTGGATGATTTATATGTTGAGTATTGTTGCTAATCACTCACATTCCTTGTTTTTGTTGCTATATGAGACTATGGAGAGATTTGTTAAAAAGAAAGTTCAAATCAAATGAGCATGAATCTAATTCTCAACAATATGTTCAATTAAATTTGGAATGGTTACCATCAAATGAGCAAGAATCTAGTTCTAAATAACATTATTAGTTAAATTTGTTAAATTTGGAAGAGTTACCATCGGATCTTAGAAAGTGGCTTAAAATGTTAGTATATCATTATAATGATCAAGAGACAATATGCATAACATATATGCAAAGACGACCATGTCAACCTACTCAACACAATTTTCCCCAAAGGAAAATTGGAAAATTCTTTGAGAAGATTTTGTTCTTGATACAATGAGAAATATATCAAGGTGCCCCCAAGGGGCACGACCGTGCACCTTATCCAGGCTCAGGAAAACCACTTTTTTGAACACTTTTTGCTTTGAATCAAGCTTAGGTGTCTTCATAAAAGTTGTAAATATGGATGTTAGCTTTCATTGGGTTTTGATGGGACTCCATTTCGACATCTAGAACTCAAGATATGATCAAAATACTACACAGAGGTCAGCATGGTCGTGCACTTTCCCCCGACTTAGGAAAATCAACTTTTCTACCACTTTCTGTTTCGAATTAGGTTTAAGTGTCTTCATGAAAGTCGTAGATATGCATATTAACGTTCATCTTAATTTGGTTGGACTCCATTTAAATTTTTAGAACTTGAGTTATGATTAAAACACCGCGCATAGGCATTATGCGTTTGGGCTATTTTAAAGAAAGTCTCTTTGATTATAAGAGACAATTTTAGGAGCCACAATAGACAACCTGCCAAAATGTTGGAAATAATTTTGTATTGAAATTTAACTAAAGCAATAGGACGAAAGTTCTCCAACTTATCTGCACCAGGCACCTTAGGAATCAAAACCACCAAATTAGAATTCAAATTTGGAATAAGCCCTCTAGTAAAATCGAATTCCCACTCTATGGCTTTCCTCGCGGGCCCTATTTTTTTCTTCCAAAAATGCCCTTGAAGTTTTCGGGTTTTATAATCCGGAATGGTGTTTTCCTTTGTTAAAGGGTGAAAAAATGAGTTACGGATTTTTCCGGATTTTGTAATCCGGAAATCTCAAAAAATAGGGCGCGTTACATGATTTTTTCGGATTACATAATCCGAACACCCCCTAAACACCTTTTTTTTCATGGTGCTGCTGCAATCCGGATTAAGTAATCCGGACAGCACCAACACCAATTTTGAACATGTCTGTAACATTGATAGTCATTTTAAGGACAATATTAAACTTCCTAGCTTTCATCCTTGTGTTTTTATGATCAAGAGTCAAGACTCCCTTAGAAGAGACTTTTTACGGGACTCCGTCCTCAAAATCCAAAATTCCATCATATTCCATCATTTAGACCCTTTTTTTCATGGTGCTCATGCAATCCGGGTTACGTAATCCGGACTGCAAAAGGGCATTTTTGGAAATTTTACAGGGCACACGAGAAGGCAACAGAGTGGAAAAAATAATACTCTCAAACTTAACTAACTCCCAAAAGACTTGGTAAAAATGACTGTTAAACCCATCAGGCCCGGGAACCCATCTCCATTAAGATCAAATTAAAATATATATTAAAGTGTGAGGGAAATTATGACATTCAATTAAATTATATGCTTATATGAAACATATACTATTTTTCATATTAATGGTTTTGTGACACCCTAAAACTCAATTCAAAATGGCAAACACAATAATTTTTAGTAACGTTTAGCAAGAATAATACAATCCCCTTATTATATTAAAACATTAGTTAAATAACTTGGATAAAACTTGTGCATGTCGTTGACATTTCAAAGAATAAACTCGTTATTTTTTGTCAAAAGTTTTTACAATCAAATACAATTATGTTCTCAACTAGATATCACCTGCTAGAGCAAAGATTTCCAAGGGAAAATGACTCAGAATAGAACTTATTAATACAAATAAAGTGGATAAACGTCTTTAATATTCACCGACAAATTGACTTGATACGAATATTGATTTTCATACATGTTCCTATTACAAGCGCCTAACACATACAACGAAGGATGGTTAATCAAATCATGTCAAGGGATATTAGTAGTAAAAAAAACATTTAAATTTCGTCATATATTCACATTTAGTAAAATATTGAACATATTGCACATTTAAATAGTTCAAAAGACACTAACACATACATAACACCAATATGGTTAAGGAGACATAAACATACCAAAATGTACACTAATATACTTACTCATTCATGTTAATCATCAAGTAGTTCACGACTTCACGTAGTTCTTAAAAAAAAAAAATAAGTTCACGTAGCCATAACTAGCGACAACACATATGGGTTCACATTTCCGTTTATTGATGTGAAATAAGAATAACACAATAATTATAATGATGCAAGACTAACTAATTATATTGTTTTTGTCATGTAGCTTAGTGGCTAGAGCTCACACAATTTAATTGTGAAAAAGTAGGGTGTCCGGAGTTTGAATCCCGACCCCTGCATATAATATACAATATCCTCACCAATTAAACTAAACTCATAGAGATGCAAGACTTTTTTATTAAGACTTTTTTTTAGACATTAATGTTTACGCTACACACCATACCCATGATTAATTGAACATTAACACCCTTAACCAATTTATCATAGCTTAGCACACAATTATAAATCGACAGAGGAGGGTCTTATGTTTGTTTATTTTCTCGTCCTCCAATGGGAAAATGAAAACACACTTTGAGTTCTTAACCAAAAAAAAATGTCATAAAAAATTACCCAAGTCAAAAATAAATCGGTGGCAAATATATCTAAGAATTACACTGCAACTTTGGTATTTGATTCACGCAAAATTGTCTTCATGCGATGAATATAAGAGAAAAATAGGTAAATTCATCAATGATGTGGGGCTTTGTAAGATAAGATGCTAGAGTTAAAATATTGAGAAGATATATCAACATTACCAACCCAATGGTAAGAATATCATACATAAGTTGTAACAAATACTTAATTTATTCCTTAAAATACTCATACTAAAATACTATCATTTAAAAAAAATAGATTAAAAAAATAAAATATAATATCAACACTTAACTAATATACTATCATTTGCTAAAAGACACCAACTAATTTTTACGAAAGTGTCTTTCAACAAAGTTACAACTAAAAAGTGGAAATCACACCTTGAAGTGTAGGTTGCTAAAAGACATTTTCATAGGTGGCTTCTAACAAAATCCATATTTAAAATAGTAACACCATAGCAAGCACAACACACACATTCACATATATATACGAGAACACTTTGTTAGCCATGAAATTGTGTTAATAAAAAATTAACCAAATGACAAAATCAATTAGTGGATAATATATCTTATAATTACAAATCATTGTCGGCCTGTCACGTTGGTTTAACAGATTTCTGGTGAAGGGGATCACATCAAACTTGTGAAATTAATAAAGTTTGGGGTTTTCAGAGGGTTATAGAATTGAAATAGTATATCAAAATCAATTTGAGGAATATTATCTTGACATCTTAGAGAATAAAAAAAAAGGAGCTAGTTTTTAATTTTTATCACAATTATTTACCACTAGATCGAGTTTTTTTTATCTTGTTTTTACCATCGTCGTTTTGTTCTTTCTTTGCCTTGTTTTTCTTCTTTATCGATACACCCTCGCTTATTTTAGGGATTCATGTTTTTTTTTTCTCAACAAATAAAAACTTTATAAGTAAGAAGTTGAAAAAGAAAAAAAAGATTAATCAGAGGGTTCAAATAGACTTACGAGCACGCACAAAAATAAGTGAAACACTTCATAGCCCAACCAGGGGGACAATAATGAAAAAGACATTCACCACTGTCGTTGCACGTCTTATCTGTATAGTAAGATAATAATAAATGAATGTTACTTCCTTCAAAAAAATAAAATAATAATGAATATTACTTAAATGTAACGAAATATTATGTATAACAAAGAAGAAAATGCGAAAATAATGCAAGAGTTACTTCGGCCATTGGTTACAACAAGAAAAAGAGAAAGAAAGATCATCAAAGCATAAAAAAATATGAAAATTTGAGTCATAATTTTCTTCTCTTAGATGTTATAAATATAAACTTGTTTGATTACTTTATAAGTAAAAGTTTCATGTTTTTTTAATGTCAAGTAAATAGTTTTTATCCCTTTGGTGATGCAATAAACCATTGAGAAATGATATTTGTACAACTATTTTTTGACAATTTTTTAGACAACTTTCTCTCTCATACTCACATTATTTTTTACTTTATCTCTCTATTGCTTTGGTTTTTGTGCAAAAGACTACTTTTTCTTTGTAAATTTTGGTTGTCCTATAAGTTGTTAACCAAATGGTTGTTCAAATAACACTCCTCTAAACCATTATTAAATTGGAGTTGTTGTTAAATGCCTCCCAGATAGATCAATAGGTCATTTTTTTTTTAATGTAATAGAGTGAAAGCAACAAGTAATTCCTATGACATACTGTTGAGGGTAAAAAGGGGATATAATTTTGATTTGAATATATTTGTGAATAATGGGGGGATTTTGGTATTAAGGTTAAAGAATGATGGAAATAAGCAAAAAATGGTAACTAAACAAAATCTCAATGCAAGGAAGATGTTTAGTTTAGTAGACGATCGCCACAAGAAACGTAGTTTATTGATAAGATCAAGTCATGATTCAATCCAGAACCAAAAAGAAGCCAAGCTTCTAAATTCACATAAAGTGACTTTTTTTTTTTTTTTATCAAAATTCATCTTATTTTATTCATTGTGTGAGCCCCCTTTATATAGGAATAGGAATAGGCGGCAATATTGATCAAAAACTACAATTATTGCATGATTACTAGTGTTATAACTCCTAGGTGGCTAGTTATAATAGAAGAGAGGATACAATTTAATTGGATCTTTGAAGTTGGTCGCTGATCAATGCATGAGGAGGTTGCATATTCATTTGCACATTGATTTGTTCAGGCTTGTTATTTATAGACTTACAATTCCACAAAACACTACCTTTAATTCTTCAGCTTATACACTTTAATCATATCATCAACTTAAAACTCATTTTACACCATTAAATATTCCGAATTTGCTCTTCAGTCAAATAGACAAAATGTAGAGAATTTTGTAAGCTTTCCATAGAGTTAAAGATTACCTCAATCAGACATCCAGAGCTCTATATATAGTCAAAACAAGACATACATATCATGACCTCCGAAAATAAAACTTTGAACCAAAATTAATTCGATTCTTTTATTCCACAATGACTTTATTATTCTTGTCAAGGGAGAGAATTTTAGGATCACGTCACATACCAACTATATTAAATTGATTGATGTCTTACTTGCATAAATTAATTTTCATGCATAAACTCTTTTGTTTTTTTTGTTAAAATTCATATTATGGTGGAAACCTTTTTGTTGTAGTCTGTGATCTTTTGTGCATTTTATTATTATTTATAAGGTTTGATAGCAGTTTTCGTCCTCTTACTTTTACGAAGTTGCAATTTTTACCCCCTAAGTTTTGCAACTGTAGCAGTTTTGGCCCCCAAGGTCAATTTTTGGTAAAAAAAAAAATGAAAAAAATTACACGTGGCACCTCACTTAGGGTGCCACGTCAGCGTAGACCGGGTCAAAATTGACCTTGGGGGCCAAAACTACCACAGATGCAAAATTTAGGGGGTGATTTTGTAGTTTTTTTTCTTAGGGGGCCAAAATCGCAACTTTGGGAAAGTTAGGGGGCTAAAACTGCTATATGCCTATTTTTAAACACTTGTTTAACTCTTGAATCAACTTAAATGACATAACTAATGGTCTGAATCGACTAACACATGTTAGAGAGTTTTTAGTCCATTTTGAATCGATACAGGTTAGGCTAGTAGGATCGCCAAATTGATTCAATCTTCATGGAGTTCATGTTGAATCGATTATGTTCCAGACGACATAAAACCCAATGTGAATTCCCCAATGAAGTCAGGGCCCACATTCCTCACAGAGAAGCACCATGAAGGTGTATGATAAGTCCTATGTGTATTGCCGCACAGTGGCACTCCAGGAATAATTCTAGCCGCCAGAATCATCTCCAACTGCTTTGTAATTGTTTACACGTCTGATTGTATATTAAGTGTAAAACCAAACAATCTTTTAATTGATTACAATGATCTTCCCTTATTAAATGCTATTTTTGATGAGGTTATCTTTGGTATAGTAGTTTCTTACCAGAATCAAGGAAAAATTCATGGTATTGCTGCAACTAGAAATGCTCCTCCCATTTCTCATCTGTTTTTTGCTGATAAGAACATGGTTTTCGTAGGGCAAATAACTAAATAAGAACGAACCAAAGCATCTTATGGACATCTTTGCAGACTATCAACGGATTAGTTCAAAAGATAAACCTCAGCAAGTCTGAAATTGTGTTTAGCCCAAACATGCTTCAGGGTGATAAAAATTATTTTAAGTCCTATATGCCTATTCATATCATCTGGGCAGATCAAAAAAACCAGGTCATCAATTTCTTAATGGACAGAATTTGGAGCAAATTAAAAGGATGGAAGGAAAAGAACTTGTCTTTCACTGGGAGAGGAGTTCTCGACATGGTTCTGATCCAGGTTATCCCTACTTATGTCATGCGTGTTTTCCTTATTGCCCAAGGCATTTGTGTTAGAATTAAGCAAGCAGTGTGTGCAGGTTTTGCTGGGAAGGCAATGAAGAAACTATATCAGATATATCTCAAATCCTCAAAAAGAGCCCAACAAAGAGAATTTGGCAACCCTAGTGTCATTTCACTTCTTAGTGTATGCATTGATGATCATTCAAAAGTATACACAGAAAATGTTTACAAAGTGCCATCACTAAAAAAAATAAAGAAGTTACTAATCACTCTTCCTGACATGCCTAAAAATTCACTATTGAAAACTTTAAAAATGCCTAAAAATCACAACAAGAATTCCCAAGACCAAAGTGAAAATGAAGCAACATCCCGAAGTAGAAGCTGCAGAAGAAGAAGGTGGTGGACTTGGGCTGCAAGTATAGGAGCTACTCAAATTAGCAAATCTATCTATTATAAATAGATAAAAATTTCTATAAGTTATTATTTAAAAAACAAATTCAATGGAAGCATGAGAAGTTACGTTTGTAAGCTTTTGAGAGAACCACAAAACAGAACATTAGCTGGTTGATTGATTTCTGTGTCACCGTCTTCTTCCGGATTGACAATCTTCAAATAAGTTTCTTGACCTAGGTACCATCTGTCTAGGTTTTCTGCTCTCAAATTCCATGATCCAACGTTGTCCAAAGACACAAGGATTGCTGTCCATCCTCCAGGAAATACCTGTTATAGTAGTAAATATGCAATGAATAAGTCCCCATCAATGTACATATAACTAATAAATTTAAAAATTGATACTATAGAACACACCTGGGTGGTGCTGCTGGAAATTGCATCCCACTTGTTATAAGAGTTTCTACAATTTTCCGACCAATCTCCATAGTCCATCCTAAATCAAAGAAATTAATTGTCAAGACTGTGATCATTAAATCAAATTGTAATTAGTTACACAAGTGAAAGATGATGATTCATACCCAACAACGAAAAATGAGTAGCCATCCAGATGAAAGTTTTGTACCGTGGAATCGTTGTTTTGAAATATGATTTCAATGAATCCTTTATAGGTACCATTGATTATTGATGTGTCAATAACTGGCGTTCTATTCGTTGGCTTGCTCGGAAAGTCAAATTTGTAAATATCTCGTAATTGATATTTGTCAGCTAGGCGAAATGGAATGTCAGGCTTACGGAATGAGATTCCGTTGATGGTAGCTCGAGTAGAACCTTCAATCGTCACTGGCGGCATAACTTGGAGAACGTAAGTGTCAGAAATATTGATCAAGCCATACCGAAAGGATCCTTGTGGATTAGGACGAGGTCCACTGGCAGATGTGTTTAGCCTGATCAACATCATAACGGAGAAATCAATGCATATAAATAGCAATGTTGTCAATCAATGATTGGAGACAATAATGGTTTGTATAAATTCTACTATGAGAATCTAGTTTTCAACTCAAAAACTTTCATCTCAAAAGAAAAGCAAGATATGTTAAATTGAGTATAATGAATTGAAAACATCAAGGTAAACAAAACAGGTCACAATGATTGACTCTTCATATATGTTGATGAATATTTTTAACTATTATTACATGTTAGTTGAACCTCGCAAGGGGAGTTGTTGGAGTATAATATCATTTTGGTCCCTAAATATGTGAAGAGAGGTCACCGTAGTTCACGACTGCATCAAAATTACAAAAGCATCCTACAATGTATTGACCAATTTGGCTAACTGAAGGCATATTCAAGGACTAAAGTCGTTAAGGAAAGACACATCACTCAAATCTTGTAACCGGTTACCCTTGTGAAGCAAGTTATAGGTGAGTAGTTAATATATTAACCTCACTAACAATCACAAACGATGAAAAAAATCAACAAATCAAAGGAACAATACTTAAAGAACAATGTAACAGTAAACTGTAAACCATATGATATGATATAATCCTCTAAGAAACAAACCTGACACTTCTCGCTTGGTTCATTGATGCGCCGTCGTTATAAACATCATCTGGTAGTGGAGGCAAAGGACCTGTTACTGCACCCTTGGAATTTGTATAGTGTAAAACTGCAACACCTTTAACCTTCTGCCAGAACGATTCATTCACAAACCTTGCACTTGCAACGATATAGTAATCTGTACTCGCGTTCTGGTCAGTGGAGAGCAGAAACGAGTAAGATTGACCAGCATGAATATCAAAGTTGGTCAAATTTCTCTGAGTTGTGTAATACCCTTCTGTTTCTACCAGTAATAGGTTATGATTTTGAATTCTAAAGTTTAATGTAGTCGAAATTCCCACATTATGCACACGAATTCGGTAGGTCTTGCCTGCGAACAAAATGCAGTAAAATATAAGTTGAAAATCTATGTCAGATTTAAAGGTAAAGTAACTCGAAAATGAAATGCAGTAATAAGAAACAAATGCAGCCAGCAAGTTATTACCAATCTGAATGTTATACAATACCATTAATAACAGACTCCAAAATCATCAATACCATTTGAGAAAATACAAGGTATTAGAAAAAGGATCCAAAAGAGAAAGCAAAATAATACATTTCATGTTTTAACAGAAATCAAGAATGAGAGCTGAAAAATTAAGATATAGTTATTTGAGATGTTTAAAACTATTTTTTTTTACCGAATGGCTCTGGTCAAAACAAATTACTCTGCAGAGGAAAGAACTAGCCAAAACCAATATACTTAAGAAACTAGTAGGAAAAAAAAAATGAAAGGCACCAAAACTCGCAATATCTACTAGCACTGACCCTTCAGAATGAAGGTTACTGTCTGGTATCCGACATGTGTCAGTGCTGTATCTGGTGATAGTGTATGTGCTTCATATATGTATATGCATGGCATGAAAATGGTGAAGATAACTAATGGCAAAGTGAGCAATAAAAGGTGATGGCGATGACAATACCTGGATCAACAATAATTGTTTCAAAAGGAATCCTCGTTGGTACAAGAGTACTATTGTAATTGTATGGTCCCTTCCCATTGATAAGAACACCATCTGGTATTCCAAGGTCTTCTCCAGCATCAAGTGTTGCTCTTAGAACCTGTATAAACAGATATGCACAATAGTAATGATGATAAAAACTAAAAAAACTTACAAAATCTCCATCGCCATTATTTACAAAAGAAAGATCAATGAACCACGATTACTAACCGTGTGGTGCTGAATATACCAATCACCAATCATAAAGAAAATTTCACCATCCGGCTGCGCGAAGGGAATTGGTATGACCTCCCTATTGTTGATAACAAAGGGACCAAACCCACCAGATGCTCTTTGGAAATTAGTAGAAGGGAAGTAAAAGAAACTCCCTATTTGATCCTTGACTTGAAACTCGTATGTCCAGTTCGATTTTGAAGGAATCGGACAATTAGTGCCAAGAACTCCGTCTTGCCACGAGTTACGCCTCATTTGAACACCATGCCTGTCACAACCATTTGTATCCTCAAATTTATTAGATTGCCATGAAGTATATGAACAACAGTTGTGTTGTTTGAACATATTAAAATGAGACATGTATACAAGGTATGTCGTAAGATTTTTGGTGGTCTGGACGAATCTATAAATTTGTGCTCCTTATAATTATTCAAATGTCTTTCTTATTGTATTTTTTGTTGCAAAAGATTCATTCATTCAAAAAATATATTTTTAGTAGAATTGATCAAAGCGAGTTAAAAAGAAATATATTTATATGGTACTAACTACTAAGTAAAAATAATAATTTTGATGCCCTAAAAAATTGGCGTCCAGGGTGGCAGCTGCCCCTCCCACCTATGGTCGACGCGACCCCCCTGACCGTACAAGTTTATATGTTTAGTGGTAAAATAAAGTATTGAAAACAAACCATGTGAGAAGAAGATCTTCGTCCAAATCATTGAAAACATTCAACGATACATGGTTATTCGTAGTAACGTTAATAACCGGCCCTGGGAATTTGTTGTTGATAGCTATAACCTGCAATAAATCAGATCGTTATAAAATTGTTAAGAAGAAACACGTTTTATGTTTGAGAAGAAGGAACCTTTTGAAGAACACCAAGAGGTGAACGAAGTGTATAAGTAACATGAAGTTCCTCGTAAACAGTTGGATCACCGGAAAAACAAAGGGTTGAAAACAAGAAAAAAGAGAGAGAGAATATGAAGAGACCCATCGTTGAAAAAGAAAATATTGTATGTGAGTGTGTAATGTGTAATGTTTGCAGCAAAGGTTTTTGTTGTGAGTGTATATTTATTTATAGAGTATAGAATCGAGATTGATATTCCTGAAAATTTGGATGGAATCAGAAGCGAATCATGCATTGTCTTTAATAAGGCAGGTTATGATACGGGAGGAAGGAAGAAGAGTAACCTCCAAGAAACGAGTACTACACTCCTATATATTAGCACTATGTTTTTTTTAGGAAAGTTTTTATTATTGAGTAGAAAAAACCGGAATATTATTTTATTTTTTATATTTTTTTTTCCGAATATTATTACTATTATTATTATTATTGAAAGAAATTATTACTATTATTATTATCATCATCGGACATGGGCGGTGGCACCCCCAGCTAGTCTGGGCACTAGCTGCTACTTTCTTTGTACCAACTCCAGCCCAATAGCCTTTTTCCTACTTAAAAAAAAATAAAATTTGGGCAAAATCTGAAAATTCTCACACGTAAAGAGATCTCGGAAAATGCATTTATGTATCTCCTAATTTTATTTAGCACACTATTGACATGTTCATCTCTCTTATTTTGAATGGTTAATTGTTCAAATTGACTATGTAAAATCAAAAACATATATTCTAGCATTGTAATTCGATTTTTATCCTATAATATACGCGTAGTATAAAAATGTGACATAAATGTTAAAAAATTTCATGATTTTTTCCATACATGTTTCGGACGTTAAAATATAGCTTTACACAAAAAATTAAATTTTTTCGACTAGGGACAAATTAATTATGAATTTTTATTCCTCATAATTATGAATTTCTTAAACAATTTATAATTAATTTGTATCTCGTTTAAAAACTACAAAATTTCATTGTGAAGGTTCTTATCATCTTCTAGTCATGTCAGCAAAATTAGGGAACTAAATTTGACCTGTGAGTATACACTTACTCGGAACAAAATTTCAATTTTGCACGTTTTGGTTGAAAAATCAAACTAATCTGAAACGACTTCGAAATGTCATGAAACTTTACAGATCTTTTTTGTGTATTTTTATAGATGTCTCTGCAAATGATGAACTCGAAATTTGATTTATAGGTCGAGATTTCCGTTGTTTTGTTTTTTGAGTTTTTGACACTTGAAAAATTCATAATTAATTTGTCGTTTGTCGAAAATTTTTAATATTTTATGTAAAGCTATATTTTAACGTTCTTAACACGCCATATTTTACGATAAAATTTTTCCCCAGACACTATAATTTTCCTGGCTCCGCCACTGTCGTCGTCATCATCATCATTATTATTATTACTATTATTATTATTATTATTATTCATCATCATCTAGGTTGCATGTAGTATACATTTTTTCATTTTAAACTCGAGTAGTTTTATATGGAGTAGCCGCTACTCAGTAGCCCACCAACATTGGCGTCGGAGGAACCTAAAACCTTAAAAATAGTATATTCCAAGTTATATGTATTAAATAAGGTTGTGTCACAAACACGTATATTTTTCTTTTGGTTACATGACAGACACATATAAGTATATCAAAACAAAGATGATTTAAATTTACAAATAAAAAATCATTAACCAACATATCATATTCATATATGTTTAAAATTCTTTAACTATCAAATATTATTTTTTGTTCCTCAACAAAGAAATATTGATTTAGTTTTTAACGTAAATTAGCTCTCTAAACTTGGATTACAATAGTAGAAATTAAGATAGTTAGCATAAATAAAATAAATTAAAATGTGCAATTTTTCTCTATTGTAGGGTAAGATACATATAAGATTATTTTGTGTTATGCATAACTATTATTAAAAATTTAAATATCTCATAAATAATTAAAGAAAAAGAAGACTCGTTATAGTAAGCTCTCACTCGCGAGCCACCACAGAAACCCAAGTTTCTTCTTCTTTATCCACTAAAAAGGAAAGATATAGGGTCAATTCCTGACCCGAAATCACTCTTCTAAATTATTTTTCTACTTTCCATCTACTTTGAATACATAGTTTTCATACATATTTAGTTTTTTCTTTCGTAATTTTGTCATCTTAATGGGAAGTTGTTTTGTTCGTCGTCTTTGTGCGGCGTTGTTTTTTTCTCTCACCTTGTTATTGTTTTTATACAATTTAGATTGTCAAATCAACTTCAATTCGGCCCAGAACCAACCAAGGACTTTTGCATAATCAATATTACATATCTGGAGGTATAAGTGTCATACCCCAATTTTTGACCTAAGGTCTCAATGTCATGTGCCCTCTGATCCGGATTAGTCTCTGACCTTTCAGTGAAAAATTCGGTATTTCAATTCCAACACTTACAATTTCAATTCCAATTCACACAATTTTTCTTTTGCTTGCTGCTACAATTATTATATAATTTCAAACTCTAGTTGCCCTTTATTTTTCCATCGCTACTTTTTTTTGGCTTAATTGCACTTTTGGCCCCTATCTTTCCAAAAGTTGCGATTTTAGTCCCCTAACTAATTAAAACACAAAACAGTCAAAATCGCAACTTTTAAAAAGATAGGGGGTAAAAGTACAATTAAGCCCTTTTTTTATGATTATTGTATTCCAATTGTGAATCAGGTTCGGTTTAAAATGGACCCATGAAAATTTTGGTTCATCATGGACCTATTTTTTTTCGACAGCTTGATTAGATTATATACATGATCTTATCATAGTCTGCACATACCAAATCTATCCCCAACTCTATATCTTCTCATTGCACTCTCTCTTCTCTTTCTATCTCTCTCTCTGTTCCCTATGCTAAGAAACTAATACAATTTTTCTTCTCATTTTTTCCCCTCTAACCCAATGGTTCATCATTCATGGCTAACCAAAGATTAATCCAAAAATTAAAAAACTTGAGAGTAAAATTTTGGTCTCCTGCGCCTTGGCATGTTATAGATATTACTATGTTGCTGGAATTTTGTTAAATCTAATTTCAACATTAATTAATTTCTAGAATAAGCAATGCAAGTTGTTACAACTTATAAAAAACGAAACTTTGCGGGAAAGGATTCTGAAACCAGCGCCAGAGTGACACAGAGGGTGGGGGTTGCATCGCCGGGTTGAAGTTGCGGTGGTACAATCTGGGTCGGATACTCGGATCTAGGATATGAGCACAGCCAGTGGTGTGAGCATAGTCTTTAGATTTGAGGTTGATCATCACTCATGATGATGATGTTGTTCACTAATATCTTCTTCTTCTCCAATCATGAATTCTAATTCAATTCTAAGAAAAGAGTGGTATTGGCTTGAGACTTAGAGAGTGTGCTCCCGTTCTTAAGTTCGATTCTCTTCGGTGTCAATTTGACTGGATTAAATTTTGAAGAGTAAATAAATAGAGCAACGATATTTGAACAACCGAATGAGACAACTTATATGACAACTTCTTTTTTTCTCTCTTTTCATTGATAAAAACAATGGAGAGAGAAAAATGAAGAGAGAGTATAGGAGTATAATGTGGGAGAGGATTCGGTGCCTTTCGGTGCCTTTAGTTCATTTTAAATGAGAGAGAAGATTGGATAAATGATTAAAATAAATTAATTAGATGTGAGAGAATTAATGGTTTAGAGAGAGATAGAAACAAAAGTCATCAAAAAGTTGTTAAAAAGTGGTTGTACAAATATCATTTCTCAAATAAATAATTAGATGTATAAGGTGTATTGTATTATTTGCTTACAAATTAATCCAATGGCTGTAATTTTTGATAAAGAATTGCTGTCACATACTATTTAATTCAAATCGGTTTCCTTCTCTATTTTAATTCCAATTAAAGAATTGTTTATTGTTATTGCTATACCATGCTTCCATCACGTTTCTATTATTTGTTGCAGTTTAGAATTGGTGCTTCCTTCTACTGTTTGGCGTGGCAGCTCTCTATTCTAAAGCATTCATATTTCACAGGAGAATTGGTATCTCTTTCAATTTTAATTGTTCAAAACCGTGACTGCTCTCCAAAGTTAAAAGATTCCATCATAAAGAAAACCGGTGACCCTTTCTTTGCATCACATCATTGTATTTCTTTTTCTTCATGTATTTCAATCTTTCTTGTTTTTTTTATTTCGGGGGCACTTTATTATTTCTTTGTTTATTAGATTAGGTTGCATATTTATCATTCATTTATTTGTGTGTATTTATTTTATGCCATTTATTTTTATCGCATGAAATTTAGAATGTAACCATTTAGGTGGATTCTAGGGTGAGGGTCCAATTAGGTCCCTCACCGGTGAACCACGAGAAAAACATCAATAGATTAAATAAGTGGTTCAGATTTAATTAAATTAAAAGAGGGAACATGTAGAACTGCTCACATTCAATCATATCCTGCAATGGTTTCACCCGTTGTTAACCGTAATTAATTGTTACGAACCGAACCGAACCATTACAAATCAATTAATTCCTTTTCACTCAAAAATCTGAACCCTTTTACTAAACCCTAATTCCATTTCAAATTCAATCAAATTCACCATCTTCAATCTTCACCAAAACAGAAAAGATATATCCACCGTGAAAACAAATGTGCAGTAATAGTAGATTAAATCATTGATTAAATCAG
>Ga0228711_1004770_pt1 | contig 20745 bp, 5 predicted proteins | sample MedpolnodulmetaG_2_FD_177996 | JGI IMG/M metagenome (GOLD analysis project Ga0228711, IMG submission 177996) | Root nodule microbial communities from Medicago polymorpha collected in Santa Monica, California, United States - brown nodules | ecosystem: Host-associated > Plants > Roots > Nodule... | reverse complement strand
AGATATTTCCGAGTTACACACTAGTGTCAATAGTCATATAAACTCTTGAATCAATTATATTGGGTCAGAATCATAAAAGCATTAAAAACGATTTATAATGAATAAACTAGAATGACATTCATAAAGATTAAGAGTTACAGGTTACATAAACAGGAGCTAGAACATAATCATCTCTTGACCTAATCACAAAGGATCTAACTACTCATGGCTAAAGCACAAATAACTAATATGAAAGAAGGATTCATTACATGAAATTGGTAACCAGATATGAGTTTTGATGGTCTCCCACCTTCTCTGCAGATCTCCAGCTCCAAAAGTCAGTTTCTTTCTCCAAAATTCCAACTCTTTCCTTCAGAAAACAACTTCCCTTTTATAGGAAAAATCCCAGAAACGTTAAAATCGTACTCCGATGCTGTAAATCGGAGCACAATGGCTTCATTAAACTCAAAACTCAACTAGAGCGTCTGCCAAATCGTAGCCCGATTTTGCTCCATCGGAGCACGAGTTTTTGCGAGACAAAATGTCTCAAAAATGCAGCAAAATCGTAGCCCGATGCTGTAAATCGGAGCACGATTTCTCCTTTGTTTCAACATAAAAAATCAGTCTTGTTGCAGCATCTAACTCATGCACAATCACCTGAACTCAACCAAAATTACATAAAAACTATAACAAAAGTGATATATGACCTAGTGTCATCACCCGCTCGTCAAGTTCGAGAATTTAACAGTCGATGTATCAGAGGGAGAATGTCCAGGAAGGTTATAGTAAGACGGAGAATACTATTGTGCAGTGTCAGATAGGTACGGGTTAAACTATCAGTGTCGGATTGAGAACGATTAAGATCAAGGGCATTTTAGTATTTTTGCGCAAGGGGTATTTAAGGATGTTTAGAGCCAAAGTCTTCATAACTTCAAGTTGTTTCTCTCTCTAAGTTTTATGTTGAAGATTTCTCTCCTCCTTCTCTCCTCATTATCGCCCCCAACCTCCCTCCCTAACCCATCAATCCTTCCAAGTTTGTCTAATTGGTGAATCAAGTATGGATGCTAGCAATTCAACAAGCAAGAAACAATTATAAGAGCGGATTGAAGCTTTGGGGTTTGATTTGGTGAGCTAGGAACTAAAGATGCAACATGGATCAAGAGCTAGGGTTTTGCTTGGAGTGTAAGGAAATACATGTTGCTGAATCTTTTAGGTGAGTTCTATAGATAGATTACCTACCTATGGGTTTGTGCAATCTTATGTAAGAAATCATGAAATGTTAGTTTAGGTTTGGATGACTTTTAGTACCCTTTTGATGTCAATTGTTGCTTGAGACATGTTTGTAGAGCCATGCAATTCGTTTTCCTTAAGTTTTATGCATTTTGGATGATTCTGGTGCTTTAGGTTATTGAGAATTGAGGTGAAACATCAAAAATTGCAATTTCTGTACTTCTGGTCCGAAGAAACTCGCTATTAGTGAAATTATTTCGCTAATAGCGAAATTTCCCAGAACCATTTCGCTAATGGCCAAAATTTGGCTATTAGCCAAATATCCAGATAGCCATTTCGCTATCAGAGAAATTCCGGCGAAAATGGCACACCAAGTTTCACTTTTAGCTGGTTTTGGAGCCTTGTATGCCATCCAAAATCATTTGTTTAACGCTTATTAATCTAAAGAAAACCCTCAATCCCTAATAACCTAATGTACCATCACACTTGAGTTTCAAACGAAAAATGCATGAGACATATGAACATATTTCAACAACATTGGCACTTGAGAGAGTTTAAGCATGTTTATTCGGGTAGTGATAAACTAAGAATGGGGTAAAACCATAGAGCCTCGACGTAGATCATCGAGAACTAGAATGTTAGCAAGAACTCTAAGTAAGATAAACTGTGAATTGATAAGTATAATCTCTTCGCATATGAACAAGAATGACTAAGTAAGCAAGTACTAAGATAAGCTATCATGTATGAACAAGACCATAAGCAAGATGTAGGTGTCGTGTCTTTCCGTTATCCACGCCAAGGAGGATACGAGAGGTTCTCGCCAGGGGAACGGGATACGCTCCGTAAGGTAGGCCCGCACGTCACTGAGGGAGTCCGATGTACCTTAGCTAGGTTTTCATCGGTCAAGTAAAGGGATGTACTCGGGGTTACTCCACCCGATACACTCCGTAAAATGAACCAAGATAATGTTGTTTGTTACACGCTAACTTCTAACTTAAAGAATGAATATGATTATATTATGTTATGAGACAAGAGTAAGCTTATGCAATAGAACAAGTTATGAAGATATATTGTCGACGATCTTAGTAACTCCTGATGGTCCAGTTTAGGAACATGTCATGAATAACCTATGTTTAGGTCTTGATACGTTTATCGTATCTCGACATAGCGGTCTTAGGTTCCCTTGACCGCCACGACATGTAAAGTACAAGACAAGACTTATGAGCTTAGATACGAAGAACCTATGATGGATATAGTATGCACGACCGTCTAGGTAAGCAAGTCCCACACACATATAATCAACCGGCAGGTTGTATTATAGACACGTGGTGACCCTAGGTTTTCCCCGAGGTTACCTATAGTCTAGGATTAGGTAGAACTCACTGAGACATTATTTCTCATCCCAATCCTTTTTGTTTCAGATCAGCTGGTTATCTTAGCAGGAGTTAGCAAGCATGTGGCCGGATGGATAATCAACAAGGATTCGTTCGTACCCGCCGCAGGATTGTCTATGGATTTTAAGGATATATCTCTACGCTTTTGGATAGATAGTTTTGTTTAGACAAAAGCATGAACGTGATTTGTTGTATATATTATTCATTCGAAGACTTATTGTTGTAAATTTTAATGTATCCAATACTAAAGATAATGCACATGCTATACTTTCTAGATACGTTTAGTGCGGGCGATACATTTATACGGATCAAAAATATATTTAACCCTAAAAAGTATTTTCCCTAATATCTTATACGTATTTGACGCAAGTATTTTTCCCATTTTAGAGTTTTTGTGCTTTATAGCTTAGAGTATTACCATAGGAAATCATTTTACTAAAAACTGTTGATCAGTTCATCATTTTCTGTGGGTTGGTGGTGTGCAAGACTTATTGCCAAAATGTGTGTTATGGATTGAAATGGAGTGCGGTGGTGGTTCTACAGATTTTTTGTAGTGTAGAGTGTATAGTTGCCAATATTTTGAAGGGGTAATAGTCATTTTAGCTTTTAGATGTGTAATGAGTAACATAATTATCTCTGAATGTATCTAATTTTAAATTAGTCAAAATAGTCTTTGATGTTGAAATGATCCCTTGATGCCGACATTAACTATTTTCTTATAGAGACTGATATGACAGTAAATAAGTATTTATATAAACTAATATATGAAATAAATATATACGTTGAAGGACTAATATGATAATATTAACGAAACATTTTAATGTGAGAAGCTATTTTAAGTAACATGGTACACAATTAAAAACCGTTTTAAAATTTTAATAGATTGAAGAATTATTGTAACTACATGTTACACATTCATGGTCCAAAATGTCCATTGCTCCATATTTTGAAGTATTGGCTTGGTGATACGTGTTTTAATTTGAAGCAAGTAGTTGAATGAGTTTTGGCGTGCATGTCAACAAAGATTAGTTATAGCTGTTTGTATTAAGGTTTTTTGTTTGCTTTGCAAATATTGTGTATCTTTTGCTAAGGGGACGTTTTGTGCCTATAAACGAAGTAATTGGTACCTAGGAACGGAGAGTTAAAAAAAAAACGAAGTAAATTGGTTGGGTATATGAAAATGATACGTTTTTTCATCAAGGAAAAAAAGAAGAAGACGTTTCAAATTAAAATCTGAAGCTTTTTTAGTCATACACGACGAACTCTTCAATTAGTCATACACCCTATAATCTATAGGTATTCTGTAAATATTTTAGGGGTGTAATCATGCACCGTATTTGGTCTAATTTTATGTTCTTCCCTCTCTAAAAAAATTACTGTTTATAGCTCGTGTTAGGATCTGGTAAAATGCAGTTAATTTACTGCAAATACACGTTCCTCATGACCTAGCTAGTGAAGTTGGTCATAGTCCTAGGGCATAGAAGTTAGAATCAAGACTTGTTTTTATTTTTCACAATTGACATTTGCTTACAATTAATAGTATCACGTGTTATTTATTACACTCGAACCAATTTTCTTCCATAAATCTCACCAAACTGCTCTTATTGAAAGCAAAATCTTACCTAGATTTTTAAATTGAAGTGTAGTACTTGATACTGAACCTTGAGATTAATAGTATTTATTACAGGGTCTTGTTAACCGGTGTCCTGGGAGCACTGGTTAAGAAATCTATAAATATAATTTTCAGTTTTGGAAATCTAAACAGTCACTTTTTATTAAGTAATAATTACATTACTTTTTAATAAAAATTTACTTCATTTGGTGCTTAACCAATGTCTCGGGGGCACTGGTTAACATTCTTCTTTATTATATCTCTACTAAAACAAGCTTTTGTTAACAAGTGCTCTTTGTTAAGGATTCAAAAATAGAAACATTATTGATAAATTTTATGTAAAAAATATTATTTTTTAAAGTTTCAATATACTGAATGCATCATTTTAAGATAAAGTTTCTTCTTTAGAATTTTTAACAAGACACTTGTTAACATTTCCTATAAAACAACGCTAACGATACTTTTAAGGTATTAGTTAAACAGTTAAAAGTTGTAATTTTCTGTAAAAAAATTATGCATTTATTACTTTTATATGTAGTATTTGACCAATATTTTCAATACAATATTTTTGTTTATGGATTCATCAAAGATTTTTTTTAGTATACTTATTAGCATAACCTTTATTTATTTGATAAAGGCCAAAACAACTCACACTCTACATGACTTAAAAATTAGGTTCCAAGTTATGTGAATCGTACTCTAGGTAGTACCTATGCTTTATAGAAATGATCCGAATGCGATTTACATTAAGCCCTTCAACTTTGTTGCTATAAGCTTTGAGCATGTGCAATGCAGCAAATGTTTGTTGTATCAACTAAACAGATTTTTTTTTTTTTATAAATAAAATAAAATAAAATCTTCATGCTATCACAAATTTAAAAGAAATATGTAGAGACATGAAACACTAATTTGGAACTGTTACACTCATCAATCCACACATTCACATAGTCACAGGTAGTTGTTGAATCAAAATTTAGACGATCTAAATTTTAAATTAAGTGTATCTTTCCTTTGAAACATATCAAATATATATATTTAAATCTAAATCGAGGTAATGACTTTGTGAATGTGTGAATGTATTAACAACCACAAATTCTAATTCTTCAAAGTTGCGGAGTTAGACAAATCACCATCCTTTGTTTGAAATTAGACGACTTATTCATAAATTTGACAGATCAATTTTTATCATCGAATTATTACTAAAAATCAATAAGTCTTTAGAATCACTTTTTGAATTTAGAAAATCAATTTTGGATCCGTCATTTGTTTAGTTAAGAGAGGGAGATAGCCCTACAAATTGTTCCTATGATCACCTTTTGACTATTGGGAATCTATTTTGAATCATAGGTATATAGCCAAGAGAGGTGAAGAGAGATAGAGTGACCCAAGTCGTCACATTCATTGAAAATGTGGACCATTATAATTTATAACTTCTAAAAACGGATTCTTCAAAGTAATCATCTCAATTTTTTTCATTTGTTACATCTCAACCACATACTCAACATAATCTTCTTTTTTAAAATATTATATCCCTTTTTCTCTTTTATGTTTATTGGTGTAGATACAGCCATCGAAAAAAATTGAGAGAATTTCATTTTAAGAGTATCCATTCGATAACTTCTCTACCATTTTAAAAAATGACAATGTATGATAGAACATCTAACATTGGTTTGTGTCATATGATTATGAATAGGATAATGAACCGTATATCACATCACATGAAGATCTAATGTTAGATACTAATCCAGGAGATCAATTAATTTGTTGGCTAGCTAGTAGCTACTTTAAATCTTCACCAACTTGTAGAGAAAGTCTATGTTGAAAATTCTTCAATTAGAATAGTTGGAAAGTCTAATCACTAAAGCAAATGAAAAGAAAGAATAGGGCATAGAAATCTAAGATGAAGCCTAAATATAGAAAACAGTTATTGACCTTTACTGTTTTTGTTTTCATCAAGTTTGGAATTTCTATATTTGATAAAAAAATGTTGGCCGCAACTCACAAATTTGGGTACAAATAACCAACTGTATGCATATTCGTCCTTGCATACTAAATTTGATAATGAAAGAAAAACATTTCCACTTCTAACCCACTAACATAATTTGTTTGCTAAATAAAGATAAAAATATACAGACAAATAAAAGGTAAATGCAAGGTAGAGAGAAATTGGAAGTGAAGTTGAAACTGTATCAAATTATGAGTTATGCTCTTTATCCAAATGGTTTCGCTCATTTTCAAGTGAAATTCTATTTTTACCCTTACGTAAGTAAGTTAACTCACGCCAGTTATGATGTTAGCGTGACTTAAGTTAGTTATCAGCAACACAACAACCCTCATTTCCAACTTCTGCAAAACACGAAAATTCTACTCCAAAATTCGAAATTCATCATTCTTGCGCCATTCAAACCAAATTTCGTCCACAATATCAAGTAAGTGATTATTATATTACTTCTTTGCATTATTTTGGTTCAATTTTTCGAATTTTTGTAGAAATTGAACATTTTTAGGTTTTTTAAAATTTTGCTTGCATGTTTGTTTTGATGATTGTTAGTGACGAATTAACTTAGGAATTGTTGTTTAGATGTTGTTTATGGTACAATGTGGTAGTTTAGAGTTTAGAAATTGTTAGATTACATAGATGTTTGAAAATTGCACACTACGTGTTCGGTATAATGCCTCAATGATATATTTTTTTGTTTTTTTGGATTGTTAATGATGTAATTAGTTAGAATTGTGTTAGTTAATGTTGATTATAGTTGATTTCACTACAATGTGGTAGTTTATGGATTTAAATGACATTGACATTATAGTATTGTTGTTGTATTATTAAAGATGATATTGGCGAAATTTGAAGTCCGTGGGAAAATGTGTTAAAGATTTTTTACTTTTTGTGCAGATATATCTGAGCAGGAGAGGACTGACCGATTTAGGGCAGGGAGGCCTGCCCCTAATGGTAGTTTACGGAGGGAGAAGGATGCACTACGCCCTCCTCCTGGCCGAGGTCGAGGTCGAGGGAGAGTGGGGGGCACGAGACTTGCTACTGTTGATGCTGTGAGGGGATCGACGTCACAGACGGGTCCATCCCATATTATGGACCCGCCATAGTACCAGCATGAGCAGCATTATCAAGAGCAGACGTATGAGGCGCAGACGTATCAGGAGCAGCCTGAATTTCAGCTGGGTTATCAGTATCAGGAGGGGTATGAGTATCACCAGGGGTATCAGGCTCAGTTTGACGAGGGATATTAGCTTGAGCAGCCTCCTCAGCAGCAGTATGTCGAGCCTCCTCAGCAGCAGCAGTATGAGCAGCATCATCCTCAGCAGCATGCAGAGGCTGGTATGGAGGATGAGGACAGGGGCTTCCAGGGGGGCTTACGACTTGTCTCTTTTACCGGACTTTGGTAAACACGTAGCATTCAAGCTTTGGAACGATAAGACAATAAGTATAATTGCTTTATTTAATTTAATGATATTTTACTATTATGTCAAGTTTATTTTACGTAGAATATGTCATGTTTATTTTACGTATTTAAGTATAGTTGATTTATTTTTTATGTATTTAAGTATAATTGATTTATTTTTAACGTAGAATAATTATTGTTTATTATTATGTCAAGTTTATTTTACGTATAATATTTATAGTTTATTATTATGTCATGTTTATTTTACTTATTTAATTTTATTTTTTTGTATTTCAGTTGCAAACGGATCGTAAGATGAATGCCGTCTCGCACGGGAGGAAACTTAAGCTTTCTGTCTTGTCACTTCCGTTGCCGGTAGAAGATAACCCTTGGTTTTGGGGCCCGGTGGATGCATCCGGTCTAAGGCCCCTCCTTCTAACTGGGTACGACAACATCTCCCACGGGTTAGTGTGTGCTATGGCTGAGAGATGGCATCAGGAGACCAGCAAGTTTCATCTGCCTGTTCGGGAGATGACCATCACACTGGACGATTTTGCTTGTCTTCTAGGCATCCCCGTCGCTGGACGGCTCATTTAGGAGGATGATTTAGATCCTGACCATGGTGTAGAACTGATGGTGACTCACCTATTGTTTCTGGTGGAGGACGCGGTGGAGCAGGTGAGTAATAATTCAGGTGCCTTTGTCACTTACACAACCCTGAAAGAGTGTTATCAGCACTTGTTGAATAGGTGTAACCATTTTCTAGGGGAGGATTTATCATAGGAGGAGGAGGAGCTGAGTCGTATTAGGTCCGCCTGAGTCAAGACGTTTTTGTTGCTCTTGTTTGGCTACACCCTTTTTGCCAGCAAGAACAGCAAAACTGTTAATCTGTTGTGGATGCTTGCGATTCGGGATTTGGCTAACATAGGCACGTGGTCATGGGGTGCGATGAGACTTGCTTTCTTGTATGAGCAGTTGAATCTTACCTTCAGCCCACATGTTGGCTCCATTAGTGGTTACATGAGCTTACTTGTGGTAATATATTTTTTTTTTCTTCTTTTTTTAAGTTAAACATAAATGTATAGTTTCTTGTATAACACTTGTGTGCTGATATAGATTTGTTTCTTTGTTTTTGCAGGGATGGGTTATAGCCCACTTCAGACATGTGGTTCCGAGATCGAGATATCAAGATTATGAACGGGAGAACCCGTATGTGGGTAGATGGAAACCTCATAGGGGGTTTAAACATGTTGATCACTTCAGAGGCTTGTTGGATTCGATGGAGCATTGTCATGTCACCTGGAGGCCGTACAAGCACCAACGAGACGTGACGCCTTTTCAGGACGTGCGCTGGTACTCCGAATGGATCATGGCTGGGAAACAAAAGATGGTGTGTCACTTGCCCGAGCGGGTTGTGAGGCAGTACATATATGTTCAGAAAGTTCCCCGACCTCCTACTACGATTATGCCTCTTGCCCCAACAGATGTGGTTGCTGCCTTCTTTGAGTTTGCTCTACATGTCGTTCCCCAACAGCAGAGGGGTCACCAGGTCCCTGACGACGAGCCTTGGAAACATTCAGATAGGTACATTAGGTGGTTCTACCGTGTATCCCATCCTCTTATCATCAACCCTACTCCAGAGCCTGACATTGTCATCCCGAGACACGTCTACCAGGATATTCTTGTTGACCAGGACTGGGCCAGACATCCTCCCGATTCATTGCAGGTCATTACCAGCATGTGAGACAGAGTGGAGCATGCAATGCAGATTCCAGAGGTGCTTTCAAATCCACTATTCTTCGTCATTTTGGAGGGCCTCCGTACCGATTATAGCGTGTTTGACCATCTGCAGGTTCCACGGAGGAGGTCTAGGAGTCATAGTCCACAGGAGCAGCAATAGTGTCTTATTTTATGACTTGTTTTTATGACTTTTTGGATATTTGTAGTATTTTCCTGACATTTTGGTTGTACTATATTTACATTTGCGCGGTTGCGCTTATTTTTGATATTTACGTTATTTTTCGTTAATATTGCGTGTCTAAATTATGAATGAATGAATGGATGTGTTCTAAATTATGAGTTTTAGTTGAATGAATGAATGGTTGTTCCTATGTATGAACGAATGTAGGAACGAAGCTAAACATGGAACAAGGCATGCTACTGTCTGTCTGTTCTGGTGCGTACAGAACCAACGTGAGTTAACTTATGCTAGTGTTAACACTAGCGTGACTTAAGTCACGTGGCAGTTTGTACTAGCGTAACTTAAGTCACGTAAAGGTAAAAAGGAAATTTCACTTGGAAATGAGCAAAAATGTTTGGGTAAAGAGCAGAACTCTCAAATTATAACTTGATTGCTGAAGTTGTGTTACATGTATAGAAAAAGTAGTAAATCAATACATGAAAATTGGTTAAACTATAAAAAGCCTCATCATCCTTGGTCTTTCATAAGAAAGGCCCAAAAACAAGAACAAAATCAAAACTTGGGCCTTTGGAGAGGGCTGGCTCGATCTCTTATGTGCGAGTACTGTTCTTTCCCAGTTTGTTTTTGTTCATTCCCGTCAAAATAGCCGAGCGTGAGTTAACTCATGCAAGTGTATTATCAACATGAGTTAACTTACGCAGGTGTATTTCTCAGCGGAAATGAGCAAAAAGAGATCGGAGAAGAGCAATTCTCCTTATGTGCTATCTATTATTTGTGTATATTTTTTTTTTTACAAAAATATTGTTAATTTTTTTTTATACACCAACAAATTCCTAGCTAAAGAAACAACACTGCTAATGCCTAATGTTCGTTGTTAACAATTTGTGCAATTCAGAATTGGGAAATGCAACGTTTATTGCAAGCATTAGTGCAGTGTTTCTTTTGCTTAATCTCTTGTTTCCAAACTTGAGCAATATCTTGAGCAATTTGCATAGCATCATATGAAGAACCAGAGAGCCCTCTCTTTGTAAACCCAACTGCATAAAGTCCAACAGTTCCTTTCCAACCATTAGGGAATGGTGACTTTGGAAATCCATTCTTGGAGAAAAACTCGCCTTCCTACACACAAAAATGAATAAAAATAAGATTAGTCATTTGCTCCACACAAATATAGTAAAATACTAATTCCATTTCCAAAAGAGGAAAAAGGTAAAAAGAAGCTTCTAAAACTTCAAAACAAAATATAAAAAATAAATTAGGTATTGGAAGAAAAAAGAGAAAACCCGATAAGACCCAAAAAAAAATTTCAAAATCAACGATGTTTCAAAACCGAACCAAACATCAAATTTGTAAGACCTATGAATCATGTTTCAACTGTTTTGAACAGCTAGGTTCAATTTTTAAAAGTTTATACAAACACACAAAATAAATTTAAAAAAAATTAAATTAAATTTCTCACCTTAAGCCAAGAAGGGACATTGCTACGATATCCTGTAGCAAGAACAACTGCATCAACTTCACTCTTTTCACCATTAACAAGTTCAACATAGCCATTAGTAAACCTCTTAATTCCAGGCACAACTTTTATGTGACCAGATCTAATTTTCTCCAAGGTGCCAATATCCAAAACAGGGGTCTTACCCTTTGTGTTCTTAAGCTCCAAAGGACCCTCTAATGGCCTTTTAAGACCATACTTCTCTATATTACCAAACACTAACCAAGCCAAAATCAACAAAATCTTGTCAACTATCCAAACGGGTAACCATTTCATCATCATAACTGCCAATCCAAATGTTGATTTCCCAAAAACTTCTCTAGGCAAAACATGAACCTGTTCAACCAAAAACACAACAACCTTAATTAGTACCAAAAAAAAAAACATCATCCTCAAATTATTTCTTAAAAAAAAATTTGTCAACAAAAACTTAAAAATCTTCGACCACATTAGTTCTTTCAGAGCAATTTTAGAGACTAAATTGACTAACTCGAAAAACATATGTAGTCAAAGATTTTCAAGATTTTTTATTTTTATAGTTCCGTTTATTTCAGCGACTAAATTGACTTATTTGGAGTACTTACCGAGCTACGAAGAACAATAGAAGGTGATGCATTATGATTGCAAAGATCAAGAGAAAGTTCCATTCCAGAATTACCACAACCAACAACCAAAACTTTCTTCCCTCTAAAACTTTCACCTGATTTATAATCACAAGCATGAATAACTTCACCTTTGAATTCACTCAACCCTTCAATATCAGGCACAACACACTCTGCATTCTCACCAGTAGCAACCACAAGCGACCTACAAATATACTCAACTTCATTTCCATTGGAAACTGTCTCAACTCTCCACAACCCATTAGTCTCATCATATTTAGCAGATTGAACACACTCGTTGAATCGCGGGTTGATTTCAAAGTGTTTCGCGTAGGATTCAAGATAGTTTATGAACTGTTTCTTTGTTGGATATTCAGGAAATTCTTGTGGGAATGGAAAGTTAGGTAGTTGACAGAATTGTTTAGGGAGGTGAAGTTTTAATCTGTCGTATGTTCTTTTTTGCCATAGTGAAGCTATGCAATTTGATCTTTCAAGCACCATGAAGGGTACTCCTTGTTGTTTAAGACATGCTGCTGTTGCTAGACCTGATGGTCCTGCTCCTACTATTATAGGACCGCTTACCCAAATGCAACGATGTGAGACTGCTTCTTCTTCATTATCGACTAGGCGAATCAAGTTCTCCATTTTGTTTTAACTCTGAGTTCAACCGGGAGGTACCGGTGAGAGTGTTGAGTTTGTTTAAGATGTTTGAAAATATTTTGTTTGTGAAAGTTGGAAGTGGTTTGATTTGAATGAAGAAGGTTTGAAGGTTGAGAGAGAGAGAGAGGAACTAAGGTTGAGAATTGAGCATGTGAGTTTGGAATGAATGGAGAGGGAGGGGGGTAGAGGGACTTAAATAGAGGATTTAGGTGTATGATGAAGTGGAGAGTTAATGTGCTTTTTCCTTTCTTTTGCATCACCAGAAGTTTTAGTATAGTTTTTATTTTTCATAAATGAATATTTTATGACATTATTATATGTTGTGTCATTATTTTATTAGATCCTTTTAAGTTGGTCTGCATAAAAAATTGTGCAATAATTTGGTGGGGACTTTTTATTTCCTTTTAAAGTTTTCTTCACCACGTTGTTGCCTAATTTACTATAAAAAACTTCATGGATAGACATTTTAGATTTAATATAGATTGATTTAGTTCGTAGGAATTTAGCTTATATTACACAAGAGTTTATGTTTGAGTTTCGCTATCAATGAGAAGATTTTGTTGGTAGATTAGTATGTTTGAGTTTATGTTTGATCAAAATACCCCGCGTGATTTAAGTCACGCTAGGTACATGACTTAAGTCAGCGTGAGTTAACTCACGCAGGTTATAACCCAACGTGAATTAATTCATGTAGGTTATAACCTAGTGTGAGTTAACTCATGAAGGTTATAACCCAGTGTGAATTAATTCATGCAGATTATATTTCAGTTTATCGAACGTGAGTTAACTCATACGAAAAGTATTTTAATCAGTTTGTATGCTAGTAAGTGTTTTTGTTGGGAGAAGAGCAATTTTCATCTACTTATCTACCTGGCTCACTACAATACAGGGGCCTAATTAAGCCCAAAATTTGAAAATCACATCGCTTTACCTTAATACCATTAAGAAAGACCACACTAAGATCATATCTCTTACTCACTCAAACCTATCTAGAATGTGGGTGTGGCATGAACGACACAGTGGAAGGTTATATATATGATATTGAGAGGCCTTGCTTGCTAGCTAGGGGATTAAGTAAATTAGCAATACAACTTATATAAATAGATCATCTACTAAGCAAGAAGACCTAAATCATTCATTAGCTTTATACATATTCAGGCCTTAATCCTGACACATTCTTGTCCAAGTCAACCCATAATTCTACTTCAATAACATAGATACAATGTAGAATATATTAAATTAAGAGTATTGTAAAAAAGTTAAGAGTATTGTACTACCAACTAAAAGGCATAATTGAAAAGAATACTTAATTTTATAATAAATTTGAAAGTGACGTTCATTTTACAGATGTAGTGTATTATTGTTCCGTACCTCTTAACACTCATGTGGGCCTAAAATACATTAGATGATTACTCACGTATGAAAATCACATAGAGAATTTTACTGCATCCACAGTCAGCCACTTACCTCTATGCAAGCTAAGGGGGTTAGGTACGCAGATAACAGAACCACATCATAAGTTTTATTTAATAGACAAATGTAAGTTTTAAGTAAAACCACCCACAATCAATCTAAACAAAAAAGAAAGTATAACCATCCATCAATTACTCCATCTAAAGATAATTTTATTATTTGATGCATTATTATACATTAAATATAAGGAAAATTCTATGGTGAAGTCATGAAAATGACTTTTTTAGTAAAGTTAACACTATAACATCAAAAATGTAATGAGTAACACCCCACTGTTTGTACAATGACATCAAAAGTTCAGTCCTCATAGTATCGTCAATTCATCAGATATATAAGACTATACTTAATCTAATTTTATCATACCTTGTTATAAGCGTAACACCCCACAAAGTGTAACACTTAAGACTATCACATAATATCATCAACTCTGTTTGCATGTTAAAGATTCCAACGATAAAATAATACCTGTAAGTCCAAGATGTTGCAAACATTACTAGATGAATTACTATTGATCATTAATCAATAATCAACAATTTAAAAATGAATCAAATATTAAGATTAAAATTAACTTTTTCAAAAAAGTCAGTTTTCTGACTGCACCGTAGAAGCTCCCTAAATATAAATACATCAAAAACATTTGGATGTTGATTCAATAAGTATGTTATAGGAATCTAATCTATTCCACCGAATTCAACCTTATTGGTTTATCAACTTTTATTTAATTTCAAGTTTTTGCTAACGAGTGTTTTAAGGACATTTTTTAAGGATTCTTAATTAAGAAATTATCTATTAAAATGGTTTGATTCTTCAATTTCCGATGCATTAAATGCATAAGTTTTCATAAAAACTTTAAATAGGTAGATTAGTTTAGAGTAATGATATTTATACAACTATTTAGTGACAACTTTTGAAACAACATTCTTTCCTCTCATATGTAAAAAATAGTAATAGAGAGAAAAAGAAAGAGAGAGTAAGAACACAATTGCTAAATTTTACGGAGAAAAAGTTACTTTTGGGTAATAAGTTAAAGGGAAATGTTAATTTGGCCCTTAGGGCACATATTAAGGATTCCACTAATAGAAATTTTGTATTGGAAATTGTGTTAATTTATTACTTAAAAAATTTAATATTAATTTTTTTCAATTAATACTTACCATTAGTGGCAAGAATCTAATGCTTAACATGTGCCCTAAGGGCACAAGTTAACATGACCCTAAGTTAAATAAATACACAATTTCCACGATAAAATTTCTACTTTTAATTTATTTTTACTTTTAATTTCTTAACTAGTACCCTAAGAACACTTATTAACATATGTTGTTCAAAAGTTATAAATGAAATAATTATACAAATATCATTTCTTATTTGTAACGTAATTCCTTAAAAAAAAAGGGGTTAATAGGTCTTTACCCCCCCTGTAATATAGCTCATTTTCGGTTTTCCCCCTGTCAAATATTTTTTTTGATTTACCCTCCTGTAAAATATTTTTGTTTTAATTTACACCCCTAATAGGCCAAACAAAAACGAAAAATTCTTGAAAAATAAAATAAAATTAGTTTTTGTCTGACCTATTAGGGGGTAAATCAAAACAAAAATATTTTACAGGGGGTGAATCAAAAAAAATATTCTACAGGAAAAAAAATCGAAAATGACCTATATCACATGGAGTAAAGACCTATTAACTCAAAAAATGGTAGGCATGCCAAATTTGACACCTTACTCGTTTACTCCCTCTCTCATTCTGTGTACAACAAAAGAAGTTAGGTAGAAGTTGTAATGGCACATAGATGTTTGCGATTCTCATGCACTCAATACCCCTGCATGACATCTGTACAAACTCGTAATAGTCAATAAAGATTGGAGAGATATGAGAATTGTGAGGACCAGTTTGTATTTTGCAATGTAATGTTATCCTTTAGGTAAGATTTATGTAAGATTCTTTTGGTTAGATTAAGTGCATAAAATATACTAATATTCAACATACAAAACAGTAGTACTAAATTCTAAAATATCTTTGCAGTTATGACATAAATTATACAAGGCTAGCATGATTCATTTTTTGAGAGAGGCTAGCATGATTCATGATAATGATAGGTATGAAAAAAGAAATAAAAAAGAAATATTATCAACACCACAAAAATGTTAAAATAAAACCAAATGACCCAATTTAAAAACCTTTAAGTCAAACAACCAATTAAATTAATAAAAAGAGATTTAAGAGGCAATGATAGGATTAGTCCTCCGCACATGATTGCATGAGAGGCTTACAAACTAATCTAAATGTAAGTTCGATGATGAAGTATCAAGACCAAGTTGACGTGGACAGTCTTTTTTTTTTTGAGCAAGACGTGGACAGTCTTAAAAAGGCAAATTCTATAGTACACATAAAGATTTAAGTGTATTGATACACCAAATTATTAATTTAATAGTTAAACGTGTTATTTTTTGAAGAGAAAAATTGTTTTCTATCACCTATAATTATTTTAATTAAATCTTATTCATAAAAAACGTCGACGAAATAAAATTTATTTTTTCTGGATTTTTAGTACTCATAATTGAGAATTTTGATTATTTTTTACAATAAAATGTAAAAAAAATTAGTACGATTTTTATAAACAATGAAATGATGTTTTTTTCTTATGAAATGATATTTTCTAGAATACAAATATCAACAAATATCTCTTTATTTATATAAATGATGGTTAATTTAAAATTTTTTGAAATAAAAGTACCGGTACACCTTAATTTACGGGTGTACCGTAGCAGTTCCCGTCTTAAAAACCATCTTATTCTTTTTTTGGGTCATAACCATTTTTTTTTAAGGAAGGTCATAATCATTTATTTGGTCCATAAAAAAACTCCAACTACTCTTTCCTCAAAAACTAAAATTCCAACTACTCGAAAATTAACATGTAAATTTAACATGAAAGTGATTTTTTTTTTCTTTTCAAAATAGTCTAGCGATTAAATTTGCACATATTAACAGTAAAGAAAGTAGAAAATATTGTGAGTTCAAACTGACGTCTTATCATACTAAATGTTCATGCAGACTCTATCATTTGGGTTATACTTTTTTTTTTTTGATAAGTAAAATAAATTTAATGTTTTTTTTTTGTGGTGGCCGAGGTTCGAACCCCGAACCTTACATGGGTTATACTTATGGAAAAGTGTAAAATGAATATTATCAATAACTAAATTAAAGATAAATCTTACATTTAAATATATGCCGACAAATCACGAGTTTGATAAAATGATAAGTCTTAATTTTGAAATTTGACTCCTCTAAAGTTAGTATCCAATAGGGAAGAAAAAAATAATTATTGATATTTTAACTACATATAATAAGACACCAAAATAGTGTGACACAAATGGTGGATACTTAGACCCCTAAACTATTTGGTTCATGGTTTGATTCATGACCGGTACATGTATATGAAAAGTTATTTGTTGGGATATGTCAACGCCTATATTTGGTTTAAACAAAAAAAAAAGAATAACAATAAACATATTTGAAAACCTAAAATGTAGATTAAAGGACAAAAATATTAATTAAATGGACACTTGAGAATGTGCTTGAAATTAATTGAAGAGTGAGATATATGAGAGAGATTATTCATATACCGAATGTCTTAAAGTTTTGGTTTGAGATATGACGTGTCTTTCTCTTGTGGTTCTATTTGACCCGTTGTTGCTCCCGCGCCCTCAGACTCCCTAATAAGTGGTATCTGTTGGTTATAGGAGGTGGAAACTCACATTTGAGAGAGGGTGGGGGATGTTGAGTTTCAAGTGTGAGCGGTTAAGTCTCACATTGTCCATGATTAGATAATTTATTGGATATATAAGAGAGATGACTTAGATAACTAATGTCTTAAGATTTTTGGTGGAAATATGGCGCCCCCTCTCAACAGTTCTAGAACATTTAACTCGTTGTTTCTCCCGTGTCTCATGACTCCCTGACGAAGAGACACTTGAAAATATACTGCAATTTCTATACATTTAAAAGTTACAAGGACAATGTCTCACATACCTATTGACCAAACTATTTTTTTTTTGAAGGAACCTATTGGCCAAACTATTTTTTCTCTAAAAACAATTGCATTGGGAAACTTAATTTAAGTTGTCCATAATTCATTAAATTGAGTTTCCTAGAACACATTTAAAATCTTGTGAGGGTAGGTGTATTTTACAATTTTTGTATTAAAAAATTGGGGGTAAATCTGGAATTTTAAAGGATTTGTGTCGATAGGAATATAATTGTGGTAAGGGGTAAAATTTTCTGCTATTAAAGGCTCACGTGACTTGGTATGGTGGGTCCCAAAACCATTGGATTGTATGAGTTTAGGGCTGTTTCAACCCACAAAGCCCATTCTGCCAACCCGGTTTTTACACTGCGCAAGGTCCCACATTACCAACTACATATTTTCACCACCTTTTCTATACTTGCCTTCTACCTTCCAACAAATAGAGAAAAACAAAAATATCCTTCAATGTCCTTTTAGAAACTCTGACCTAAACACAAATATGAGTGAATCATCAATAATGATTTGGTGATCTGAATTGCCTCAATATGATCAATTACTTCACAAACCCTACACATAAAAGTACTACATTAGTCTTGGTTAGATATTTATTTAGTTTGGCCAATTAGCTTTAACTACACGATTAAGTTATTCTAGAGAAAAATGCACCATAGTTTAGGTTTCATGTACTTTGACTGGAAGGACATATATATGTACTTTAAGTTAATGTAATTCATGTATTTCATTGATGCATGGTTGGGAGAAATTATTGAAAGATACGCACCACTTCTTTTTTACTAAGAAAGAAATCTCTTTTGGTGCATTGTACACAATCTTTATAGTAGTATTTTTTTTAATTAACTAGAAAACCGCAGCAAGCTTTGTTATCCACGAACATATGATCAGCCTCTTTGAATTAAGTTCCCAACATAACTTTGCATGCACAATCTTGATTAACTGTATAATTCATGCATCATATAAAAGACCTTAATTAATGGAAAAAAATTGGTACACTCAAGTTTTGTGGGTCATATTAACGTGTGCCCTAAGGGCATATGTTAATTGTTAAGCAACCTAAAGTAAAATAGTCTCTAATTAAATTTTGTGCATTTAATTAATCAAAAATAAAATTATTAAATTCAAATGCATTTATTACAACAAAATATTTTTACTTTTGACTCGTTAACTTGTGTCTTAAGCATAATTTTAAGTGAATAAATAAATATGTTTTATGAGCATCCAATATATATTGCTGCTCCAAGTCTATTTACCAAAAATTGGTTGCTAAAAATATGAAAGTTAGAAAGTTTTTTTTGAAGGAATGAAAGTTAAAAAGTTATCACTTGATTGATGAATTTATTCATTTTGCATCGACACTTTTGATCTCAATAGCAATTGGAAAGAGAGCTTTGTTAGTTTTTTTTCTTCTTCAAAATAAGACTCAAACAAAATGGACGATAATTTTTTTTTACAAATAACGTGGTCTTTTACGTTGAAAAATGCAATGCTGAGCAGTACGTTATGTGCAAAGAGAAATATAAATTTAACTATTTGAACTAATTCAACTTTTCTAAATAGTTATTATTATAAAATTTTTATTTTCTTTGTGCTGCTTTGATTTTCATTTTATATAATTTGAAATAATTATGAATATTTTTGCTTTAGTTAAATTTAACATATTAGTTAAAAAAAATTGTTTTTCCTTTTTATTTGGCTATTGACCTCTCATAAAATTTATGCTAACTCCTCTAGTGATTGGATAAGATACTCTATTCCTTAAAATTACGATACCCTCACCTTAATCATTTAGATTTCAACTTTAATGATAACTTTTGTGAGTGATACGCACCAATAGGCCATATACACGCAATTACTACTTTGTGATTCCCAATATATGAATATCTTCTAGTTTGAAAATCATAGTGTACCCCACTTCTCGACCTATAGAAGTGGTTAAAGTTTTCATGGGAAAGAGAGTGAAGCATGTGCTCGTGCGTGCACGAGGCCTCGAACTTAATATGGAGATCTCTCCTTTTCATGAAAAAAACTTGGAAGCTACGAGCTTGGCGTTTCTCTAATTCTTTGCATGCATATCCATATTGTTGAATGATATGGAATGGGTGAGTGAAAGAATGCTTCATATAGTATACCTAGCCATTATCAATATTTCAATTGCTCCTACCTATAGTATACTATATTTTGAAATGCTCCAAAAGCAATCGTCCAAATACCTACACATGCACTCTTTCACCTTTTGGCTAGTGATCATGTCCCCATATTCATGATATGATAGAGTTTTAGACCTTCCCTTACCAGCCTTGCACTCTGCTCCACAGCCAGCTTGGGAGCCATCCCATATTGCTAGGACCTTTGCTTTAAGGATTTTTTTAAATAAATCTTTGCTTTAAAGATGTCAAAAGATTTAAATACTAATTTTTTTTCTCACATAATCATTGTTTGTCTTAATTAATTTGATGTTATGTATATATAGCAACTAGCTAGTAAATGACTAATGCCTACGAGTTTCGTCCAACTCATATATGAAAATATATAGTTAAGCTTTCTAGAACTGGTTGTGATGATTAAGTAGCTATATTTTTTCTTTTTGAGTATTAGCTACCTATATATCTTTTAACACGATATCTTTTTTAATCAAAAATCATTTGTAAAGCATTACATTTAGGTTAACACCAAAGAACCTAACTATTCCGCACCACAAACCAAGAAAATGAGAAACAAATGACTAGAACTTTATTCTGCACGGCGACCGTGACAACAAATGGAAACAATAGTACAATCCGGGCCGTTTCTAAGGCTTTTGGTGTCTTGAACGAATCAATAAAGTTGTGTTATTTTAATTATTCAAATGTATTTATTTTTACATCTTTTGTTGCAAAAAATCCATTCGAAATAGGGTTTTCCAATAAAATATTTTTAATAGAATTAATCAAAACAATTA
>Ga0228711_1004769_pt1 | contig 20747 bp, 16 predicted proteins | sample MedpolnodulmetaG_2_FD_177996 | JGI IMG/M metagenome (GOLD analysis project Ga0228711, IMG submission 177996) | Root nodule microbial communities from Medicago polymorpha collected in Santa Monica, California, United States - brown nodules | ecosystem: Host-associated > Plants > Roots > Nodule... | reverse complement strand
TAAATAATAATATTTAAAAAAAAAAAAAAAAAAAAAGTGTCTAAAATAGCCATTTATTCGTTAAAAAAAAGATCCAATGAGAAACCAGCAAGCAGGTGGATAATGGTTGTGCCAAAGAGTGAGTTTGTAGGGTTTGTTTGGGAAGGGGGTCCTTGGTAGTTGGTTCATAGGTCTCCAAACCACTGACACAGCAAGAAAGGACGGGTCATGTGGATGTTTGATCAGTGAGTCATTTATATAGTAGTAGTAATTCTGACTATTTTCCTTGCCATCAATGTTTTCACCTCTTTGTACTCCTATTTATGTTTATTTAAATAATAATCCGGCTGAGACAGTGCAACATGCATGAAATAGTACTAGTCTAGTTTCAAAGTTTAGCTGTGTAACTGACATCTAGCTATAGGTTTTTTTTACTGTGTGAAATTTACATTACTGTAATCCGAGGTTAATGTCAGGGTAAATTTTGGGTTAGTACACACATGCAGTTATAGCAAAGTCCACGAGTTTACTGTGTACCTTTAGCCATGCATGGTCACAATCGGTTGTAAAAAGTTGAAATTGTCACTGTCTGGCCCTCCTAATGGTCCCACTATGTATAAGAAGGTATGTTTTGTGAAAATAATTACATTAATCGCGACTAGGATGTGACGAATCAAACAGCCAATGCCCAATGATGCATCATTCTAGGAACTTCAAGTGCAATGTGACGAATTAAACAAAAATGGTTTGTGTTAATAATCTCAGAATTTTTTTAAGAAGCATATAATAGAGTTAATTGAGTTTTAGTTCTGAGATTTAAACATAACAGGATTCAAATCCTTGTTTCGTTTATGGTAAAATTGACAATTCCTATAAATTAAATTAAGTACATATTTAAATCAAGGGTTAATAGGTCTTTACCCCTGTAATATAGGTCATTTCCGGTTTTCCCCCTGTAAAATATTTTTTTTGATTCACCCCCTGTAAAATATTTTTGTTTTGATTTACCTCCTAATAGGCCAAACAAAAACCTATTTTATTTTATTTTTTCAAGAATTTTTCGTTTTTGTTTGGCCTATTAGGGGGTAAATTAAAACAAAAATATTTTACAGGGGGTAAATCAAAAAAAATATTTTACAGGGGGAAAACGTGAAATGACTTATATTACAGGGGGTAAAGACCTATTAACCCTTAAATCAATGATGAAGGTTGTCAAAACTACGGTAAAACATCGCAGATTTAAAAAAAGGGAAATGCTAACCGGTATCCCCGAGGCCTTGGTTAAGAATATGAAAAAGGAAATTATATAGTAGTTAATGCATTGAAATTATGTAATTAATGTATTATAAAGTCAAAAACAATTTTCTTTTATGGTAATAATTCTCTTTTATGATATGTCTAACCAGTACCGGTTAACATGACCCTTAAAAAAACTATACTTTACAAAATCATGACGTTCATCGTAATTTCATTCAAACATACATTAATCTACTCTTTAGGTAATAAAGTTTATCACATGACCAATACCCTAAAACAAGGACTTAAAAATCTCTTGAAATCTTTATTATAAACATTTGCCTTTTTTTTTAAAAGTACACATGGCATCTTCATAATTCCCATTTTCATTTAATGTTTCTCCATCAACCAATGAAAATGGATATTGACTTATTCCTTTTCTATTAACCAATCAAAATGGATCATGACTCATTTATTTTTCATCAGCCAATCAAAATTGAATATTAAACGATTTTTTTCCCTATATATAAACGATTTGGTTTTTTATTATTTTCATCTACCTCTTCCTCCCATAAAAAATTACTGCTTTAAACCCCATTATATTATATTTTATTTGTTTCTTTTTTGTTGTTTATTTAACATTTCTTATTGTTAGGTTCCACTTTATTGTGATTTCTTAGGTTGATGATTCTTATTCATATTATCTTTTCAATTTTCTTTTGGTATTTATATGTTTTTTGGTTTTGTCCGGTTCTTTATTTTGGACATGGAAGCCAATCAAGAGAAAAGAAGAAATGCATCACATATAAATTCGAATATATACGAAGGATTTCTATTACCACGTTCAAATATAATCACCTTCATCCCCTTCTGATTTATTTTAATCCCTTAATACTCACAACTTTTTCTATCTATCTATTCTTTTTGTTTAATTTTTCTTATGTTTCTTATGTTGTTGTTTTACTTTTAATATCTTGAACTTTTATATTTTATTTTCGTGATTTTTTTGATTTTTTTTCTACTTTATGCTTGAGATGGAAACCAATTGATATATAAGAAGAAATGCATCCCATTTTCACAAAATTGGTTGAATCGATAACTTTGGAGTGAAAAAGATAAGAAATACATAATAGAAAATCAATTTTATGACACCTTTGATTTTTGTTTTTGAGTCAAAAAGTTCCATTTTCGATAACTAAAAGGGAGCAAGGTGCTACCCTAAAATTTTAAGTGCATTTTCTAAAAAAATAAAAATAAACCTAACAATCATTTATATTTTATTTCCTTCATCCTAATTAAATATTTAAACGAGTTTATACTATTATTAAAATAATATCTAATTAGATATTATTAAATTATTATGTTTTTTAAGTGAAAAAATATTCATGTTTTATTCACTTCATATTTTTGTATCCATCATTCATTCTATTATTGAAACTAATAATCACATATGCTTTAAAACTGCATTAATATTTTTATTAATTCCCTTATTTATAAGCGGAAAGTTGTAAAAGTTTTAAAATGACAAAACTAAATGAATTTTTGATTACTTATTAATCATGTTTCAATGACACCCATCAAATTATTATCAATGTTTCTAATCAAATGCATTCATGTACCCTTTGTCTTAATTGTTGACCAATTAGATTTAACTAAATCATCAAAGGTTTCAATCATATACGTAATTGTTTTTTTTGAGAGAGTCATATACGTAATTGTTAACAAGCAAAATGTATTTCTTTGTGTCTGTAATCATGTAACATAGTCAAATAAGGTCAAATGGAACCACAATATTTTCAAAAAGGTTTATTGGTGGTGGTTTTCGCGAAGGGAGGTTTACGTTCCTTTCTTTCATGAAAGAGAAAAACGAAATTAGAAAGAAAAAAAATATAAAAAAGGAATTTGAACGTGAGAGAATATAAAAGTATTGTGTGATTTATCCATGAGAGTATAAGAAATAATGTGAGTTGTTGGTAATTTATGAGTTTGTTGAAGGACCTGAAATTTTTTGGATAATTGTTTTATTGGAAAAATTAGACTCACCTATATGTTTCTCGATCTTCACTCTTCATTTCAATGTTGGACTGTAAATGACACTTGATACATCATAACATTCTCTCCTTCAAATATGACTAAATTATAGCTCATACTTGGCACGGGTATTCTTACTAGGCATAAAAGCATCAAAGCGAATGTCATCCTAGATCTAAAATTTAAGCTAAAAAATTAAACAAATGACACCCAAAAACTAACAAACAAATCATTATAATGCTGCGACTTTTATGGGAACTTACATTGGTTGTATCATCGTATTAGTTAAAGAGCAACAACACAAGTGAGATTGACATCACTTCTTCACCCAAAGTCCTAAAGCATTAGGTATATGGATAATCTCCTCATATGTTTCTCAACTCTACTCTTGCATCTAATGTCGAATTTTAACTCACGACTGACACATTAATATCTTTCCATTAAGAGACTCTTCGTGCCCCCTCCCGCCCCCACCCCCACACACACACACACCCACAAACACAATGTTGAACCGAGATGTGATATCACCGTTGGGTCTTATAGGAAAGTCAACATTGATGTGATTCAACACATTGCAGAAAGAGAAACCACACAAGTGAGAATGATACCAAATCTTCATAGAAAAATTGAAGACTTAAATAAGAGTTTTTTTATTCATTTATTTGTTGTTCAACCTTCACTTTTTTATTCAATATTAGACTTTAACCGATCTGTGATATACCAGAGCATTTTCTCCCTCAAATATAACAAAATTACAGTCCGTGCTTGACACGGGTTTTCATACTAGTTCTACCAACAATTGTGGTAAAAAAGATCGTGTCTCAAACTTAAACAACATTTGTGTAGTAACACATTTATTTTATATATTTGTGTTAGATTAATATGGATGGATAAAGTCAGATCAAATCAAAACTTGAGAATGGTAAGGCACGTGTTCTTACAGATGTGTCACGACTTGGCTCACAAGGTGGTGATACTGATAATGCATGGATGCTGCACAAAGCAGGTTATACATTACTATTTGGTTATGATCAAGATCAACTTGATGCATCACGGGTCGGTGATCCATGTTTAATTGGTCACATAATTATTATTACATAGAAAAGTTGAGATGATTAATTGAAGATCAATAATTAGAGTGGGAAAGTTGACCAAATTAGTTTAGAAAAACCAACAAACACGTGGCCGTTAACATGGTAATTAATAAAGCCGATTAATCTAGTAGAATAAATAATCTTTGTTGGTAAATGGTGTGACGACGAAAATATATATAAATATGCAGACTACGAAAGGCTTCCCTTTTTGTACACAAAATACAAACAGCCAGGTAGAGAGGGTGGAAAATAGATCTCTCTCGAGGCATTTAACTGCAGGGATCTTTTTGCTTTTCTCAATATATACAAAAACCAAAGTCTAGTTCGTTGAACTTTGAAGCCATTCTATTTTCTTTATTATCTTCATATGGCTTTAATTTCATTTGATCGATCCCATGCTCCCTAAACTAAATTCCTTTGTCTTCTGTCTCACCTTTTAGATCCATTCTTCAAAAACAAACAAAACTTCTTTAACTCTTATCTTCTTCTTTCTCTTCTCAAAGCCTGAAACAAAAGCGATAGAAAAAGTGTAATACCTTTTGGTGAGTGAAAAAATGGGTACTGGATGGAGAAGAGCCTTTTGCACACGAGACCCTGAATCTACCATATCAGATAATAAGAACAACAACGGAAGTCCAAGAAGCTGTGCTAGATTGAGTTTTCTTTCTGGTGGTAGTAGTAATCCTTCAACTCCACGTTTGCACCAATCTAAATCTCAACCACTTTCTACTCCAAGTCTTCGTTGTCGAACAATAACTGAAGCAGCTTCTCAAATTACAAATGATAGCCCCAGATTTCAAAGTAGCACCCCAAGATCAACAAAGTCTCCTAGAGTTAACTCAATATCAAATCCAACTTCTCCTCGCTCTCCTTTGAAGCTGTCCCTCTTCAAAAACAGCTTCAAATTCAGGGTATGTATAATTTTTTCATTCCTTTTTTTTTACTATATATATATATGTTTATTGAGATCCAAATTATGATACTGATTTTTATTTATTTATTTTGATATTATTGTTTGATTCAGAGTAGCTGTGGAATCTGTTTGAATAGCGTGAAAACGGGGCAGGGGAAGGCAATATACACAGCAGAATGTGCACATGCTTTTCATTTCCCTTGCATAGCAGCACATGTACGCAACCATGCTACCCTTGTTTGCCCTGTTTGCAACGCCACATGGAAAGACGTTCCTCTTCTCGCGGCGCACAAGAATCTCGCTTCTTCACAAGAAATTCCCAATGCAATTCCAAACCACAAAATACCTACACAAAATCCCTCTCCTGTTATCAGAACCAAGAACGTGGATCATTCTCAACAACAGCAACAAATAAAGCATTCTGAATCAATAAGATCTTACGATGATGACGAGCCTCTACTCCTTTCTCCAACTTCTGGTGGTGGAAGGATTAACACTATTCCCGAAGCAGATGAAAATGCAGAGGAAGAAGATGATGACAACTGCGAGTTTCAAGGATTTTTCGTCAACACAAAACCTGCATCCTCCGCTAACAAAACCTACTCCGATGACATTCAAACCAGCGAGGGAGTCGGAGATTCAAGAACTGTTCAGGTGAAGTTAATGCCAGAATGTGCAATCGTATCAGTTTCCAGAACACACGAAACTTACGCTTTGGTTTTAAAAGTAAAAGCACCACCACCACTCCGCGGCGGAACCAGCACACTTGATCCTTCACGGCGAGCTCCGATAGATCTTGTTACAGTTCTCGATGTTGGTGGAAGCATGTCCAGCGCAAAACTTCACATGCTGAAACGCGCGATGCGTTTGGTTATTTCATCTCTTGGTCCCTCTGATAGGCTTTCTATCGTAGCTTTTTCGTCTATTTCCAAACGACTCTTACCGTTGAGAAGAATGACGGCTCAGGGTCAACGTTTGGCTCGGCGCATCGTTGACCGGCTTGTTACCGGTGAAGGTAACAGCGTTAGTGAAGCTTTGAGAAAAGCTACTACAGTTTTGGAGGACCGTAGAGAAAGAAACCCGGTTGCCAGCGTCATGCTATTATCCGACGGTCAAGATGAAAAGGTTAACAATAGTAAGAATCAAAATCAACGGAAGATGTATAACCACGCGTCTTCAACCCGGTTCGCTCATATTGAAATTCCGGTTCACGCGTTTGGGTTTGGTAGCAAGAGCGGTTATAGTCATGAACCGGGTGAGGATGCATTTGCAAAATGTGTTGGCGGTCTTTTGAGTGTTGTGGTTCAGGATTTAAGAGTTCAACTCGGCTTTCAATCTGATTCGGCCCGGGCCGAGATTAGTGCTATATACTCTTGTAGTGGAAGACCCACGCTGTTGAGCTTAGGAGCCGTACGGCTCGGCGATTTATACGCTGAAGAAGAAAGAGAGCTTTTGGTGGAGATGAGAGTTCCAGCGTCAGCTTTAGGATATGGGTCCCACCATGTGATGACGGTAAGGTGTCTTTATAAAGACCCCGCAAGTCAAGAGATAGTATACGGCAGAGAACAGGGACTTACAGTGCAACTACCTCAGAATCAATCTCAGAATATACGATCATCAGGAACAAGAATCGAACGGTTGAGGAATCTTTTCATAACAACACGAGCCATAGCTGAGTCAAGGAGGCTTTTAGATCATAACAGTGACTTCACAAGTGCTCATCATTTACTTGCTTCGGCTCGTGCTCTTTTGATACAATCTGGCTCGGCTTCAGCGGAGCAATATGTTCGTGGCTTGGAGGCTGAGCTGGCAGAGCTTCATTGGAGGAGACAACAAGAACAGGTTCAAGTTGAGGCTCACCAGCAGCAAATGATGATGCAAAGAAGAAGAGGGTGCGAAAATATGGTGGATGAAAATGGTGAGCCACTTACACCTACTTCAGCTTGGAGAGCGGCTGAGAAGCTGGCTAAGATGGCTATGGTCAAGAAGTCTTTGAACAAAGTCAGTGACTTACATGGTTTCGAAAATGCTAGGTTTTAATTTCAACTTTTTTTTTTTTGGGTTTAATAAATTTGTTTTCTTTTGTTAATTTTTTGTTTTTGAAAAATATGTAAAAAACTTATAATTAGAGGAAGAAAACAATTGGGGATGGGGGATGGGAATGGAGACAAGGTGGTAGCAGACGGCGCGGCCCTTTGTGCATTAGAAGATGATTATGTGATGGAGTGTATGGCCCACCTTTAAATGGGGGAGTTTGATTGGTTGGCGTAACCGTCATATCTTTTTGTCTTCTCTTTTTCATATAATGTGATCAATTTTAATCATCATCCTCTTTCAAGATCATAGACCATGAGATACTGGTCTACACAATCCATTCCAACTCAAAACTTAACTAGTGTATATTTGGTTTCATTTCTAGAAGAATCAAAATTGATTCTAAAAATATAGAATTAATTATGTTGTGTTTGGTTGCTTTGTTCTAAAATTGATTCTATTTGATGTTAGGAATTAATTTTTTTTATGTTTAAATCTATCCATCTTGTATCGGCAAAATCAATTTTATAGAATCATTTCATATACATATATTACCAGACATATTGACATGGGAGATTTTATGATTTTATGGTTTTTTTTCTTTCTCATTTTATGATGATTTGCAATTTTAGTTATTTTGAGGATTTTGGTTGTGGTTTTTAATGTAGTGGATGTGTGTGGGGCTAATAATTAAGGAGCGTATCGGTAGGGGATGGGGCTAACATGACAGAGTACAATGATGAACGAATGATTACATCCTACGTGGCAACTTGATGCTTTTTCCCCATCTTTTATTTGAAAATACCTTACCTTAACAATTTAGAATCAAAATATGTGGAAGGGTCCCAAAAGTGTTAAAATGCAATCATCATAAGTGAAAAATACTAATAATGTGCTTTGCAATATCTGTGGTTAAAGGAGCGGGGAAATTATCGTGCTTTTTTTGTGTGAAATGAGATTTCTAAAAGCATTTTATGGTTAGTGAATGTATTGCATGAAATTTAGTTAATGACCTAGTCCAAATGGTTGGAACATCGTATTTTACTTCAGTTCGTTGTGCTGATTTGAATTTGTGATGAATTCTAAATAGTTAAATTCTAGTACTATAGATGATAAAGTCATCTCACATTTTATTTTTCATGGAGTGACCTATCTTTGTGTCATGATATATGTTTGTTTAGTAGATATTTTTGTTGTCTACCTCAAAGGAGTGGTATCTTCAAAGTCTCAATTTACAAGCACCTTTAGATAGATATGAATGGGGTTTAAAGTCGAGGTTTGAGGCTGTTCATAAATACAAAGGCCAACTGATTGTAACATTGATAGTGTTACATGGTCTGTCTCAATCAGCAAGCTTAGCTTCCTCTGTTTGACAACAAATTTTCAGCTACTTTGTGCAAAATAAATAAGAGAGAGGAGTGGGGTGGGGGGTGATTTAATTAAGGTAGTTTGCATCAAAACAAAAACAGGATCTTAAGTAGAGAGCACAGTTATGGAGCCTAATAAGTGTCTCAGTTGTCAAATCCATCACTATCTAGGCCTTTGTGATTCTTGGCAGACCCTGTGTTCTTTTGGTTTTACTTAGCTAGCTACCACATAAACAACAACAACACCGGTCAAGACACGATTGAGTGGGGGCATGCTTATTATTATGTCACTTAGCCTTAGTCTATTATTTGAAGTGGAAATCTGAGATTAGTTTTTCACTTTTTATTTTGAAATGAAATCAGAAAGATTATAAAAACTGTGTTGATTCTTCTCATTTCATCAAAGTAAACGGAGATTACATGAATTATATATAATCATTATCTGATATATTGATATGTGAATCTTAATGTTTCGTGTTAGTGGAGAAATAAGGATAAAAGACTTGGGTGGGTATCACAATTTTGTGGATGAATTCACGTGATATTGTAGAGGGGGGACCGTTGTTAACTCTGTCTGTACAACACCCGATAGAGATTGCTTATCATTGCCTTCTCAATTCTCCTTTTTCCTATGGGGAATTTGCGCCCACGTTTCACATTTCAATTAAACAAAATAATAATAGATCAATATTTATGCATTTACAACCCGGCTAGAATAGATATCAGTTAGAATATATATATATATATATATATATATATATATATATATAATAATAATGTCACACATGTTTTTTAGGGGAATGATGTCAAATATGTTAAAAATAATAATCTAAAAATGAAAAATACATTAACCTTTAACAATTTCTTACCATCAAGTCACATGAACATTTACTATTAAACCAAAATTCAGCATAACTTTTTTTGCTGCTATAATTATTCTCATTGCTTTATAAACCATCTCAACCCCCTAAAACTCTCTTCTAATACAATTTTTTAGTTCCCTCAAATGATGAGGGTTTTATATTTTGAAGAAAAATAAGCCCCCAAAGCCCCTCCCCCAATGTCCTCTGTTTTTTCTACTTACTCCTTTTTTCTTTTTTTTCTTCAAATCCTTCTCTCCCTTCCCCTCCAAACTCGCAAACAAAGTTTTAGAGACTATAAATCCTATTAGATGATGGATCACCTACTTCTAGAAGGATATAGATAGTTTCATTATGACGAATAATCGGTTAGTTTCTTAGAATATATCAATTTTATAAGTAGAGTATTTGTGAAGGCAACCGTCACCAAGAATGAATATGAAAAAGAAAATAGTTTTATGATAATGTAGTCATAGTTATAATCTCTTTCATTGTATTTCCTTCTTGTTGGTACGTCAAAAAAGTGGTATCTTACATAAACACTTAAATACAGTAATACTTCCTTCTCTTGAGTGAGTTGATCATTTGGCGTCAGTCACTCTCGATTACATAGTTGTAAGGAAAGTGTGCCATCTCTAGCTATGGCGCTGATCACAACCGCATTTTACAATCTAGGGGGAAGCTTGCCACCACCTTTGGCAATGGTGGTGTTGATCACCCCATTCACCTCCATGCTCCATACTCCATGATGGTGGAAAGTGTGGAGGAGACATGGAATACATGTGGGGTTTGCTCTAAAATTGGGCCAACTGACTTGCATAAATGGAAGGTCCATTTCCGGAGTGGGCCGACTTAGAACGGGCCAGTCAAGACTATACTGAACAACTACAATGTTTCATACATATAAAGAATGAAAAAGGTTGAGATAATATTTTCAAATTAAAAATAAATTTAACACATATTTCAGCTATTTTGACTTGTTTAATTTTGAGAAATGATAAATTAATACAAAAAGTGACACCGGCGGTGTATTTTTGTATGGTTGGTGGTTCAATTTCCTTTTTAATACTTTAAGAGTATTTTTTTTAGGTATCAGTCTTTTTTTTCTTTAAACAACGATGCTTAAAAAGAAACAGAGGTAGTAATCATTTAGTTCGTTTTGGGTTGTATGCGAGACACACACAGCCTTGTATTACCTCAGTTTTGCTTACAATGTCGGCAAATGTTGTGTTCAAATAAAAGTGTTCTTTAATTTTTATGTCTAAAGACACCTAGTTCCACGGCTTGATAAATTATATAGTGTCTTCGTGGTTCCTTGCTAAAGGGGTAATGGTTATATCTGCTATTCTAAACTCTTGGGCTGTGAGTTTAGGATGGGAGTCGAGGAAAAGGATTTTGTGAAAAATGAAGTATGTGATGGAAAGATTTTGGAGGTTTGAACAAATTATCCAAATCCAATCTAGTCAGGGTTATAATGATACACTCAAGCTTAAAAATATATTAATAATATTAAGAGATATGCTAGCATTTCTCTAATATTAAATAGTATAAAATCATTTATCATTATCTGCAAAAAGACACTTAAAATTTAAAAGATTTGTCAATTTTCCCTTCTACCGTCATCCCTCCAAAGCACTCTCTACCATTCCCCCTCCAAACTTCCAAACAAAGCTTTCAAACACAATAATAGACTCTCCAAGAGCAACCACAGCCGTGAATAAAAACAGAATCTTGAAAGAAGACATCGAAAATTTAACTCATCCTTAACAGAATATATAAACTTGGCACTAATTACAATTACCCGGACAAATTTTAGGCCAATATAATTCGTAGTAAATACAATGCTCATAAAAACATCTTCATTTTTGTATAATACAAAACCAGATGGATGTGTAGACACATAAGCCAAAAAGCCCAAATGAGTTTGGACAAGCAGACGCATAGACACAACAATCAATGGAAGCTCTACCAAGGAGACTTCTGCTGTTTCAACTATGCAACTAAATATACACGATTTCATATCCTAAAAATGGTGAGGGTGTTTCCTCTTATTCTAATGAAAGGAAATAAATGTGTATCGTCAATGAAGTTGGTGTTGGATCCATCTCACTTCTGGTTTTGTTCCACCTTAGCTCGAACTTTCTGCTCCAAAACAGATATTTCAGTCTCGAGGCTGAACATTCTATTCAAAGCATGCATGTTCTCAAGGGTCTCAGTTAGGGTTCGGTCGTCACTCCCATCACACCTTAAATGTTGCATTGGACCATGAAGCATCCTATTCACAATACCCCGACTAAGATCATCCACAGCTTTCCGCGTCTTCTTTGTGATATCATCACCCATCTTACCCAAGCATTTCTCAAGCTCAGCAACCCTGATCCTTTCAGCATAGGCTCTCAATTTTTTTATGGTAGGAACAGTTTCCAGTGAGTCTCTCCAAGCTTCAAATTGTTTTAACTCTTCACCAATGATCGCCTGCGCTTCCATTGCTTTTCTAAGCCGGTCCTCTTTGTTGGCAGCCACAACCTCTTTAAGGTCATCAACATTGTAAACTCGCACAGATTCAATATCTGAGACACATGAACCAACATTTCGAGGAACAGAAATGTCAATGAAAAGGCGAAGGCCTCCAACATCTTGACTTGCTGGAGGAAGGTCCTTGACATCATCTTTCATGAATAATGGGTTTTCTGATGCTGTACTGGTGAATACTACATCTGCTTTGCAAACACAAGAGAGCATTTCTGAAAGAGGTTTGTAAATTATTTCAATATCCTTCAGTTCTTCGCGTATTGCAGCAACTCTCTCCTCGGTTCTATTGACAACAACCATCCTTGTGCAACCTTTTGAAACCAAATGTTTGATTACCAGCTTTCCCATCTTCCCAGCACCGATAATCAGCATCCTGGCATTATCATGTGAGGCTTCAGGTAGCTTCATATAGGCCAACTCCACAGCAGCTGAACTCACAGAAACTGCCCCAGCAGCAATATTAGTCTCTGCTCTAACCCTCTTTCCGACAGTTATTGCATGCTTGAATAGACCACTAATGTTTCTTCCAAAGCCGTTAACTCCTTGTCCCACTTTGACAACTTGCTTAACCTGAGCAAGGATTTGACCTTCTCCCAATACAAGAGACTCAAGACCAGCTGATACTTGAAAAAGATGCTGTGTGGCATCATTGTTGTAAAGTAAAAACCGGTGCTCGCAAAGCTCTGAAACAGGAACTGAACTTGTCTGCAAAAGAGAACAGGAACATTAAATATTTTGTAATGCACTACAAATATCATTTAGTAGATAAACTTGCCACTTACTTTTGACATCCATTCCATGACCTCCTTGACACCACGGTGTTGGGATAGAGCGACGACATATATCTCCATTCGGTTGCAGGTGCTCAGAACAGCTGCTTCTTCAATATGATTGAGACTGCACAACTCTGCAATAGCTCTAGGCCATTCTGCTTCCGGAATGGCAAGTTTTTCACGCATTTCTACCGGAGCAGTGTGCACACTGAGCCCAATGACGACAATGCTGCTCCTTTCCTTTGTGTACCCTGTTAAAGTTAATTGTATAAATTATTTGAAAGTCACAACTTGCAAGTTTCAGATTGCAAATCAACCAATGAAAAACATGCAATCCCGTCTTTCTTTCTTTTGGTAAATAACCCTCTAGATATCACCAAAACCCTCAACCACAAGTCCCAAAAGCTTCAAATCTTCGGAAAAATGATGTGTAAAAAGTGATGCAACATAAAAGGCCAACCACTTCAGAAATATAACAAACAGAAAAGGATCTTCTTGATTGAATTAAACAGACTCAGAATCACTAGTACAAAATGTTAACATGCAAAAAAACTTGATCCTTTATTTTGAAAACTATGAAGGAAAAAAACATGTTTCCTGGTAAATAGGGTGCTGCAATGATTTAAAAATCAATGCTTGAATACAATTTAGTATCTGGAGAACCAGTTGAATCATATACTTTCAGAGATAAAGTGAAGTAGCAGGTAAGAAATTAATCAGAAAAATAAAATAATTCACCACTAAAAATAAGCATTTTCAACAGTAAACTAATTATTATTAGTTTAATCCATATATTTAGAGATTACAACAGATTAAGACAGAGAGGGTATAAAAAAAAATAATGAAACAAAGGAAAAGTAGACAATATGAAAGATGAAATGAAGCATTGACATACTATCAGCTGCGGAAGTTTTGAGGAGCTCAAGAGCAGAGAGGGTGGGGGTGGGGGTGGGGCTAGCATTATTAGTTTGATCAGAATTTTGAGCATCACATCGAATAATTCCTTTTTGAATGAAAGTGGTTCTGGGTTTCCCAAAAACAGATAAATGGGTGGGAGTAGGTAGCCTCGAAGAAGATTTGAGGAATAGAGACTCCAATTTGGGACCGGAGAAAGTGGTTGAAACAGCCATTGTTGAGTGAGAACCCTAACCCTAGATTGAAGGAGAAGGAGATGGAGATGGAGAGGAAGGGGAAAAGAAATTAAAATCGTGTAATTTAATTGACCCTTCCACTCACTCTTTGGTTTTTCAGATTAGATTGTAATAATTATATTGCGATTTGTTTCTCTGGGTTCTCATTGGCCTGTGTTCCGCGCGTTTTATCCACACTCTTTCCATCTCTCCTCTGTCGTGGACCCTATAGTAACTTTCGGGCTCCCCCTCCAAATTTGATAACTAAGATTTCATACTAATATTTAGATGATATAACATAAGTCTTTTCTATTTTAACTAAAATTCTATGTTTGAATTCAAGATTGGATATGCAACAACGTTAAAATTTTTAGGAAGAGTTTTCACATTTACCCACATAGAGGATGCCTAGTTTACACCAAAAAGTTAAGATTTGAGATGCTCTGAATTAAGACCAAAGATATTTAAAATTTGATATGATCTAAATAAATTACTTTTGTGCATCATTTTTGTTAAGACCAAAGAATGTGACATTCGAATCCCGAATTCATATAGTTTTTTGTAACCGTTGATTTGAGATTATTTTATTCATTAATTTATTACAACAGTTGATTTGAGATTGATAGTTAAGATTTGAGATAATCTAAATTATGCAAGTAAGATGCACATTTTTTTGGCTTTTTAACATATTCTCTAACTAGTTGAAATTGAAATGGGCTTCACATAAATTTAGTATGACTCATTCAAATTAGTGGAGTGATATATGTCGCGAAGAAACTATATAATGAATTCACGAATGCAACTTTTTATGTTTTTTTATATAAATATTTACTATCCTATTCATGAAAAAACAATTTCATTACGACAAAAATTTCCATACCTAAATGAGTTGAATCACTATCTCCATAACCACAAGATTTCATATTTGAAGCCAATGTCATTTCATGTTTATAAAATAATTCAATCGTTAACTTTATCAAACAAATTTAATCAACTAACTTATATGTTATCAACTTTAAGTTAATCGGCTATTCCCTATAAATTCATCCGCTGTAAACTAATTTACCAGTTTTTTTTTACTAAACAAGAGTCTCAGTAAATACAACAAATGTTCTTTTAGAGGAAATACCGCAAATGATAATTTGGCCGTTCTGAAACAGTCGATAATAACTTGTGCGTGTGTCAGAAAATTATTTTTACTTACTTATTATGCTCAATCAGAAAATTATATTACCACTGTTTTATATTGAGGACCCTCCATTTGTTTTGATACGATCTTTTCATAGAATGTGAGAATTTACAAAACTAATCCATTTATTATGGTGTTGTAAGTGCCAACGTGGCACTCACAAATTCATTGCATCTCCAAGGTACATGCTTGAAATTGAAAATCAACAAAAATTAAAAGACATATTTGTATACTATTGAGAGAAAAAGATAAGGCAAGGAAGGGTGGGCTATGAGGATGTGTGATCCTACTTGCTCTTTGAGATTTCAAGGTCACTTTTTGCCACAGTTTCACTTAGAAAGTTTAAATTGCAGCCACACTTGCAATTCTTCAAGATTCTGATCATATTGTTACCTTGTGGACCCCAAAACAATCTATATGACAAGAGTTGTTCATGGGATAAGTGAATCAAAATGGAATAACACCTTTAATTTTGACTTGAAGCCACCTACAAACATTTGGTAAGAGGTAATTATCATAAACCGATGGAAATCAAGAATTAATTTGCAATTTTAGGAAAGAAAAAAAAAGCACATAGATTAAATAAATAAAATAACTAAAATGAGAAAAAGAAAAAAAAAACAACTTTGGAGTATAAGAGTTTCATTACCAAAATTCAAGCAATGTAGATATAAGAGGTAATTGCCAATATATTGCTTAGAGGGATAATCATAAACTGATCAAAATCAAGAATCAGTTTCCGTTTATAGGAAGAAAAAAAACGTAGGATAAATAAATAACAAAAAAGAAAAGACAAATTTGAAGTATAATAGTCTCATTTTCACTACCAAACTGAAGCAATGTAGTAGTTCTATCCATGCCTAACATCTGTACATATAGTATAGACAGTCTTGCCTTGATGAACACAGTATTTTTCAAGTTGCAATTTACTTTGAATCTTTAATCTTATAACTTAGGCGTTGAAGTCTTACTTTACATATGAAAATGACATGCCCCCTAAACAGAAGCCTGTATGGCCAACTGACTAATGCTATGTGCTCCTGTGCTTCATTCCATTTTAATTTTTATTTTCATAATTAACTAGTTGATTTCAGATCATGGTTTTTATTTAGCAGTCTTTAAGTTGAAATAAATCTCCTTTCTAGCTACTACTTTTTAACTATCCACAATCTAGAAGCTCCAAACTCCAGAATCTAAGTAAATTCATGGAGTCTACGTAAACTTCTTACTTTTTGTTTAGATTAACATGATAGGTATGAAGTTTTTGCCGCTTATCAATAACTAATTTTTGTTAGGAAATATGTCGAACACACAAGATGAGTTTTTTTTTTTTGGTCAAGACATAAGGTAAGTTCAACCTCCCAACCGATTTTCCCATACGCATGAGTAAGAAATCAATCTCTCACTACATGATTGATGAGTTTAAATCTCTTATCACTTGAACTAATTGATTGTTGGTCACAATCTTCTTACTTTATCTAATATAAAAACAACGTAATTCCATCAAAACAACAATAGTTCAACATTTAATTTCTATAATAAAGTATAAATATTTATTATAAAATAGACTTAAACCCACTTTTGACCCCTTAAGTTTAAAAAAGTAGTGATTTTGGCTCCATATTAAAAAAAATGGCCAAAGACCCCCTCCAAGTTTAACCCCTTTTGCAAAACACTAATTTTGACGTAGTCAAACCTATGTGTTTAATTTACTAAAAAAATGGCATATTAATCTTTTCAAATAAAGCTGCAAGCATGCTTTCGTTTGACTCAATTCTTTTTTGTTGTTGCTCCAGTTTTTGTTTTTGCTCTTGGTTTATACGTTCTTGCTCTTTTACCTTTTCTTTCCATATTAAGAACTCTTGTTCCATGTTTTTTTCCTTAAAGGCATTTGAGCATGAACCAATAGTAAACTTTGAAGCATTTGTTCCTATCGAACCTAAACCATATAATTTTCCTTTTTTACCTTTGGGAGCTACTTCCTTCCAAATAGTCAAGTCATCTGACATATTATGATGGGTTTCAGAAGACAATCCTTCTTCCTGTTGATTTTGAGACATAGATATTTTCAAAAGCTCTGCTTTTCTCTTCTTAAAAGCTCCCTGCAATTTTGAATTTTGTTAGTCATTTAACTAACAACCAATTAAAATATGTAATTTTAGTAAAATCATAGATAAATTAAAATCATAGTAAAGGTGTTGTCTTGGAGGTGGATGATGGATCATATTAAAATTCCGGTTAGTTTGTTTTATGAGAGGAGGTGGAATCCTAGATAATGTCTTAAGAGGTAGTCGAGAAGTGCGTTACCGAGGGGGTGGAGTGGCTGTTTTTGTTCATCTGTCAGTTGTTTGTGGCCTGCTGTCAGCAGTTGCATTGTTAGCAGGTCTGTTTGTTGGTTGGTTTTGGGTGGCCGTGGCTGTTTTGGTTTGGCTACCTGTGATGGCAAGTTTGTTCTTGGATGGTTTGGAGGGTCTTATGTTGTTTGTTTACCAGGTGTGGTGGCCAGCTTTCTGCCTTTCTCAGCTCTATTATCATAACTAAATTATAGATAAATATGTAATGTCAAATAGCTACTTACATAGGCATGCTCAGCTCTACTATCAACCCATTTCTTATCCTTTTTAATATGGAAAACAACAAATACCTCCTCCACTGGAGGCGTGACTCCTGTTTCATTCTCCTACATTTTTTCCATAACTTCAATGAGAAAATTTCCAATATGTTGTTTACAAATTAATGAGAAAATATCACGTGTCTTACCATCCTACGCCCCTTCTCACCCATAGATATAGAATCAGCATTATGAATGGAGCTACCTTGAGTTGAAGCACGATTTGCAATGTTTGCCGCTGATAAATTCTTAAATTTTTTATCGGATGCCCAATAATGTATTAATTGATTCCATATTGGCTCAGAGATGTACTTTGGCTTGTATTTAGAATTTTCTGCATAGTTTTTCCTCTCTTGATACATAATCATACCTCTGAATCTAGCTTCTCCCTTGATTTCAAAAATTTGGCGAATCTTAGCATCATATTTAGGATGCCATTTACAATACTTCTACAAAATTGCACCCAATTAACATGTTAGCAATTCAAAAATTTCAAGAGTCTTTAATTGTTCAGTAAATTACATCTAACTAATGAAGAAAAACACTTAGATAAAGTACTTTGTGCACTGTTTGTATTGTTCTACACTAATATTCATCTTAACTACCAAAAACTTACATTAGCAAAGGCATTTTGTATCACTAAAACAAAGTCGTATAGTGAAATTTATGTTAAGAACTGACTGAACTGTATATAAAGCATTGTAGCTAAGTATTCTTCTTAAAGAATTATATTACTAATTAACTATAAATTACTAATTATATAACTATTACCTTAAATTCAGTAAACGATAACAACTTCTGGTCAAGAGATGCATGTCCCCATGTAGGCAGAAACCAATCAAATTTGCTCTTAATGGATTTCGTCAAGAAACGAATAGCAGTTGATGGATTGAACCTACTAATACAAATTGTTAATATACACGCTAAACACAGTATGTGAATACACTAGTTTATGAAGCTTCCATGAAATATAAAAGAATCTTGTTATTCTAATACTTATAATTTCTCTCCGTCTGAAATCACCACATCTGATTTAAAAACATATGAACAAAAACTAAAAAAATAAAGAAACACACACAAAGATTAAAACTTCAAAAAATCAAGAAACACATAAGAATCAATCTTAACATGAGTATGGATCTTAGCAAACAATATAAAAACAATACTAAGGAAAAAACAATCTACCCACCGAAGCAACACAACACCTAAAAACACAAAACTCACAATTGGAACAGCAAAAACCCACAATATATTTCAACAGCAAAGGTGAATCCAGGTCCATGTAGTTAAGCACACTAAAAACCGTAATAAGTAAAACAAAATAAACCCAATAAATTGAACCAAGAATCAGGTACAAGTTTATGGGAACATGGTTGATTTGTTGAAGAGAACACATATTATAATAGAGAGAGTGAATAGTAATACCTTGAAAAGTTTGAAACTGAGAATCCTCAAATCTGAAGAGAAGAGAATCCAAACTTGAACAACTTGAGAAATTGATTGAAGAGCTTGCTAAATTGATTGTGAAATTGATTTAGGATTATCAAGTGGGATTGATTATGAGAGAGAGAGCGCAAAATACACGAGAGGGAAATTTTAGAAGCACAGGCGGGACATGAAATTTTCACAATTAATAAAAATGAAATAAAAACCCTCAAATCTGTCTGAAATCCGTCTCAATGTTTCACACGGTTTTGGGACGGATTTGTCATAAAATTTTCACACAATTTTGGGACGGATTTGGGACAAATATTTCGCTCCGTTAAAACCGCCCCAAATCCGTCCTAAAAATTCAGACAAAATTGTATCCGTCCGAAATCACAGTTTTTTTGTAGTGTACACCATGCAATTGTTTGTGTTAAATTGTTAGTTGTTACTGATTATATCTTATATATATTTTGAAATACAAAAGGCTACAACATCAGCTGCACTTACATTTTATTTTGTATTTTATCTTCCCCTAAAAAGAAAAAAAAAACTTGTATCATCTCTCTCTTTTTAAATTTTGCTTATCTTGATAATATATATTGTAATTTAGGTGTTTGATTAGATAATTATGTCATAGTTGATGGACTTAAATTTGAAGAACAAATTTGAGAAATCATAATTTATATTATATTTTTCTAACATTTATTTGTATTATGATTTTTTGTATAGATCGAGTCATCTTTTTAATACAAAGATAAAAAAAATTTGGTCCCATCTAAATCTATCATTTATTTATAGTTTAAAAAATGCAACAATTAGACGAAGCCAAAAGTCATTTACTCTTTTTTGCATGATAAATAATAATGTTTGTTGAAATCGATTATGGAGTTAACTAAGAATCTAAGATGAAGTATGGACAAGCAATTTATATAGTTCTCTTCCTATCTATTTTTAAGAATCGATTATGTACTCTATGGAGTATTCAACAACACAGGTTTTCTCCAATGCTTCATTGCCTCAACAGCCGACCACTGCATACCTGACCTCCCTCTTTCTTGTCGTCGTTGCTGAAACCTTATGAGCTTTCAATTTTCCACTCTCCCATTCTGATTGCAACTGTACTTGTTAGTTTTTACAATTCATTTATTATCCATTCTTTACCTTTATTTTCAATCTGGTACATAATGTCTGCTGTGTTTTAACTCTATTCTTTTACTTTTGAAATTTAGCAAATTTTAAGACATGATAATTTGGTTGTGTTGGATTAGATACCTAATGAGAAAAACCGCAAGTGTACGGTTTTACCAAAGTAGTAAAAAGAGAGTATCGTTCCAACAGGGAGTTGTTCAATTTGATTTACTTCCAAGAGATGATTAGAAGAAAGTTTGATTATAAAGATTGGGTTTTTAAAGGTTAAAAACAATATAATAAAAAGCGCCTTGAGATTATTGGTTCATCGTAATGACGAATCCTTCACAAACAAACCCTAAACCATGACTTTATATTTGACCTACTTTCTAAAGACAAGTTTCTCTTTAGCGTATCAAAGCCTCTCTCGAGGTGCAGTGAG
>Ga0228711_1004767_pt1 | contig 20749 bp, 18 predicted proteins | sample MedpolnodulmetaG_2_FD_177996 | JGI IMG/M metagenome (GOLD analysis project Ga0228711, IMG submission 177996) | Root nodule microbial communities from Medicago polymorpha collected in Santa Monica, California, United States - brown nodules | ecosystem: Host-associated > Plants > Roots > Nodule... | reverse complement strand
TAAAATCTAGAATTTTTTATGCCCTTGTTCACCCTTTTTTAAGTGGTTTTACCCGATTTAAATTAAAAGCTTTTACATGGGTTCAACCGATTTAAATTAAAAGATTTTAAATCGGGTAAAGGGGACGAACTTAAAATCAAAGACAACTTTTTAAATCGGCCACCTATAAGTCGGATCATAACCCGATTTAAAAAGTCAAATTCACCCCATTTAAAAAGTGTTTTCTGCACTAGTGTACTTGTGTGTTTTGGAAGTTAAACAAACACTATTTAGGTTTCTGTACGTCCATTAACTCATTGTTTTTGTAATCATATAATCACAAGGTGTGTGATTGAGTGGAAGTGTGATGGGATCTCAGATCTAGGACTTCCTAGGTTGAAGTCAGTATGGGGAGGTCTTAGGTTATAAGTTTTAAACTTGGAGTTTGCTGAAGACTTAGAACAAAGGCTACACTAGTGGATTTAAGTTTCTTCGTCACTATTTAAGTTTATTTGTCCGGAGACTTGAAGATGAAATCTTTGATTCGATGGTCCGAAGAGACTTAAATACAAAGTACACCATTTTTTATCCTAAGATACCGTGAATGCTCGTGATGCAAGTATGAATGCAAGACGACAAATATGATTTGATTGGGAGAGAAACAACAACAGGATACCTAAATTCGTTTGAAGAAAGGGATCCGACTCCACAAGGGGGTAAAAGTAGTTTTACTGGGGAAAATGGTTATCTACTATCATATTGTGTTTGAAGGTAACTTCATCATTGTTTTTGTATCATATAATCACATGGTGTCTGATTGAGTGGAAGTGAGATGGGATCTCAGATCTAGGAGTTCCTAGGTTGAAGTCAGTACGGGTAGGTCTTAGGTTATAAGTTTTAAACTTTGAGTTTTCTTAAGACGGTGTTTACACTAATTTTTGGTAAACAACCGCTGGTTTAAGATTAATTACTTGCAAGATCAACCAGTAAATCTTAGAGACATATTGTGTTTTTTTGTCTTGTAGAAATTCATGATTGCTCTTCAAAATATATAAAAGATATGAAGATAACTGTCGAATCTGACTTAGTCAAAATCCGTCGAAGTTATTTCCAGAATGAACATAAAGAGATTGCTTGAAATAAACAAGTAAATTGCAAAGATATTTAAGAAAACAAACTTAAATTGCATTGATTGAATGTAAATTGGTACACATGTTCATACATTGCAACTTGTGACTCGTTTCTCTCTTGAATGCGGATAGTTTGAGTGTAAGTTTTTTGTATGATTGAATTGTGACCTCTTCCTTTTGCGAGAAACTACTATTTATACTAATAGAAAATAACTACCTACATAAGGTTCAAAACTATAACTACTAGAAACGGACAACAAATATCCATTCGATTCAAATTTCGAATATGTGCTCCTTGGAAATATCTGTTGCTTGACCTTATCTGAAACAAACTGCTTCTTCGATACTTCTTGCTTGTCGAACTGAAATACGCGCCTTGAGCATTTCCAGCAAGTCCAACTTCGATTAAATACATAAGAATAGGAGAGCACTATTTATTTCTTCAATCATAAGGTCAACCTTGGAGCACTATTTTTCATATATTTTAGAGAAAACATACCTCTCCAAAGAGGTTTCCTAGATCCTCATCTCGTCTCATTTATTACTACTTCCATGTAAGGGGGACAGACTTAGAGAAGATAGTTCATGTTTTCACCAACACTCTTTTCTAAGATGCACATATCTATCTTATAAGGCTAGTACGGTTGGTCATGACATTTGTCCACTCTAGCTGTCGAGTGAATGTACATTGCTATGAATTAGAAACAATTCTAAACAGACATTCAAGATCATACTATTTACACACTTATGAGGATTTTCGGGGTTGTAACATAACTTAGGTTAAGGTGAGATATATTTGTGAAAGTAGGCAAATAAAATTACTTTGAATTTTCAACCTAGAAATTCCTACTAAACAGTGAAGTATTATCACCATTCTTACTTATCTTTTAATTTTTCTAATTTTGTTCAGAAACCGATTTTTTTCTTTTTGAATGTTTGGCTCTTGATTTTTTCATTTTCTATTTATTTTTTGTGTAGATCTATATTTTTCTTTATAGTTTATCTACAATTTTATTTTATTTTTTTAATAATCAAGTTCTACTCGTACCTCACCCTAAATTTAAAATGTTGTTAATTCCAAAGAGCAACTCCAAGCTTTGTTTCAAATCATACCGAGTTATTAAAAATATTCTATCTAACTTTAAGAGAAATTAAATATATGACGTTAAAGTTCAAAACTTGTGACATGACTCACCATTTAGTAACAACAAAAGAAATTATTGCATGGAGGCTCAAAGGAGGTTAGCAAAGGATAATAATAATAATAAGGGTGACTTTAATAGGTTCAATGTACCAAAAAAAGTTTCTCATGTGTAGTATAATATGGTCGATAGTTGTCCCGTGAGCATAACTCAGTTGGTAGGACAATGCATTATTATATGCAGGGGCCGGGGTTCGAACCCCAGACACCCCACTTATTCGCCTTATAAGGTGAATTCTAGCCACTAGGCTACTTGACCAAAAAAAAAAAACGGTCGATAGTTCGCAAAGAACAACCACAAAACCGAGAATAAATAGCATTCACATGAAACATTCAAAATAGAATATTTGACTCAAAGTCTCACTGTAACCTTCCACCTATTGGCAAGCTACTCGCCTAACCATTAATCATCTATCTATCGATGTTGATTAACAAGATAATTACTTTTTGGTGTAAACAAAGTTTAAAACAATTTTCAATGAAATACTTTTGAGAAATAATTTTTCAATATATTTATTTATTATGTTTTTTATTTTGTACTTGTCATTTATTATTTTTATATTTGCAAATAAATTATATCTTATGCATAGATAAGATCGGAGGTAGAAGTTATCTTCAAGATCAGGTAAAGTTTTGAGTATCCATTGATATTGTGCATATAAATCACTTAGGCACGCACACATAAAATAAATATACATCATTCAAATATTTTATTAAAAAGAAAAAATTGATTAATCTCTAACTACTTATCTCTATTTGTGTGAGTGTACCTACATGATTTAAATTAAGGCTTGTGAATTGAAATGGTTGGTTTGTACTCCATCCGTCCTAAATTGTATGACGTTTTGGGTATTTCACACGTATTAAGAAATGTAATTATTATTGTGTGAGAAAGAGATATTTTGAGTTGTTTTACAAAATTGTTCTTAACAAATGATATAAGAAATGTAAATGAACGAATTGAAAGAAGAGAAAGTGAAAAATAGTTAAGGAAATAATAGCAAAAATAACATTAACGTTTTATTGGTATTGTAAAACGACATATAATTTGGGACAAATCTTTTTTCTAAAGCGACATATCATTTAAGATAGAGGGATATTAAAAACAAAATGGTCAAGAGAGAGGGATCTGAATCGCCTACTGTAAGTGTTTCACGTAGTTTCACATTATAGTCGATTTCAACCGTAGAAAAAAATCGAATGGTTTTGATATACACAGTTTGATCTCAACCATTCATTTCAGATTGGATCGTCATCAACTAGTCAAGAAATAGATGATCACATCCACACACATCATCATTCATCAATATAGGAGAAGCAACATATATTTGGTCAATGCAATTAATAAATTGGTGGAAAACATGACAACAACGAAGTTAACATACAAGGGTACTGACAATGTGAAGAATTAAGGCAGTTTACTAAAGAACAATAGGGTCATTTAGTGATAGTCAAACAACATAATTTTCTCACCTTCAACCAATTTATTCAATTATATATAGGCGTTTGTTACAACTTTTTAAATAGGCGTTTGTTACAACATAATTTTCTCACCTTCAAACAATAGACGTTTGTTACAACTTTTTAAATAAATCAGAATCTAAAATTTTTTTGAAAAAGAGCTTCAAATGAGAAGCTGTTAAAAGCAGCTTCTCAAAAAATAATACGAGAGAAAAAATAAATGTCAACAGATTGAACTAGTTTTGTAACAAAAAAAAACCTTTTATATAGTTTTATCCAAACAAACTGAATTATTTATTTAGAAAAATGATTTTTACTACGATAACAAACGTAAAATAGATTCTAATTTTTTTTTTATAAAATCTCTAAAAAATAATCTCTAAATTATTCAATGCCAAAATCACTTTAATTTTAATCCGTAACAAACAAGCACAAAGAGCTCATTTTTTATAGCTTGCTTAAGAAAAAAATCATATTTAAAAAAAAAATCATTTTAAAAATGTTGCATCTGTTTGTTACAATTTTAAAAAAAATTAAGAATTTAAAAATAATCTAAAAATAGATTCAAATAAGAAGATGTTAAGAGCCCGTTTGTTATAGTTTTTTTAAGGAAAAAAAAATCTCTTTCTTAAAAAAAATAATCACTTTTAAGAGTGTTGCATCCATTTGTTACAACTTTTAAAAAAAAATTAGAATCTAAAAACAACTTCAAATGAAAAGTTGTTAAGAGCAGCTTCTCAAAAAATAGATTTTTTTAGAGGAGAGAGAAAATATGGTTTAAAAGATTGAACTAATTTTGTATTAAAAAAACTCTTTTATATTGTTGTATCCAAATAAACTAAATTATTTGTTTTAAAAAAAAAATTATTATGGTTAATAAATGCAAAATAGATTCTGATTTTTCATAAAATCTCTAAAATGTAATCTCTAAATTATTTTATTTCAAAATCATTTTTATTTTAACTGTAACAAACAGACCCATAATAACATCGATAAACAATTAAGATCAATGAATAAAACAAACAGATGAACAAATTTAGTGTCGTCTTTCTGCTAATGGTTAACATTAGCAACTTATCATATGGGTTCTAGAAACCATCTTTACAGTGATTTATAAAATCAATGAGAAATCAAATGTTATAATTTTTTAGTTGTTATATAACTATGTTTAATTCTTTCAGAAAAAAAATATAACTATGTTTAGTTATCATTAATTGTAATCGCTTATGTCTCTATTATTATAAATAGAAACGAGGTATGCTCTTTCTTGACACACACCATTCACACATATTTATAATTTTACAGTGATCATATCGCTTAATTCGATGTCAACAACTTTCATAGAATTTACAATTGATGAGCTTGACGGTCTTGTGGCGGTCTCCAAAACGCCGTTATACAAGTTTGTTTCGTGGAAGAACTTTGTCGAAAACTTACCGGAGGTTGTGGATTTCACTAAGGATGATGTTTGCTCTATTTGCATGGAAGACTTTGAAGAATCACACAATTCAAAAGGAGGAGGAAACAGTTTGTTTAGGGTTTCAAACAGACGAGTTCCTTGTGGTCATGTGTACCACTCAAACTGCATCACTGAATGGCTCCATCGCTGCAACTCTTGCCCTCTTTGCCGCCACCATATCTCCCGTTAGAATACTCATGCATTTATATGTTTGACATGTACTTTTATTAGCTTTAATAAGTTGTGCAATTTGTTAAAGGAATAAAATATTAACAATTATGTATTGAATATTGAATGAAAACCATGGTATTGTGGTGCTGAAAATCAACATATCATATGGTGCCGTTCATATAATTTTTAGTGTGTTTGTACCAAACGAGTATTATCCTTGTATAAAACAGCACGGTTGTCAAGACCGTGCTACAACTCGTGAGATCGTACGATTGCACGTTTCATTTTTGTTCACCAAGGTGGCGCAGTGGAAACCTCGCTAGATGAAGCGGCGCGGTCGAGGTGATGAGAAAATGCGTAATTAGTTCCTAAAAAAAAAAAAGCGTAATTAGTTCGAGCTGCAATCTTCTCTAGCAACATTTGTGATGTTTTCCGACCCTCTGACGACGAAATCGATTGATTCCTTTTGTTCTAGTGTTGTAGATTTCCGGGTCGAGTATGTGACCCGGTTTCTTGAAACGATGACTTGCAATGAAATAATTAATAACGTCATTTAGTCAAAACTATGCGTACGTGTAAATTATGTCATTTAGGAAAAATTACTCTCGCCGACCCTTAACATAATTTCGTGTAACCGTTTTGTCTTTTGTATTTTGTATACGTTATTTTTGTCCTTTTTTGATCAATTTTTAATATTCAAATATATGGCTTTATTTCAATATGATTTTTTTGTCCCTGTGAGCTTATCTCAGTTGGTAAAAACAATGCATAATATATGCAAGATCCGAAGTTCGAACCCCGGACACCACAAAAAAAAAAACTATGGTTTTTCACTCATGTTTTTCATATGAAAATCCATATACCAACGAATCTAAAACAAAAATGACGAAATTGTATTTGAATAAAAATCAACGGACAGCGAGTGTGATTTTGCCTTCTATTTTATAAAAATGGTGTTTTCTCAATGAAAGGAATTATTGTTTTGAAAAAATATAACAGTGAGAGGTAAGTAGTTTACATGAGTGCTTCTTCCATTAACTGTTCGTGAAATCCTTTTGTGGACTTACATCAAATCTCAACCAATAATTTAAATTGATCTAACGGTTTATGCAAAGCAGAAAAAGAAAAAAAACTTCACGTGATAATACTAATTTTGTTCCTCGTAAACGTTGAAGTTCTTTTGCGGTTCCTTCCTTGTTGTTGGAAAACGAGAGAAGTTTCACTTTGATTCTATTGTGCACTCATTTACACTTGTTTTGATTGAAGAATAATATTTTGAAAGAAAGGAGAGAATGAATAAATCAGAGAGTTCTTAAGAATGAGTATAACACATTGTCACATTCTCTACACTTTGGTTATTCACTGTAATTATCTTATATACACAAATTTCATTAGTTCACTATAACTATGTCATTAAAAGGGGCAAAGGGCAACCCGATGCACTAAAGCTCCCGCATACGCAGGGTTCGGGAAGGGGTCCTACCATTTGGTGTATTGTACGCAGTCTTACCCTGTTTTTTATACCTTATCATATTTTATTCCAATGTCACCCTGTAATCTTAATTTGTTTTAGGGGCCTCCTGTAATCTTAATTGAACAAACAGAAATATTAAGTAAATATATCTTTTTAGAAGAACTACTTTAGTGGAGAGTAATAATTGATTATGAGCTTATAACACATGCAATGAAGATATTGTCTCAGAAGTTATTCAAAGAATCTTAAGCATAATTTGAGTTAGAGTGGAACACGCAAATAAGTCAATTGCTAGAATGAATTTACAATTAAGATTTGAATGAACTTTTGAAAAGTGGAAAAAAGAAAAGAGCAACAATGACATGACACACATTAACAACGATTATCAAAATTATGTTAGTAATAATATATAGGTCTGCAAGAGATCCGAGATGCAGGTTATCATCAGTTTCCTTCTATGAAGCATGGATACTCTTCGGATTAAATTTGTTTCAGGGTTGGACATGAGTCGTGTCCGACACCAATACATATAATTACACTGAATTATGTTATCTTTTAAATTATCAGCCGTGTCAGCGTGTCAGTGTCTTGTTTGGTGTTCGTGTCTGTCCACATCAGTTCCTTAGAAAACTTACCAAATGACATATAAATCACAGAACAAGAGTAGACAACAAGCTTCAAGATTCCTGAGGCAACTCCTCTTCAAGTTCACCCCACTTGTCTCCGTTTTCAGAAAACTTGTCCTTGATTTCCTTAACAAGCTCTTTAGCATCATCAACCTTAGAAACACGAACAAGCCCCATTCACAAGTTTTTTCATTGTAGTAAGAGTAGGGACCCGACCTTCACGAATCATGTCCATAGCATCATCGAAAGCATATTCAAACTCCCCAATCTGGCACAGAGAATCAACTAGAAAATAAAAACAATCCCTCTGAAACCACACACCCCTTTTCATGTGATGAAAATAGAATCGAGCTAACCCAAGGTGTCCCCTTCCTTATTGAGCCCAGAAATCAAATGATAATAATCTTTGCTTGACAGATTTAACCCTACCAGTGCCATCTCCCCAAATACACCTCTAGCCTCATCAAACATCTTCAACTTACATAAACCCTTTATCCTAACACTAAAAGTGCTAGGACATGAAGTAAAACCAGACCTATTTAACATCAAATCAACCGATTTCAATCTCACCAAATTTATTCACCCTAAGAAAACCAAGGTATGCTTTATCAAAAGTCTTAGCATTAGGTTTGACACGATAGACACGCATATCCTCGAAAACGGAGAAAATAGAAAAGGTTGAGCCAGAATCAACAAAATATTCCATAACCAAGTTATATGTATCAACATTAGGTTTAATAGAGTAAATTTTCAGGAAATCTTTGTAAATTTGTGTTACCTCATGAGGATTATCTATAATGATTGCAGCTGTGAGCAACCCGTTGAGTGATTTAACTGAGGGAGTGACATTGAGTTTTTCATAGATGAAGTTGAAAGTATTGAGAGCTTGGTCGAACATGCCGGCTTGACCAGTGCCGAGGAGTTCTTTTGACTCCTCATAGGATAGTCGCGAAAGACGAGACGGGGAGGGTCATCCATTACTGGGGAGGAGTTTCGAGAGAGGAATGTTGAGTAGTGACGCACTGAGCGGCGAAGAAGACGAGAAGCCATTGATGAAGAAAGTCGAACTGGACAGATTAGGGTTTTCATTAGAAAACAAAATCAACCATGGAGGGTGGAATATGGTACGAAGGAAGAAAAAAAAACGAAACTGACGTGGCTATTTATAATTTGTAGTGCTTAAGGGAGTTGCAAAGTAACAGTTACAAAAAGTTCAACCACAAACAGCCAAAAAGGCAAAATCTAACAATTACACAATGGCTTTCTGCCTCCAAATAGAGTAATCAAAATCAAATAAAATGTAGTACGATTTCAACCACCAATACGTTTGAAGTTGAACCTTTTCAGCAACAGTCTCAAGATGATCAAACTTGTTGTGGAAAATCCTTCTGTTGCGATCTTTCCAAATAATAAAAAGAACGGAAGTCCAAATAGTTAAAAACACACACCTAGTGTTTTTGGAGAATCCTCCAAGACCATGAAACTGATGAGCATGAGTAATAGTGTCGCCATGAAGAGCCGCCTCGAACCCCAATCACTTCGTAACCAAAGCCCATAAACGTCACATTGAAAGAACAAATGATTATGGTCTTCAGATTCCCCTCAAAGGGACGCACAAGGCAGTTAAGGAGCATCAATCACTCCTCTCCTAAGCAGATTATCCTTAGTGGAGAGCCTATTTAAAAAGAGGCGCCATATAAAGATATTCACCTTCAACGGAACTGCTTTAAGCCACAAAAAGCTATCGAACTCTTCATTAAGGTTGGTGTTACTCGTTGTTAAGTAAGAGTAAGCTGATTTAACCGTGTAACACTGCGTCACATGAAGTTTCCACACCCACCTGTCAATCGTTACAACCTGCAAAACACAATTAGACAAACGCTCCACACACTCCCTGACTAACCCCTCCTCCCAAACAGACATGACTTAATTAATACAAACGTTAAAGAGAATACCTTCATCATCTTCAAGACGGGAGATTGCAACCGAACTAACATCACTTATCAACGGTTCACCTATGTTGAAAAATAAAAGTTAGAATATAAACATTTAAATTCACAAATTTAATACAAACGTTAAAGAGAATACCTTCATCGTCAGCAGACTCCATTTCAGTGAGTAAAATAGCATTTTCATTTCCCACATTAGAATTAAAACTATACCTATCAATAAAACACAATTAAACAATGGCAATCTTTAAAATAAATAAAATTAGTAACTAATTCAAATGCGTTCATAGTCAGATGAATATATTAAAAATGTACCCGTGTTCTCAGCACTCCATAACCAACTTCTAGCACACATCAAAGCCTCTAAAGTGGTCGGATGAAGTCAGCTTCGATGAGGACTTACAATATAACCACTAGTACTGAACGCGGATTCAGAAGCTACAGTAGAAACTGGAATCGCCAACACATCTCTTGCAATTGCTTGAAGTGTCGAATACTTGACACCATTCAACTTCCACCACAATAAAATAACAAAATTTGGACTTCTCGGTAAAACTTCCTCATCTAAATAAACATCCAACTTTGTTCTAACATATGAAGTCCTAGCTCTTTTTTTCCTCATCACAAACGAATCATATCTTTTCATAGCATCACTGCCAACAATACCAACATTAGAATCCACTATTTGAGAATCACCACTAGAATCATTGTTCATTCTCAATTGATAATCATAAAGAAAGTCATAACACAGACAAATAACCACCTCCGCCATTTTCATGCCTCACCTCCATAATCCCACCCTAATTGACACATCTCCGACACCATGACTAGTTTGTTGTCCGCAAGCTGATAAAGTATACTATAAGACCTTTCAAGCGGGCAATCATCCAGCCACGGATCCAGCCAAAAGAGAGTAGATCGGTCATCCCCCACCCTCCTGACAATGTTGTCAGACATCCACCTATTATCAATAAATCCTACCCCCGATCGAATTTGGTTCAAAGTGCGCCACCAAACCGATCCACCATGAAAGTTAAACCGCACCCTCCCCCCTCCTCTCCATATTTGGTGTGGAGAACAACATTCCACTGGCTCTCTCTCTCTTCCAACAACCACCATACCCATTTACCTAACAAAGAAATATTAAACTCCTTCAACATTTTCACCCCTAGACCTCCATTCTCCGTTTGTAAACAAATAGTGTCCCATTTAATCCAAGAGATTTTCCTAAAATTGCAAAAGATAGAATGAAGGGAAGAAATAATACCTGAGGGAGCTTTGAAGAAAGAAAGAAAATAAACTGGAACAGCAGACAGAACGGACTTAAGCAGAACCAACCGACCATCCAATGATAAATTTTTACACTTCCATCTAGACAAGCGACTACAGATCCTATCAACCAACGAATACCAAAACTAAACCTTCATAGGATCTCCACCAATAGGCAGCCCCAAATACATAAAAGGAGGAAGACCATGATTACACCTCATAACCGAAGCCGCCTCATGAAGCCAAGAATCATTGACACTAACCTCAAATAACATGCTTTTGTTAAAATTGACTTTCAAGCCAGAGATCGATTCAAATAACAATAAAGCCGCCTTCATTGCTCGAACATTAGCCCAACTTTTAACCCCGACCAACAGGGCATCAAGCCGCTGTTGCTGTCATAACACATTCCATAATCCAAGATCGCCATAAGACTGGAAAATTCATTTTAAACATTACCTCATCAAGGTAGCCCCAATCCACCAAATTATACGCCTTTTCAAAGTCAGCTTTAAATTGGAAAAGATCTTTTTTGGCTTGCTTAGCATCATCAACAATTTCATTTGCTATCAAGTAAATAAAATATTAAAAACAATAACAATTTATAAAATTTTAATATGTTACCATTTTTTTAAAGTTATTTTCGATGAAATTTGAGTTTTTAGGTTTGCATGATTAAGATTTGAATTTGTATATGAGTTTTGGATGATTTTACTTTTTGGAGTTTTGAATGATTTTACTTTTTTGGAGTTTTGACTTTAGGTTTGCTAAAAAATGACAATTATGTTGACTTTCTATAACATAAATGATTATATTGGGACAACAAATATATATAAAGGACAAAATGTTTCTTGAAATTAAGTTAAGAAATGAATTGTACAATTTTTCCAATAAAATATTAAAAACAATAATAGTTTATGAAAACACTTGGAAGATCTCAAGATTAATTATTGCAAGTATTTTAAGTGATTTGATTTATTTTCCTAGATCTCAAGATTAACGATTATTTTAAGTGATTTGGTGAATATAATCTTAGAATTAAGATTATCTTAAGGTTTGTATCCTTTTATTATAATAATTATTATTATTTTATTGTCCTTGATACTATACTACTATTATCAAGTATGATAATGGATGTCAACGTATATATAGTTAACTCTTTTTATATGATAAAAATGATATTTATATCGTTCTCACATTTGTATGAATATTCACTAGATGAGTATTAGGGGATATAAAAGTATTTACAAATATTTGCAAATATCAACATGTAAAATTATTTTTTATACAAAAAAAAAATGCATAATTATAAAATAATTGAAATTATGTAGAATTTATTTCTTAAATTTAATTATTAATAATTGATGAGTAAAACCTCAAGTGCACGGCTTACTAATGTAGTAATAAAAGATATCGTTCCGACATGGAGTTATGAATTCAATTAACTTTCAATAAGGATTAGAAGAAGATTAAATTATAAAGTTGTGGTTTTTAATGGTTTAGAAAATAACAATAATAATAATAAAAGGCGCCTTGGGATTATTGGTTCATCATAATAACAAACCCTTCACAAACAAACCCTAAACCTAAATTTTATATTTGACCTACTTTCTAAAGACAAGTTTCTCTTAAGCGTATCAAAGCTTCTTTCACAGTCATTGAGTGTGTTCCTTTAGCAACCACGCCTTTTCTCATGGTTGATTGCTATTAGAATCCTTGAAGAACGAAATTTTATATGTCTTAAGGTTTGCTAGACTATTCTCATGTTTCACAACCCTTGTATAATTTTACTTGTTCCAATATCAAAGCTCCGCTGTCGCATTATGAATTGATATTTGTGATGATGAATTAACAAATATTAACTCTCCGTTGTAGCATTATAAGTTGGGTATTTGTTAATTCATTATAAAAACGGTGAAATTAGATTATAAAGTAGATTTATATAAAATTAGGGTTCGAGGCTTGGTTTGATTAGGATTAGGTCATTAGACTCATCCAACAATCCCAAGACAAGAAGAGTCTACTCACTCACGTTCATTGTAGACATATAAGAGAAGAAGAAGAAGAAGAACATAAAAGTAAATAACAATAAAATAAAGGTAAACTTTTATTCCAAGAACAAAAGATGAATTGCTATGATAGCTAGATACTCTATTTATAGTTTACAATGACTTAAGCCTTAAGAAAATATATCACTAGAATGTTCCAAAAGAAACCACGAGCTTTTAGGTCAGAAATAAACTAATAGGTTGCTTGTCCTTGAAGCAGAAGCAACAAAAAAGCATCCTGAAGGTTGGCATGGCCGTGTGGCTGGTGGCACGGGCCGTGCCAAGTCTCTGACTTGGGGGAAACATATTTTTGTCCTCAATTTTCGTATTTTCAGCCCGAATCAGCTCCAAATCCTCTTTCTTTTGCCCCAAGACTAAATCTTTCAATTATTTGTTCCTGAAATTAAATAACTTGCAATTGAAGTAAAATAGTTCTAAAAAGGAAATAATATTAAATAAAGCGGAATCAAATATATATAAAACGGACTCAAATATTATATTAAAAACACTAATTATTGACTCATCAAACTCCCCCACACATGAATCTTTGCTTGTCCTCAAGCAAAAGGCATAAACATAACAACATAAACAAGATTAATCATATGACAATAACAATTAAAATTTGTTTTCTCCTCTAAGGATTTATTTCAAATGTACACTAATCACAACTTCAAGCATTTCTTATGATCCTATTCTACCCAACAACAAGTCTTAAGTGAGTGTGTGTGTGTGTAGTCCAGCCCTTTTCTTGCTCCTGTATAAGATAGATATTATGAGGAAACAGGTTCTAACCTTAGCACTAAATTAACCGAGAAAATTTCTTTTTTCATTTCATATAAGAGAGATGGGAATATTAAATTTTATGGCATATTTATTTTTAATATTCGGGGAGTGGGGCAGACGCTAGTAAAGAGGTTATCCTCGATACACCATTGCATCTGAACACGTTTTGGTTGTAAGGTGACCATCCTCGTTTTAAGGAAAGCAATTGTTTGCTTTATTTGCTATGGGTAAATATTTTAGATGCCATTTTTTTTAGAAGAGTTTACAGAAGCTACTTTTGTTTCTCAAGGAAAACACCACCTTCACGTGGGATGTCAGTGAGGGAGTATCCTTTCCCCCCAGAGTCAATGATGTCCCCTTTATAGATATATTTGCTTCCGCCCCCCTTTATTATTTCCCACACTAACTTATACTACTTTTACTTTGAAAACTTTAAAGGGTTAATTTACCACTAAAATTAGAACATGCTCCTTAAAATACCTACTCATACACTTGCTCAAGGGATGCAACTTCGTGCTTTTCTAATTGGCGAATTTTCACAATAAAACAAGATGTGGGTATAGAAAGAACACTTAAAACACAAGAAATCACTTTCATGTACAAGAAACGACCAATTTGGAAGAGACAACAAAAGATTTGTGTCATAATTTACAATAAAAACAAGCTGCTTAACATGCCTTTTGCAACAAAACAAAACAAAAAATTAAAATCTAAGGGAGTTTGGAAACACTACGACACTTAACAAAAGTAAAACAAGACACTTTATTGGCTCCCCCCATACTTAGGAGAAGCATTGTCCTCAATGATTAAAAGAAGAAGAAGACGAGAAAGAAGAAGAAGAAGAAGAAGAAAAAGAAGAAAGAGGAAAGCTCACAATTTTATTGAGGTCGATAAGATGGACCTTGGAGGTGGAGGTGTTGCATCATGTTCCGGAGCATTTGATTATTTTCTTCATTTATTCGTTTGCCCCTTTGGACATCGTTCCTTAGCCCAGAGATCTCAACACCTTGTCTTTGGTGCTCGGTGCTTATTCTTTGAATTTCGGTTTGGATCCATGTCCACCATTCATCATCATAGTGCCCACCGACTTCTTGCTCATGGTGCAAGTGTGCACCTTCCTCATCTTTATCACCACCATCATCACCATCATCATGTACCTGTGGGTTAGTGCCAACATAAAGCAAATTCTCCACTACCTCCGGATTAGTATTGTCCGGATTAGGTAGAATACTCAAACAATTAGCATTATTGACTTTTCACTCATATTTGTATTTGTGAGACAGGCCAAAAGGTTTAAGGAATAACATAGAGGTGAGTGTATCTAAGTTTAGGTAATTATTCTCCTCAATCCTATTGATCCCTTCACTCACATTCACTCCAAACTTCCTAGCAATGAAGTTGATGATTCCAGCTATCACTATATCACCTTTATCATCCGGTTTCTTTTTAGCAATTGAAACAAGATAATCAAGCAAATAAAAGAAAATGTTAGCAAAGTGGTTATATAGCCCACAACATAAACAGTTCATCAGTCCTTATCATTCCTACCTCTTTCCTAGTCTATCCATAACATTAGCATCAAGGTATCTAAAAGCAGAAAAAGGTTTAGAGATAAGAGATTTATACCTACTCTTTTGCTTGTCATCTTTAAAATGGATGCCATGGTTGTAGACTGTTGATTGCCTTTTTCCTGTACCACTTCCGGAGCCTTCAATTTCTTTTCCCTTCCTCTTGGATGCCATTGACCTAATTGACTAGGTTTGGGTTTTGGGGAGGGTTAGGGTTTTGGGGAGGTAAGGTTTTGGTTGGGAAAGGTTGGTTTAGTGATGGGGTTGGGGTTTAAGTAACTTTTTGAGTTTAGTGATAAGATTGGTGACGAAATTGTGGTTTTTGGGTTAGGTTTTTAGGGATTACGAATTTGGTGAACTTTTGGTTTGGATGGATGAATGTTGGTTTTGATGGTTGGTTTATGTTTGGAGATGATTTGGGTTAGAATTTGTTTGATTTGATGGAGTTTTTTAGGTTTGAAGGTTTAGATTATGGAGGTTTAGAGAGAGAAGTTTGAAGATGAAAGAGGTTGTGTTGTTTGAATGAGGGAAGAAGGGGAAAATATTTTGGTTTTTGTGTGCTGATGGGTTGGCACGGGCCGTGCCAAGCATTTGGTCATGGCCTCCAATTTTTTTTTCCTTTTTCGAATCATGTTTGGACAAATACCTACAAAACAAGTTAAAACAACACAAAACAAAAAAAATTAAACTTGTGGGTTGCCTCCCACGAAGCACTCTTTTATCGTCACTAGCTGTACGAAAAGGAGGAACTTGTTCCTCAATCTGGGTTACATAGACCATTGTGTGTAGATAATGCTAAAGAACATTCTTTCACACGAAGATCAATCACATCAATCATGTAACATGAATAAAAAATAGAGGGACCCTTCATCAATTTGGCAATTTCAAACTCTACATTCTCATCACCTACATGAAAAGCTATCTTACCATACTTAACATTAATAACAGCACCCGCAACAGCGAGGAATGGCCTTCCTTGAAGGGTTGGAATGTCAGAATCCTCTTTGATGTCTACTACCACAAAATCTACCGGGATATAAATATTTCCCACCTTAATGGGGATATCCTCAAGAGTTCCGGCTGGATAGATAATGGAACGATCGGTTAACTACAAGGTCATCTTAGTGTGTTTCAAATCACCTATATCAATCCTCTTCAAGAGGGACAAGGGCAGCAAATTAACACTAGACCCTAGATCACACATGGATTTCTCAATGGTTTCCTTACCAATCACACAGGGGATGGAAAAACTACCGGGATCTTTGAGCTTTGGAGACAATTTCTTTTGTATGACAGCACTACATTCTCTTGTTAGAGCTATTGTCTCATTATCCTCTATTTTTCTTTTCTTCGATAAAATATTTTTTAAATTTTTTGCATAAAGAGGCATCTGAGACAAAGCTTCAGTAAAAGGAACATTGATGTATATTCTTTTTTAGCATGTCTACAAACTTTCTAAACTGCGCATCCAGGTTAGATTTAACAAGCCTTTGTGGAAAAGGAATTTTTGGCTTATAAGGTATTGGGACAATTGGATTCTTACTCTCTCCTAGGGCTTTCTCACCTTGTGGTTTTTCACTCTCTATCTCACCCTCAATTATCTTGGATTTCACAACGGGGTCCTCTAATTTCTTACCATCCCTAAGTGTAATAGCATTTATACGACCTTTGGGGTTGATTTTAGTTTGACTCAGAAAGACTCCGAGGGTTTGAGAGGAAGTAGCTACTTGTTGGGCTACTTGAGAGATTTGAGTCTCTAGCATTTTAGTGTGAGTATCAATGGAGTCCACTTTAGATGTAAGCTTGACAAGAGAGTCATTCAAAAATCCAGTTTGATATTTAAGTTCTTGAAATTGCTTGGATTGATCCATAACATATTTTTCTAGTAAAATTTCCAAGCTGGATTTTTGAGGGACTCTTTGGTTGTTTGCATAATCGGGTGGTGTTGTTTATTGTCCAAAGGGATTTTGAGGAGTTTTGTTATAAAAATTTTGGTTTGACCTCATCCCTTGATTATATTGATCATAGTTCAATTGCTCGCGACTTTCAACAGCACTACCTAGTTGGCATTCAACGCCAGTATGACCAAGTATTCCACAAACTTCACATGATGGTGAAACATGAGCAGGTGTGACAACACTTACACTTAATTTATCAAATTTTTGAAAAAGTGTGTCCACCTTAGCAGATAGATGATCAAGAGTAGAAACTTCGTACATACCTGCCTCTTTTTAGAGGGTGGAGGAGTAACGACAATGATGGTTTTCTCACTTGTCCACTGATAGTGGTTTTGAGCCATGTCCTCGATCAAAGCATATGCTCCTGTGTAAGTTTTATTCATCAAAGCTCCACCTGCAACTGCATCAACATATATTTTTGTGGTATATAAAAGACCATTATAGAAAGTATGGATAAGTAGCCATTTCTCTAAACCATGATGGGGGCAAAGCCTAAGCATTTCTTTGAAACGCTCCCACGCATCGTAAAGAGATTCCCCGTCTTTTTGAGTGAATCGTGTGATTTGATTCCTTAATTGAACAGTTTTACTATGGGGAAAGAATCGGGCAAGGAATGCTTGCCTCATTTGGTCCCATGAAGTAATAGAACCAACTTCCAATGAATGAAACCAAGCACTAACTCTATCCCCTAAGGAAAAAGGAAAGAGGTGCAGCCTTTTGGCCTTTTGGTTTGCCTTCAAGGTTCCACTGAGTCTTAAAAAATTTGAAACATGAAGATTCGGATCCTCAGTGGGTGATCCTAGAAATTGATTTTGCTGCACTAAGTAAATAAGTGCAGATTTTATTTCAAAATTATTACCCTCAACCGTTGGGTACACAATAATAGCATGTGACTCTTCTGTAGAAGGGGTTGCATACTCTTTAAGAGTGCGTTCCTCAACCATATCGTTATTATTTCGTGCTTCCCAAGAAGTTAAAAGGTAAAAGAAAGTAATAGAAAAAGAAAAAGTTTTTTTTTTAGTCTAATCGTTAAAAAAAAAAAATTAAATTGCAATAACTCCCCGGCAACGACGCCGAAAACTTAATGAGTAAACCCACAAGTGCACGGCTTACCGATGTAGTAATAAAAGATATCGTTCGGACAGGGAGTTATGATTTCAATTAACTTTCAATAAGGATTAGAAGAAGATTAAATTATAAAGTTGTGATTTTTAATGGTTTAGAAAAGAACAATAATAATAATAAAAGGCGCCGTGGGATTATTGGTTCATCATAATAACAAACCCTTCACAAACAAACCCTAAACCTAAATTTTATATTTTACCTACTTTCTAAAAACAAGTTTCTCTTAAGCGTATCAAAGCTTCTTTCGAAGTCATTGAGTGTGTTCCTCTAGCAACCACGCCTATTCTCATGGTTGATTGCTATTAAAATCCTTGAAGAACGAAATTTTATATGTCTTAAGGTTTGCAAGACTATTCTCATGTTTCACAACCCTTGTCTAATATCACTTGTTCCAATATCAAAGCTCCGCTGTCGCAATATGAATTGATATTTGTGATGATGAATTAACAAATAGTAACCCTCCGTTGTCGCATTATAAGTTTGGTATTTGTTAATTCATTATAAAAACGGTGAAATTAGATTAGAATGTAGATTTATATAAAATTAGTGTTTGAGGCTTGGTTTGATTAGGATTAGGTCATTAGACTCATCCAACAATCCCAAGACAAGAAGAGTCTACTCAGTCACGTTCATTGTAGACATATAAGAGAAGAAGAAGAACATAAAAGTAAATAACAATAAATTAAAGGTGAACTTTTATTCCAAGAACAAAAGATGAATTGTTATGATAGCTAGCTACTCTATTTATAGTTTACAATGACTTAAGCCCTAAGAAAATATATCAGTAGAATGTTCAACAAGAAACCTCGAGCTTTTAGGTCAAAAATAAACTAATAGGTAGCTTGTCCTTGAAGCAGAAGCAGCAAAAGAGCATCCTGAAGGTTGGCACGGCCGTGTGGCTGGTGGCACAGGCCGTGCCAAGTCTCTGACTTGGGGGAAACATATTTTTGTCCTCAATTTTCGTATTTTCAGCCCGAATCAGCTCCAAATCCTCTTTCTTTTGCTCCAAGCCTAAATCTTTCAATTATTTGTTCCTGAAATTAAATAACTTGCAATTGAAGTAAAATAGTTCTAAAAAGGAAATAATATTGAATAAAACGGAATCAAATATATATAAAACAAACTCAAATATTATATTAAAAACACCAATTATTGACTCCAATAATCATGGCACTAATGATCATTTTACAACTGTTTCATGTGGAATTTGGACAATGTCTCATAAAGTTACAAAATCAATCTCTTACAAACCGACAACTCTTAGATTTATTCCTTCTATTTTGCTAAGACAAAAATATTAAACAACACATTTTCACGCTGATAACAAATTACTTATTAAACAAAAATCATTAATTAGAAAATTCAGTTATATTTTATTTAATGACGGGAAGATTTTTATTTCAGTAATACAACAATTGTATAGTTTTACTAATTTATTAACGAGTACGGATTTCTGCAAGTCCAAATACTTTAAAAAATGTGTATTTTATTCTATATGTTTCAATAACTTTATTAAATCATGTTAATTTCATCTGCCTGTGCATCTATTATTTTATGTATAATTAAAATATAGTTTATTTTATTTTATTCGCGTATATCCATTAAGATATTATTCATGTACCGGTCCATAACTGATTTTTTTTTGCGGATACCATGCAAACAAAATTTTGGTCATCCTAAATTATATGTTTAACCTGAGCAACACCGTGTAAATACACTAGTGAATATAAAGAAAACAACCTCTTTTAGCTCTTTTGGGCTGATTGTTTCTCTATCCAAAAATGTCTTCCATTTTCAATTCAAATAACACATGTAACAAATAGATAAGAATAAATTTGAATGTTAAAAAAATGTAACAAACACAAATGTCCAATTTTTTCCTTTATCATTTAAAATGTGTAACAAACTAGATGAGTGTGTATCTATATTTACGTTTTCATTATCCCAATTATACCCTTAAATAACAATTTTTTCTATAATAAAGGTTGTTGTTGGTGTCATTAAAAAAAAGAATTTAATTCTTTTTTTTTGTTATATTGTTGGTGTCATTGAAATAGGTAATCATAGTTAGTTTGGTTTGTTATAACTTGAAAACAACAAACATTTATACTTTTAGTTTTAATCAAAATTAAAATTTCATAAAAAAACTTCGTTCATAATTTTCAAACGTTAGTGCAATAAAAAGTTCGTTAGTATATATAAAGAAAATAGCCCTTTTTGGCGCTTTTGGGCTGGTTTTTTCTCTTTCCCAAATTACCCTCAACGTTAAATACAAATTGCACATATAACAAATAGATAAGAGTAAATTCAAATATTTGAAAAAAGTGTAACAAACTCAATCTTTATTATCCATAATAGATCGATTATTTTCCTTATCCTATATCCTTTAAAAGAGATAATTGATGGGAGTGAATTTAAAATAAAAAAAAAGTGAAACAAACATAATACAAATATAAGTGTAACAAACTAACTGAGTATATCTATATTATATATATATATATATATATATATATATATATATATATATATAAAGAAAATATAAGATATT
>Ga0228711_1004765_pt1 | contig 20751 bp, 22 predicted proteins | sample MedpolnodulmetaG_2_FD_177996 | JGI IMG/M metagenome (GOLD analysis project Ga0228711, IMG submission 177996) | Root nodule microbial communities from Medicago polymorpha collected in Santa Monica, California, United States - brown nodules | ecosystem: Host-associated > Plants > Roots > Nodule... | reverse complement strand
ATAAATTTTTTTTCTTAAAAAAAAAAAGTGAATTTTTTTTTTTTTTTGGAATAGCGAATGTCAAGTTACTTTAGAAATTTACTCTAATTAATACTTTAAATTGTACTCGTTTTTTTTGGTTACATGAGAAGAAAAAAAAAGGAGAAAGAAAGCTGGAAAAAAACTAAGCACGAGAGTGTGAAACTCCCATGGCATCCGCAAGAAGGGCTAACTGAAGCTCAATCAGAGGATTGTTGAGAATCACCAAGTTACTAGTGGCTCTAGCTCCAAGTTTAGCGAGAACGTCTACACTCATATTACCTGCTCGAAAAATATGATAAAGTCGCACGGTTCAATCCTTGGCCAAGAATTGACGAATTATTTCGTTTCCATAATGATGATATCTAACATCTGCCGTTTGGACCAAGCGAATGGTTTGAAGGGAATCTGAATAACTTATAATGTCTTTGAACCCTGCTTCCCAACAGAGCTGAATGCCGTGAAACAAAGTCATGATCTCTGCATGAAGAACGTTAGAGTAACCGATGCTACCATAATAACCCTTGATAAATTTGCCATTATGATCCCTTATTAACCCTCCAAATCGAGCCGCACCTGGGTTTGTTAAAGCACTTCCATCCACATTCAATATGATAGACCCAGTATGCCCTTTGGGCCAAACAACTCGTTTCTTAAACATAAGAATAACAATTAAATAACAACATTATAATAATTACTTTTTTTTTTGGAAGAATTATAACAATTACTTATGTTCAGCACAATTACATCATTCAAAGAAACTTAAACTAATACAAGCATACGCTATTGCAAACACACACCACTGCAATTCTAAACCACTACAAACGTAGATCTTCTTATTCTAAAAGCTTATAAGGTTAAGCTATTAGTTAACCCTAATTACACTCCTTAATTCTCTCCTTAACAACTAAACCTAGCTTTCTTAAGAAGCCTTTACAAGTGTAATTAATGACATTCTCCCACTAGCCTTGGTGACTTTCTGACTTCTATATTTGAATTTGAATTTCACTCTCCCCCATCATTAAATTGGCCCTTATATCAATTAGTCTATTAGGTATGTTGCTACAACTTGCATCTAATAAAACTTGCACGTCTAAAAACATGGTTTTTATTTTTATTTTTAAGGAGAAGCTATGTTAATAGTTAGATAATCAATCCTACTTAATTAAATGTATTCAATATATACGTCTTAATTATTATTATTTTTTGTTAACAAGTATATATGTAAAACATATAACAAAAAACACCACTATTTATTTTCAATTTTATATATAGATTTAAAGCAAACAACACTGCTATTTTAACCATTTACATTGTTGACATATAATACAGCAAAAAAATTACTCAAGAATGATCCTCAAGTATATATAGTATAGAACTGATATCTCTTAAAAATTTCCTTTCACGCATATTTTTTTAAAAAAAAATTATTCATATACTTAGATTATATTAACATAATTTAGAGTGATAGGGAAAATTTTATGCAAATTATTTTGAATAGATAATTTTTTTTTAAAGAGTGCAAACACTTTAACTCTATATACAGGTATCAATCAAAATTTGAAAGATGGTTACTAACATTAGGTTCATAGTATTTTTTTTCAAAAAAAATAAAATAGGCATAATCATAGTTCTCGACATTTTTCTCTTTCTATATCATGGTTGGATTTTTTATTTAAATATATATTAGTAAATTGAATCAATAGTGTGCAATTAACCTATACAAATTAAAATGAGTTTTTGAAAAGAACTTTTAATAGCTTAAGACAATTCCACTAATCAGCCACTCACACATTGCTTTGAAATGTACAAGGTAGGGTAGGTTTTTTGAGATTCCCATTATATGCTTAATTTATGGAGAACTAGATCATAGAGATACTTTTATTTAAGGAGAGCATGGAGATACTTATCATGCTTCTGTTGACTAATTATTATTATCTTTTTTTGGCAAGTTACTCACATATTTGTAATTACTATAGATGTAAATGCATTTATCTGCTAAGGATAGAGAATAGGGGCACCAATTCATAATGGTTTTATTTGCAATGATTATTAATAAGAGTCAAGGTCGATCACTGAAAATATTGATATGTATCTCTCAACGTTGTGTTTGCACATGTTTTGTTATACGTTATGTCAAAGATTATTTTAAGAGCAGAGATGAAGATATTAGTCATCAATAAAGACGACGAAGATACTAATGTAACGTCAATTGTGGTATTTAAAGAAGTATTTTATAATTTATTTTTATTTTTTTGGTTCATAGACGAGATGACAAAGCCATCGTAATTAAACTTACACGTACAAAGTGGAGGTACCGGGGTTCGAACCCAAAAATTGACGTCCGGCCGAACAATTTTGACATTTTTTGACAGTTGAGCTATGACTTATGAAACTTATTCTATAATTTATAATAACTATGACTATATATCGTATTATATATATATAAAAAAAAGACCCCTAACATGTTATGATTGATGTGGATAATTTTTTTTTTAATACAAGAAATGATGTGGATCAATGTTTATTACTTTATTACATTAAAGTGAATTTTTGTTGAGGGAATTAAAGTAAATCTTTTATTATCTTTATATAATTATGTCGGTATTTTTAGTCGAAAGGGCCCGTGCATCGCACGGGTCGGCGGTCTAGTATAAGAAAAAATTCTTTTTTTTTAGGTTTATTGAGTAGTTAATGTATCTGGTCTACATTGTAAAGCAGATACATTAATTATCCAATAAACCTAAAAATTTTTTTTTTTTCTTATATTTGAGACAAAAAGAGTATATGAATGAGAATACACATAACATGCACCAATTTTTGAAAGATTATATGCTGATATAAAATAATACTCTACCTTCCACTATAAGATTACCTTGGTTCGAGGAGTTTCATAACAATTTTTGGGATGCCAAAATGGACGCTTAAGTAAACGTGCAATAAAAAATTAAAATAGGATGACAAAAATGTTAGATTTGGAAATGAAAGACTAAATTCAAGAGATAGTTAACATAAAATATCACAAGTGTATTTAGGCTTTCACAACTCCATCATGGTTGATTTTAGCACTTTGAAATTTATATTAAATTAATCTCGATTCACGTAACTGCTACTCCCTTTGTCTCATTTATGAAAAAAAGTTTTACTTCTTAAATTCATTTGACAAGATAGACTAAACACATTTTTTTTTTTACAAAACTAAACACATTATTTATTTATTGAATAATCTAAAATGTTAACTTTCTCTTAAAAATAAGACTGGAGTATTATTTTAGTCAAAAAAATAAAATGATTAGAATGAAACCTCATGTTTGGTGTATCTATTTGTTTGGTTTAAAAAAGGTGTTTCCTTGAGTACGGTGGAAACTGGAAATTGAGGCGCCGCCAAACGTGACAAAATAATTCACTGTATAAATTCACCGTCGTCACAACTTTTTTGCTTCCGAGATCTACCTATCACTTCCATACACGTGTTCAAAAATCAAAACAACTCAACCAAATCAACTATAAAATTTACGCGCTAGTCCATAGCGCGTGACACATCAAACTTTCCTTTATCACCACCATCCATAGATTTTCTTCCATTTTTTCATTTATCTCTTCTTCTCCAAATCCAAACCCTAGAATTTCCATTTTCAAATTCCCCTATATTTTCTCACCAAAATCCCATCTTTTCTCGAAAAAGATTCTCACCCGATCCCAATTCCCACAGATCGGGTTCGAATTCTGCATAATCTCACCCCAATTCACCTTCTCGTGGCTCTCTTATGGGTAAGATTCTTCGAGAAACAACGAGGCCATCCTCAAATTCATCATCATCATCATCTTCATCACCATCACCACCCTCAATTCCATCAACAACCTCCTCAACATCGATAACCGACACCATCAAAGGCTCACACAGGTTCAAGATAACGGGGTATTCACTCTCAAAAGGGATTGGAATTGGGAAATACATAGCATCGGAGATTTTCACCGTTGGTGGGTACGAATGGGCGATTTATTTCTACCCTGATGGGAAAAGCGTGGAGGATAATGCTACGTATGTGTCGCTTTTCATCGCGCTTGCGAGTGAAGGGACTGATGTTAGGGCGCTTTTTGAATTAACGCTTTTGGATCAGAGTGGGAAAGAGAGGCATAAGGTTCATAGTCATTTTGACAGGACGTTGGAGAGTGGACCTTATACGTTGAAATACCGTGGTAGCATGTGGTTAGTTTTCAGTTATCACTTAGTTTAATTTGCGTTAAAATATGTCTTTTTATTTTTGCTATGTTCTGATCCTAATTTGTTGTTGAAGGTAGTGTTTGTAAAGGTTTGCACTTGATGGGTTTTTTAAATTTTGTGTAAATTTTGGGTGATTTGATTGTTATGTTCTTGTTCTTGAATTGACCCAATGTTGGTTACTTGGAATGTTAGGAATTTTTACTGGAGGTTTAGTTACATTCTTATGCTTTCGCGGGTGATTTTTATTTATAAAAAAAGATGAAAATTTGGAAGTTATACATGTGTGTGTGTGTGTTGAAAATGCTGAAGTGTTTTGAACCTTGTTGGAAAAGGGGGATGAAAGGATTACTGATTTTAGTTATTTGTTCATTTCGCGGGGGAATGTTTTGTGTTATTTGATAAGTATATTTTCGGATAATTTTGACATGTGATGCAATTGTTTGATTCGTTTTTTGGGGTTGGGATGGGAGAGGGCCTTGATTTTGAAGTTAGACTATCCCCTTAAATAGCTCAAAGTAATGGCATTTTATTTTCTGATTTATAATGAAGTTTGTTGTCTCCTGTTGAATGCATTTGTTGATTTTGGTTTGGCCAAATATTTCCTGCTGAATTGAATTCATGGAATTTTTTGTGACAATGGAAGAGGTACAGTTTGGTAAAGGTTAATTGTTCTAAATTGCGTGTTTCAGGGGATACAAGAGATTTTTTAAGAGAACGTCATTGGAGACTTCGGATTACCTTAAAGATAACTGCCTTAGTGTTAATTGTAGCGTTGGTGTTGTGAGGTCACACACAGAGGGCCCTAAAACATTTTCAATTCCAATATCACCTTCTACTATTGGTCACCAGTTTGGGAAGCTTCTGGAAAGTGGAAAAAGCAGTGATGTGAACTTTGAAGTGAATGGTGAAATTTTTGCGGCTCATAAATTGGTACTAGCAGCTCGATCACCTGTTTTTAGAGCTCAGCTTTTTGGTCCTATGAAAGATCAGAATACACAGTGTATAAAAGTTGAAGATATCGAGGCTCCCGTTTTCAAGGTTTAAATAATTATTTTTTTGTGCTTCCTCTTTTTTATTTTTTATTTATTTGTGTTTGCAAAATTTGTTGCGATTATCCTTTGTCTCTGTCCTGCTATAGATATTGAACTTCGTTTAGTTTTAGAATATTTCCCCTTATTATAGTTGTTAAGCATACAATTGCAACAGACTTAGTGCCCAATCCTGCCTGCTTCTGGCATTAGTTGGGTGTATCATCTTAATACATGTTTGCAAAAAATGTTGGCGTTGATTGTTCTTATATACATATGTTTTGAAAATTTGCACCCTTGCCAGTTGCAATTTGCGAGTATATTTGACTGTTGGTTGTTTCTGAACAAATTTTGAAGGTTCAAGCAGACCACAACAATAAAAATATGGTACTTTGACGAAGAATGCCTCTATTTTTTTTATCAACATTTTCTCTGCCTGCTTTCGTCATTTATGCCTTCAAATGTTAATTGATATAAAGACTGGTAGTATTTCAGATTGAGGTAGTTCCCTGAGATGTGAGATTTGGCCAAGAACTCTGAAAAACACTCCACAAGTTCTTGTATAAATTGATTGAAGTTACAATTCCGAGTTCCTTTCTGATTTTAGTTCCTTTATTGCTTGGTTCCTGTTGAGGTTTTCTAGCTGGTTTCTCTAATTCTTATTAAACCATTGTTTTTTCAATCCGCCTTTGACTTTATGCAGTTTACGTACGTTTACAACATGTTGTACTTGTGTTTAATGCGTTTGTCGTATTATTTAGTTTATAAATGAAGTTTAATAACATGCATATGGAATGTGCAACTTGTCTGCTGTGCTATGCCATATTTTTTTCTCTATTTTGAAGGCATTGCTTCATGTTATATATTGGGACTCGCTGCCTGACATGCAAGAGCTTACTGGGATTAACTCAAAATGGGCAACTACCTTGATGGCTCAGCATCTGCTAGCAGCAGCTGATCGGTATGCCTTAGATAGACTTAGGCTGATGTGTGAAGCAAGTCTATGTGAAGATGTTGCAATAAATACTGTGGCTACAACTTTAGCTTTGGCAGAGCAGCACCATTGTTTCCAGTTGAAAGCAGTCTGTTTGAAATTCATTGCAAGGCCTGAAAATCTCAGAGGTGTGTTTTAGTTTTACTGAACTTCTATTTTGTCTCTCACATACAACAAAAATAAAAATATGTGCAATATTAGGGGAATTGGGATATTAGAAGGTCTGAAAGTCTGTATGTTGCTATCAGTGAAAATTAAAATCATTAATGGCATTCATGCCTGTTGTTGACTATCTTATGCTTATGCTTTGTTAAGGATTTGATTTTACAAAAATTACAACTACTTTGTTTATGCAAATCAAGCTTAGTGACTTTGGGTGTTTTTTATGTAGTAGTAGTTCTTAAACTCTTTTAATTAGGATGGTGTATATGATGGCTTTTACAGTTTTACCCAAATCGTTGGTATATTTGTATGCATACAATAACAACAAAAGAATTGTTTGTACCTATTTATTCTTCATCCAGACCTATGATATCAACTGAAGTATTTTGTTTCCTTTCTTTTTTTCAGCTGTGATGCAAACTGATGGTTTCGAGTACTTGAAGGAAAGTTGCCCATCTGTTTTGACTGAGCTTTTGGAGTATGTGGCTAGATTTACTGAGCATTCGGACTTCCTGTGCAAGCATAGGAATGAAGCAATACTTGATGGCAGTGATGTAAATGGAAGGCGGGTGAAGCAAAGACTATACTGTGAAAAATGACCAGGTCTCCAGAGAACCCTGTTCCACTCACATTCAAAAATTACAGTGAACCGTGGATAGAGGGAGAAGATAAACATTCATAGGATTAGTGGCAATTTTCATTTGTTGTAGCTTACTCCATTTCTAGATGTAAATGTAACGTGTTTGGTGTTGTTGCAGGTTTGTCTTCGATAGGTTTCTCACTCTCTAATATTTTTTGTTTTCTCTTGTACTAGTAAAACTTGTTTGAAATGAAAAATATTGATGACTCCTCTGTCCCTTTTTTACATTTTGATTTGTGCTTTGATATTTCTACATATTTTTTCCGTGAGAGCTAGTCACCCGAAGAAAAAAAAAACAGTTTTGGGGAAACATAGATGAAACAGGATTTCTTTCTGCGCATGATTAAGAAACTACTTAACACAGATCAGTGTGCATGTTCCCGTAAGAAATAGATGCTGAAGTCACAACAAGCTATTCAATTGTACAATGACAAGCGTGCAGATTTCTGCATGTTCACTTGAAATGTCTGTGGGACTAAACACATAAATAGTGTAAAACTCAAGTGGAGAAATACAAACCAAACCCAGTGCAGATTCTCTAGTCTGCAGAAGTTCTGGAATTGACTTGGGAAGGGAAGTGTATTTTTGAAATAGCTGGCCGGAGGAATTTGTATACCAGTTGCTGCTAATATAAGACCTTCTATTTCCTTCGTGGATTTTTTTCTTGCATTGAAAGAGGAGCGGAAAATTGGACTTGCACTGTTGTTATTTGCAACTAGTCCAGTTCCCGTCTCAAGAGACTAACTACTATAGAAGCGCCTAACACTCTCGCACAAAACACAACTGCCGGAGATATCACTGCATTGCAAGGATTCACCAAATAAAGAAGTAAACAAAGTTACTTGGTAAACTGTTCTAACTACAGCTCATCCCAACAGTTTCAATTTAAGTATATGGTGATGTTATAGAACGGTGGTCTTCGTAGCAGAACTTTTTGTAATGTTTAACTTACATGAGAACAAATGTAGAGGAAACGAAATCATAGAAATAGGAGAGTGCCAAGTCAATTCGTACAAGTTTCTTATGAATACTTGTATTGTTGGATTTTTTTAACAAAACTTATGTGCATTTTATATGGTTCTTCATATAAAATGCACTTGTAGTGATAATAGACTTGAAGAAAATTGTGAATTTGAGAAATCATCGGTAGTTATAAGTATTTTATGTAAAGAACTATACAAAAAACACTTAAAAAATTGTATCTCTGTTTTGTTTATGTCAGGCTAGAGTTTCAATTAGGTATATTTTTCTCTCAATTATATAAGATGTGATACTCAATTTTAACTGTAGTAATATAAATAGTTAAAATCGTAAAAAAAATACAAATCGCTTAATGTTTATCTAATTTATATTTCTTTTTATTTTTAATTCAAAATTGAAAGCAACTAACCTACTAGTGATTTTTTTAATCATTATTATCAGAAAAGTTCATAATATAATGCGTGGATGTTCGTCAATGAAAATTGACTTAGTTGATAAAGAGTCGACTCACTCGTAAGGTTGTGAATTCAATTTCCGCTACCAATGCATAGACCTCTTTGGTAGATGATCTGTATGTATCTTTGTAAGCGTTCGTTGAGTCGTGGAGTATGTCCTGACCTTGGCGAGCCTATGAAATCCAACTCACATACACTTAAAAAAAACGTGGATCTTTCTTATTTTAAAGTTTCTTGTACTTTATCAAGTTAATATTTTACATTTTGTTTCTTTCTATTTTAGTCTAATGGTTAACATAATGTTTTGTTAAAAGCTCGACATTAAATGGATCTGGTATTGAACCCGTCAGATTAGGCCGTTTTTGGGGCTGAATACTAAGATTTCGAAAAGAAAAATGATAATAATAGAATTCTATTTCATAAAAAATTGAAGAGCACAAAATTTGAGATAATTAAGTCCATTTTCTTTTTTGAAGCAAGATAATAAATTCTTGAGCACAACTTATATTTCATGACTTCATTGTTTTTGTCTAAAAAAAGAGAAAAAATTAAGGCTGTCTTAAAAATGATCTTAATACTAGAATTATCATTTCTCTTGGTTCCCACTCCTACGGGTACGAACATATCTATTGTTGTGACCGTGTCTTAAACCCTGTTTCATAGTATCTCTTGATTCATGTTCGACTCAGTGAGGCAAACCAAGCAAGGGTTTAACTCGTTTATTTCTTTGTGGGGATGAATCTCCTCTCTCTAACCTCCACTTCTCTCTCCTTCCTCCCCCTTTATTCTTCTTCCCTTCTTGCCACAACACCTTCTCCATATCCCTCTTTTTCTTCATACAAGTGCAAATCCACCACAGGTTAGTTTCCGTAGCTACTACATATTTCACAGATTCTCTCTCAAAATTCGTTATTTTGATTTTGCTCACAGTTTTAAGGAGGAGATGTGTCAACAAGGAAAAGGAAAAGGAAGAGGTGCTTCTAGAAGGGATGCCTTCTCACTACTATGATGATGTATGTATGCATGCCTTCCTTCTTATCATTTCTGTTTTTCACTTAATTATCTAACTACTTCTATCACCTTTAACTCGACCTTCTTCTGAATTGGCATAATTCAGTTTATATTCTGGCATAAGCACTTGTGAAACGGATTAGTACAATTTATGACATGTCCATAAACAATTTTTAGTCTATTTCCATTACCTCTTTAGTCTTCAGATAACTTAAAAAAGCAGTTTATAGTTTATGTGTAAACAACTCGACTTTATTTTATCTTTTATTATATCAACCACTTATATGATATGCGCTTATCCAAACAAGGTCTTAAAATCGTTGCCAATATTGTCAATTTTTTTTTGTTTTGAAGAAGCTAAATTAGCCCACCCAAATTAGCACTGGAGAGAATTGAACCTGAGACCTTGAAGAGGAGCGAGCACACTCCCAGGTCCCAAGTCAATACCACCAGGCTAACCCAAGTGGGTTCGCCAATATTGTCAATTCATCCCTCTTTAATCGTGTTTTGTTAGTACTATCTATTTATTTTGTTTTATTGTTGTTAGCTTGTTACTATTTCTTCTTCAACTTTCTTTCAATTTCCATTTTTAGTAGTTCTTTGAAGAAAATACGTTGTAGCTTGTTGAAATTGGGTGAGGAGTGCCTCCTCTCTACAAACTCTTACCAATAGTCCTACCTATCCAATGTGGGACTTAGGTTTTTCCCAATACACCCCCTCACGCCCAACGCTATTGGGCTTGGTGCGTGTATATAAATGGTGGTTGGCGCGATCGATAGGTTCTGATATTTGTCCGTCAATTAGGTAGTGCTTATACAAACAACCTTGGCAGAATATGTTTAGAGAAAAAAGTGTTGTCATATCTTTGATGCCTGGCACAATTTCTGATTTTCAATTATGTTTTCTTTTTATGAGTGGACAATTTTCTTCTTGGCCGATGAGTAAGAACTGTAAAAGCGTTACAGTATCAATGTGTCTCTTGGCATGCAGTTGCTAGCTTGTGAAACCAATTTTGTTTGAAGGTTTTATTTGGATAGATTTAATTAACCATTCGCTAAGATAGGAATGGCAAGCCCGACAACGTGAAAAGACTAAGGAGTTGCATCGAAGACGCAGAGAGGAAGAAGAGGAAGAAGAGAGAAAGATTGAAGAGTATCGTGAAGTTGGCATGCGGCTGAAGGAATACCCTGAAGAAGATGTTAGAAAAGCAAGGAAATTGATTTCAAGCTTCATAAGAGCCGCTGAAGAAGTAGAAGAGGTAGTTTCTTGGTGCTGCAATGCAGTCTCCTATTTGTGATGCAAACAAAGTATTTCACCATGATCAAATTTTATTTTCAAATTATAATTAATATACACCTGATTAGTTATGATATATATTATAAAGAAAATATTTTCATTCCAGATGGTATAAGCCCTTTCTCCTTTCGTTTATTTATGCTTCTTTTTTTTTCAGTGATCAGTTTTTTGTAGGGACACTGGCATTAATGAATATTCACTGTTTCCGATTGATTTTTTTCTCTTGTAGAAAATTGAGGAAGCTGCTGAGAGAGGAGAACTTACTGAACTTGTTTTGATGGTCATATGGAATCGCCTTGATCTTGCTCGGCGTGATGTAAGTTGTTATTTTGGTGTTTGAAATATTTTAGGTAATTGGATTTAATTTTCTGATGAAAAGAAAGAAGCATATATTTCTTACCATTTTTCAATGAGCTGGTCCTTCGACTGTCAATCTTCGGTCACAGTTTTTAAGGTAGTCATTTGCACTACAGAGAACTTTATGCCCTTAGTTATCCAATTTTTGATTTTGTGAAATACATAGTGGCGACCATGCTTGTCAAACTCTTGAGTCAACTTATAGAATCATTGTCCATGCTTGTCAAACTATTGAGTTAACTTCTAGAATCACGCGAGTTTACAACCTCAGGTATCAAAATTGAGTTATTTTGTTAATGGAAAATTGTTCTTGTCTTAATTCTGACAAATTCTTGAGGTTAAGGATGATCGAACAAGTTTACAACATACTTGTTATTTCCTCATACATGCGCAAAATGATAGTAGTTCAAATTACATATTTTTATTTTCTTAAAAGGAAAAATGCCACAGTCGAATAATCAGGCAAGCTCTGAGCCACTGGCCCACTATTGCACCAAAAAAAAAAAAGGCAGGCTCCATAGTGCACAAAACATTAACCTCATAGTTGTAACCCTCATCTCTATATATGCATCTCTAACATCTCAACGTGAATCCATCTGCAAAGGAGGTAAACGACAGTGTGTACTATTGAGTCTCAACCCCATAGCTCTAAGCATCCAATGAGCTGAAACCTAGCTCAGCTCAAATAAGGAGAACCCGAACCCCCAATCCTTCACTCTTTAGTAATTTTGAATCTTTCGATTTTTCTATTGATTTTGAACTTGTTATGCTCTTTTGAGAGTTGAGTTGTGAACCTATTTTGCTGTATGTTCTGTTTTGAATTATGCTGCTAGCTTGGTCTGGTCTGGGTTTAACTTTTACGTTGCTCACAAAATAGTTGAATTTTATTTTTGTGGTTTGCTTTAGACACTACAATGGATGTTTTAAGCAAAATTTTCTTATTTCCACTTGCAAGTTTACGAGTCAAGTTTGCTGAGATTTCAGGAGTTTATAGACTCCCGAGTTTGACAATCATGACGGTGTCTTTGTGAAGTAGAACTGTGGTTATATTTAATTACAGCCTAAATTCATAGGGGACTCCATTTTACATACAATAATATACAAAAATTCTGAAAATACTACAAATTTGGCTGCATTAAATCATTTGAAATGTCTTCAGCAAATGCCAACTTCAGCAGCATCAAAAAAGAAAATTGTTGTGTTTAAGTGTAACCATCAAAGAAGAAAGTATTTTGTAGTTGCAATGTAATCCTTCAACTTAGCAGGTAAAAGAGTGTATGAACATAATTTAATTGATGTTTTGCAGTTTTGGACCCATCAAATGTCAGGCCAACTATTTATTTTCACCGAGTTTGTAGTCAAGCTGTCAATTGATCCAAATAATTTATTATGATAGACGTATTGAGCAAAGTGTGATTTTGTTTTCTCCTTTTGTAACCTTCTATATTGGATATGATATGATTATTATAATCTGAAAGGGATTAACATAATTGAATCTTAGAATTTGTTCTGTGTTTATTTCAAAAAGTAGTCTGTATATTTTTTTTCATCCTCTTTCTCTGACCATCTTGTTTTATACATTAATCACCTATTTACAGGATGAAAAGGATGCTATAAGAAGTCTGGATCTGTTATACAGAAGGGTTGAGGTAACAACTAACTGCCCCTTTTTGTTTATGACTAAAATGCTTTCTTGGTTCCCCCCTTTACGGCTCCACACACTTTGATGGTGACAAACTTAGTTCCTTGATATTTGCTGGAATGTGATGTCTTAAGAGCCTATTATAGGGAAAAAAATATTAACTTTCTAAATGTTCTTCCAAAATATAAGTGTTCACTGCAGAACCAAAAAATCTGCTGCTAAAGAGTAGTGTGTTTCCTTAAATACTCTTTGTTGATTTTAAAGCAAAATATTTAGCTTTTTCATTTGTTCTCCATTTTTTTTTTTAAATACATTGGATATTTTAGACCTTTTCCTTCCCATACCTATGCTTGCATCAACTTTCATATTGGAGCAGTTCAACCTTCATAATACTTTAGTTTCTGTTCTGAGTTTAACTTTCGGTTTTGACTGTAGACTGAGATCTTGAAACGAGAGGCTACCCCTGCAATGAGATTGCTCAACGATCTTTTGATTATGTATGATGGCTTTAATTTTGATGAATGGCTAAAGAAATGTAAAAAGATCATGATTGATACATTCCCAAGGGAGGATCCATATAGCATTCTTGTTCCTCCTGGATTTGAGTCATTTGATATAGATCAGGTAAGTTTTACCAAATCTATAATAACGGATACCGTAGTTTGACATTATGGTTGAAGTGGATTCTAAAGTACAGTTGGATGTATCACTTTAAGTGATTAAACTTGATTGGTTATTTTTTATTTTTTGCATAGTTTGATTAAAAGTAAGATGGAGCACATACCATTTAAGCTAAAAATTGTAGGTTAGAATTCATATCTGTTTGAATTTTCTAAAAATAAAATTGTTTTCAATGTTGTTTGGAATCAGCATCACGGGCCATTGCGACCATCACTTGAAGTTGATGATAATACTCTTTTGAGGATTGATTTTGTAAGGGAGGTTGATGAATTGCTGCAAGATGTTCGATCGGAACAGGATGAAGAAGAGAATGAACAAGAGCTTAATGCTGAATCAGTTGCTAATATATTAAAACAGCAGGAGAAGCAGCAAACGATACGCCAAGTAGAAGCTCTACTAGATTTAGCCATTAGTTTGAACTGGTAGCTATTCGTTCCATGCTTGTATTTTGATTTACATATATCGGTCCAGTTGTCCTACAGTTTATAGTGTTGAATAGAAATTAGTATGCGGTGCATTTGCAGTCCCAGTAGGTTCACGGTGTTGTATTTTTTCCCCTTGTAAGGATGTAAAATTTAGTAACAGCAGAAATGACACACAAATGTAGGCATGACAATTTAGGGTGATGAGAATCTCTTGGGTGATAATGTGTTTTTAAAGGTAAAGGCATGTTAAACGTTGAGTTTTTGATTTTTCATTATATACATCTATCATCTATCCAAATGGATGGTCCTGTATTTTTAGTGTTTGGTTTTGTAATGAAAAAAAATGAATGTTACAAAATTGATTTGAGTTATTTGTACAGTGGTTTGTGTTTCTATATGTTTGCATAAATGTGTTCAGCAATAATTTAAAGCTAAAACCCATGTTTGGAGACAAATCTTCAAATTTCATATTTAAGTTAGAATTATTCTTGAGACAAAATAACTCTACTTGAGAACACCGAAAGATGTCATTCAATTCTGTGTATAAAATATTTTTGGACCTCACAAAAGCCACTAAAATGATTTAAACATTAATGATTACTTGAATGCTCTTACTCTAGTACTTGGCTAAGTTCAAATACTTGGAAGGTAAATATTGAACTTTCAGAGAATAAATTTTAACATCACCAGTCACCACCCTCTCTGTTCTGCTCTTCTGTTTTGAAAGCTACATCTATGCATTTAAGTTTGAGCACCACGGTTTGTGCTTAATCAAGACTGTAAATGAACTAATAAAGTGAAAAAGAAGTAGAATGGACGCAGAGTGCATGGGGACCATTCCATATTGCCATGTCTGATTTATTTAAACTGTAGTCAGGATACCAACAAAGTGGATATATATAATAATGTGATGTGTAGGAAATTAAGAATTCATAGACATGCATGGTGAAGAATGTCATGAACTCAGGACCTACACTGCGTGACGTGTCTCTCCCTCACTCTTCTCTTCTTACTATAAATCACCATACCAAAGGTTCTCTCCTCTTCACCAATTCATTCACCAAGCTCACAAACACAATGAGGAAGTTCTCTCTATCTTTGCTTTCTCTATCCTTGCTACTTTTTACATGTTTAGCTACTCGCTCTGAGTTTGAAAGGTTCAACCAATGCCAGCTGAACAATATCAATGCATTGGAACCAGACCACCGTGTTGAGTCTGAAGCTGGTCTCACTGAGACATGGAATCCAAACCACCCTGAGCTACAATGTGCCGGTGTCTCTCTTATCAGACGAACCATTGATCCTAATGGCCTTCACTTGCCATCATACTCACCCTCTCCACAATTGATTTTCATCATCCAAGGTAACTATTTTATATTAACATAATGATGATTAAGTATATTAATTGCTAAATATTCTATATAATGCATGCATTGAATTGTTTTGTAACTGAATATTATTGTTCTTCTATGTGTACAGGAAAGGGAGTACTTGGACTCTCTGTTCCTGGTTGTCCTGAGACTTTTGAACAGCGACGATCATCACGATCAAGACAGCTATTCAGGCATCAAGAACAGCAGCAGCAACCTGACAGCCACCAGAAGATTCGTCGCTTCTACAGAGGTGATGTCATTGCCATTCCAGCTGGAACTCCTTACTGGACCTATAACCATGGTGACGAACCTCTTGTTGCCATTAGTCTTCTTGACACCTCCAACTTTGTAAACCAGCTCGATTCAACTCCCAGAGTAAGTATAAGTATAACTATACATTACATTATGTGTTATAAATTGTAGTTGCGGGAGATGAACTTTGATATTGTGATGTTATTGCAGAGACGTATAAAACATTTATACTGTATTTACTTTTGCGGGTTAATAGGTCTTTACCCTCTGTAATATAGGTCATTTCTGGTTTTCTCCCTGTAAAATATTTTTTTTGATTTACCCCCTGTAAAATATTTTTGTTTTGATTTACCCCCTTAATAGGCCAAACAAAAACGAAAATTTCTTGAAAAATAAAATAAAATTGGTTAAAATATTTTACAGGGGGAAAAACCAGAAATGACTAAATGACTTATATTACAGGTAAAGACCTATTAACCCTACTTTTGCAAAATGAAATTTAGAACTATTATACACTTCACTAACTTATAAAACACTATTAATCACATGTAAATATATGCTGGCAGGTATTTTACCTTGGCGGAAACCCAGAGGTCGAGTTCCCTGAAACTCAAGAGGGACAACAAGGACGACATCAACAAAGGCCCAGTTTCCCCGGACGTAGAGTAGGACGCCACCAACAAGAGGAGGGATCTGAGGAACAAAACGAAGGTAGCAGTGTGCTGAGTGGTTTCAGCTCAGAGTTTTTAGCGCAGGCTCTCAACACAGATCAGGATACAGCTAAGAGACTACAATCCCCACGCGACCAGAGGAGTCAAATCGTGAGAGTAGAAGGCGGCCTCAGCATCATCAGCCCTGAGTGGCAGCAAGAAGATGAAGAATACGAAAGAAGTCCCGAGGAGGAAGAAGATGAAGGGAGATCAAGACGCATTCTTAGACGAGAACATAGTCAGGAAGAAAGAGAGCGAGAAGATGATCCCTACGGTCGTGGTCGTCCATTGTGGGAAAAAGAAAGCAGAGAGAAACAAAGAACACCTGGACGGAATGGTTTGGAAGAAACTATCTGCAGTGCAAGACTTGTGGAGAACATTGCTCGCCCTGCACATGCAGATCTCTACAACCCACGTGCAGGTCGCATCAGTGATGTTAACAGTTTAACCCTCCCAATCCTCCGCAACTTACGCCTCAGTGCCGAATATGTTCTCCTCTACAGGGTATGTATAGTACTAATTATTTAACCAATGTGTACATTTCTATGATATGATTAGTCAAATAAATCAAATTTAATGAACTAATCAATAACTTGTACTCTGCAGAATGGTATATATGCTCCACACTGGAACATCAACGCCAACAGCCTGATGTACGTGATTAGAGGACAAGGAAGAGTTAGGATAGTGAACTGCCAAGGTAACGCGGTGTTCGATGACAATGTAAGAAGGGGACAGTTGTTGGTGGTGCCACAAAACTTCGTGGTGGCGCAACAAGCAGGGAACGAAGAAGCATTAGAGTATGTGGTTTTCAAGACAAATGACTTAGCTGCTGTTAGCCATGTGAAGCAGGTGTTCAGGGCCACCCCTGCTGAGGTTCTTTCAAATGTTTTCGGCCTTCGTCCACGTGATGTCACTCAAATCAAGTTCAGTGGAAACCGTGGTCCTCTAGTTCACCCTCAATCTCAACCACAATCTCAGTAAAACAATCACAATATCAATAAAACAGTGCATTCTATGCAATGCAATAATGAGATGGCAATGTCTTGATGTACTGTAGCCAAGAACTTCAGTTCTTGAAATAATCAATATAATGAACACCCAAGTTTTGGCGTAGTATTTGCTTTGCTTTTAATTTCAACTTTATTCTTCATTTAAACTCTTTTATTTATAATATGAACATTATATATCTTGTAGACGACATCTCTAACCAGGATCTTAATCTAAACTACTAGTATACATGTATGTACAAGTGGCGAATAACATTGTAGGATGCATTCATGCCAGTAATACACCTTCCAATTGTGATAAAAAAAAATGCAGAGAATGGGAGGAGATTGAATATTTTCTCATATGTTATTTATATATGGGTCGGTTGAGTAATGCTAGTCACAACCATAAATTAAATGGTTTGGCAAACTCACAAATGGAAAAAAAGTTTGAAATAGAGAAAAAAATCATTTTATTATTATTATTGTAAGTATTTGTTAGGTTGAAATATAAATGCTTCATTATTTGAACATTTGATCGATAATTTGTACATGAATTTAGTTGGATATACCTCATTAGGTTGAATTATCAACATCTCAATTTCTACTACCTTTACCATGTCATGAACCATCAAAATATAGTTTCCAAGGATTCAAACTTATCTAATCTTGTTCGAAATCATCATCACTATCAACAAAATAGTTAGCTAAGAAATCAACAATTATTTTGGCTTTCATTGCTTTTAACGAAACATAAGTCAATGAAGGTTCAGTAAACGCTAGCGCTCCTTTGCCCACTCTACTATGCAGAAATGGTTTTTGAGAACAAGTGTTTTATTACATCATAATGAGAAGTTACAATCACCTCAAAAGGTTTTAGGTAATATTTATGTAGTGCTGGAGTAATATAAAGCTTAACATAACTTTCTAGTAGCACTATATCTAGTTTGTGTATCAAGTAATTAGCACACAGTTAGAGATCGAATAAATGCATGGACGTAAAAAATGGTAAAGGAAAAATATATTAATATAGATAAGTTTGAGTTTCATACATCAATGATTCAATATTGTGGATAAGAAGTTATCTTGTGAGGGCGGATGCGCTATCTATTAGGCGTAGTTTTGTGGAAAAGAAATGAACTCATTTGCATGGAGTTTGACTATACAAAATTTATAGACCGAGAAATAAACTATTTTCTAACATATGTGGTTGCCATGTGTCTTCTAACTTCCAAGAGCCTTCTGCAAGTTTCTTCTTTCATATTTGAATCTTTGGCGCCAAGAAGCCTATAACTGATTGCTCAAAAGACTTCTTCAACACACATGACATGACAGTTTTAGAAGTTGCATAACTTGGACTTTCGAATAACTCTAGACGTTGCTTATTGAATATCTTCTTCGAACTTTTGGCTTCCCGATCTTTGAATTGAAATGAATGGACCTAGTTTGCTCGAAAATTTGTTATTCAAAATTTGCATATTACAGATTGAGATTTTGAAACCAGAGGCTACCCCTGCAATGAAATTGCTCGATGATCTTTTGATACATTCCACGGGAGGATCCATGTTAATATAGCATTCTTGTTCCACCTGGATTTCAGTCATTTGACATAGATGCGGTAAATTGCACCAAATTAAAAGGACTAGATCTTAGTCAATTGATGTACATTAGCTCCTATTAGTTTGTGTCCCTTTCTATATAATAACTGATACCTTAGTTAGACATACAAATCTATATTTAAATTACCAATTAATCAATGGCTAGCAAAAATAAGTTCACAGTAATAATTGAAATCAACCATTGATACCAGTTGGTAAACTTGATTCAAGTTTATGTGTTTATAGGTTAATATTAAGTGATTAAATTTGATTGGTAACTTTTTTTGCACATAAGTTTCGTTTAAACTTAAAAAATAAGACGGTAATATGTTAGAATTCATATCTGCTTGAATCCTGTAATAATTTTTTGTTTTCAATGCTGTATGCTATCAGCGAAATTGCGACCGCCACTTGAACTCGATGATAATACTCTTTTAAGAGTGGACTTTGTAAGGGAGGTGGGTGAATTGTTGCAAGAGGTTTGTTCGGAACATGATAAGAAGAGAATGAACATGAGTTTAATCCTAATACAGTTGCAAACAGATTAAAACAACAGGAGAAGCAACAAACAATACATGTAGAAGCTCTGCTAGATTTAGCCATTGGTTTGAAATGGTAGCTATTTGGTCCAAGCTTGTTTTTTTATTTACATATATCTGATCAGTTGTCTTATAGTTTTGAATATAAATTAGTATGCAGTAGTGCATTCGCAAATGCACTACAAGTAGCTTCATGGTGTTGTAATTGTTAAGAGTCCCACATCGGATAAGTGATGGTCTGACAATGTGTTTATAAGTGGAGGCAATTCTCACCTCACAAGCCGGTTTTCTGGGGTTGTGTTAGGCCCAACCACGATTTCTAAGATGGTATCAGAGCCTCTCCAAGATCCATTGGACCACCCGCTATCTGGCTAGTATTATTTTGTCGTGGTGAAAATAGGTTAAAAACCTTATAAAGAGGCAAAACATCTAATTTCATATTTAAGTTTGAATTTATTTTATACAACACTTAAATATATCAAGCAATTTTTAATTTATGTGTCTAGAATATTTTTGGAGCATACAAAAGGAAATTCAATCAAGCACTAAATACACTAAATTGATTTAAACATCAATGGCAACAATCAACCTGAATTCTCTAGAGCTTAGATGAATTCAAATAACTGGAAGGTAAATATTGAACTTTCAGAGCATAAATTTTTAAGAGATTAAGTTATATATGCACTGATGGTGTAGTTTTTTTTTCAAAAATGTATTTCATCAAACCATATCATATTAATATGGTACTTTATAAGTTAGTTTTTAAAATACTTCTACAAATAACTATATTTGATGTGATTTGATTGGATGCAAGAGTAAAAATGTTTTACGCTTACGTTATGCTGTTTCTGTTGCGAAGGCTACAGATTGATAATAACAAAGAGAGGTACTATTAAGCTAGAATTTCTACTTTAATCACTACATACATCTATATATTTGAGTCTGAGCAACACTGTTACTGCTTAATGAAAACTGTAAATGAATTAAGTAAAGTGAAAAAGAAGCAATGATATCAACATGTAAAGAATCGACGCAGAATGCATGGGACCATCCCATGCCATATGCATTTGTTCTCATTCATTTAACTGCAGTCAGGATTCCATATGTGAAGATAGCAACAAATATACACTCTGATGTCTCTGTGCACATATATATCATAATGTGATGTGTTCAAAATTAAGAATTCATAGACATGCATGGTGAACAATGTCATGAACTCAGCAACCTACACTGTGTGACGTGTCTCTCCCTCACTCTTCTCTTCGTGCTATAAATCACCATACCAAATGTTCTTCTCTTCACCAAATCATTCACCAATCTCACAAACACAATGAGGAAGTTCTCTCTATCTTTGCTTTCTCTTTCCTTGCTGCTT
>Ga0228711_1004763_pt1 | contig 20762 bp, 18 predicted proteins | sample MedpolnodulmetaG_2_FD_177996 | JGI IMG/M metagenome (GOLD analysis project Ga0228711, IMG submission 177996) | Root nodule microbial communities from Medicago polymorpha collected in Santa Monica, California, United States - brown nodules | ecosystem: Host-associated > Plants > Roots > Nodule... | reverse complement strand
ATCTAAAAGAAAAACGCCAATATAACTAATAAAAAAATGATGACTTAAATGTATTTTGTTTTTTTTTGAGGGAGACTTAAATGTATTTTTATCCTCATATTTTATTAAACTTAAGAATTAAAAATACAAGTTTGTACCTATAAAAGGTGGAAAGCCTCCATCAACGGTTGGATTAGAAAATCACCAATTATAAATTTATTAACATTTGCTCAAAAAAATTATTAACATATACTTCTCGTAAAATCACCAATAATTGTCAATTTATTTGTCCAGGAAAGGTGGCTTTAGTTTAGACTTAATTGAAATGATGTGTATGATAAAATTCAAATAGCATACACCAACCAAAGTGTATGTGTTATTTGTATTTATATATCCAACCAAGTACTACTGCTAGCTTGGAACAATTTACATGGCCGAATGGCATATTCCTTCTTTGGTTTTTTAGTGGAAAAGTCAGTCAAGTTTGAAAGCGAGAGGCACTAGCAAGCAAGTGAGTAATTCCAAATCATTTAGTATATTTTTGTTGTCTATGACTATCAGGCTGAGCCACAATTTTTTTCCACCTATTTGTAGTTTCTTACACCACTTATTTTACATCTGAATGTGGGTTTTTTTTCCCACCTACATATACATATGAGTATTTTACCTTTACATTTTAATTTATAGGTAAGAGTATTAAGCCTACACTAATGGAAAAATGTGATACAAAGACCCCTATTTTCAACCAGTTGTAGTGATGAGAATCGTTTTAAAAATGTAATTTGGACATATTATGCAATTATGTTGAAGTTGGGAAACGCTTAAAGTTGGATGTTCAAAACAGTCCACTTATAACATCTTGACGTGGAGACCTACGTGGAGGCCTTTTTGCAATTAATATCAAAATTTGGTCGTATGTCCTTGTAAATTTAATAGTGTTTTTTAACAGGCCGCTGGAATGGAAATTTAAGTTTCAATAAAGTTTTTTGTTTTTAATTCTTTTTCTCTTGTTTTTTTAGGAAGCTCATCATATCAATATGATGAGTAATCAATCTTTGTTCTTACTTGGGATCATGGAAAATAGTCCTATGATGAACTTTATGTAATCTCTTTCATTTTTGTTGTTGTGGGTATTCAAAATTCTAATCTAGCCTTAGTGTTTTAAAAGAAATCAAGGAAATATCCTTTAATGAAAGACAAGGAGATTGCTATAACTATAAGGCCATTCCTAGGTCTTGAAGCATAAAAATAGCCTAAAGATTTTCAGGATAAAATAGATATTATGGCTTAATGAGTCTTTTTTTTTTGAAGAGGTTAAAATGAATTATATTACTCAATCAAATGAGTCTTACCGACCTATAAACCATGAGAATAAGGAGCTATGTTCTTAAGTAAGTTCTTTTGTTACTTAAAAGAAAATAGTTGATATTTTAGAGTTCTTTCAACTTCATGCAATGAGTTCTCGTGGCATTAGAAATGAATAGAATTTGAAATTGTTCATTATAATGATGAACCGCATTGATTCCAACATAATTTTATAAGTTATATTTTCAAAACTTAAATTAATATTCAAACTCTCTTAAAATATAAGTATTAATAACTTATTACTAATTGATGACACACACAAAAACCATAAAAAATTACCATGGTATATGTACATGAAAAATAAATTTATCAACAAATAATAACTTTTAAATATAAATATATAAATTTTAGGTAATTATATATGGAGAAATTTCAGGATTTAGATGGGACGACTCTTGCGGTTATGAAGTTAACCAACGTTACATAAGAAATTGTTCTTCGTATATATCTCAAGTCATAAGAGGTTTGGCATGCAAATTTATGAAGTGAATTATATTTCTATATTTTATTTTATTCATACGTTGAATCTTTAGTTTCAATTTATATTTTGTTATTACTTGATGTTTATTGGGACTAGTAGTATCTCACGGGTGACTCACGCTTCAGTGATCTAGGATAAAGTTGACAAAGTTTAAAGTATTTCAATTATTCAATCAATTTAAAAACGGTGAATTAGATTAAAAAGTAGATTTATATAAAATTATGGTTTATGGTTTGGTTTGATTAGGATTATGTCATTAGACTTATCCAACAATCTCAAGACAAGAAAAGTCTACTCACTCATGTTCATCGTAGACATAGAAGAGAAAAAGAAGAACATAAAGTAAATAACAAGAAAGTAAAAGAAGAACTTTTATTAAGAAAGACAATTGTCACCATTGAATTCCAAGAACAAAAGATGAATTGTTGTGATAGCTAGCTACTCTATTTATAGTTTACAATGACTTAAGCCCTAAAAAATATAACACTAGAATGTTCCACAAGAAACCACGGGCTTTTAGGTCAGAAGTAAACTACTAGGTAGCTTGTCCATGAAGCAGAAGCAGCAAAAGAGAATCCTGAAGGTTGGCACGACCGTGCTGCTGGTGGCACGGGCCGTGCCAAGTTCCTGACTTAGGGGTGACATATTTTTGTCCCATATTTCGTATTTTCATCCCAAATCAGCTCCTAATCCTCTTTCTTTTGCCCCAAGACTCAATCTATCAGATATTTGTTCTTGAAATATAAAGCAATTGAAGTAAAATAATTATAAAAAGAAAATAATATTAAATAAAACGAAATCAAATCTAAATAAAACGGACTCAAATAATATATTAAAAACACTAATTTATTGACTCATCATGGGCGGGTAAATACCCGCATTGTTGGGTATGAGCATGGGCATAGGTAATTACCCGAAATTAGAACGGGTATGGGTGCGGGTACGGAGATAAAATGTGAGGATTTTTAAAACATTTAATGAAATGTAGGGACTATTCTTCAAAGGAGCGCAAAATGTAAGGATTAAAAATATATTTAACCCTTTTAAAAATAAAATGTTACTGAATGTCAAAACTCACTTTGTTTGGTGGTGATGTTTGGGGGCTTCTATGGTGAAGTCAGCCATATGATTTTTTTGGTGAAGTCATCTATGTGGCCTAATAGGAGAGTGCCACGTGGAATCATTATTTTTTTATTTTTTTTGTTTAAGATCGAGGTTTGCTCTGATACCAGAGTTTGTGCAGAGTACGAAAGACTTTTTTCATAGACAAATTTAAATTCTTTTGTCTAGTTTTTCGAGCTATAAAGACAACCCTGCTACTGAGCTTTGTAATTTACTTAGCTCTTTTTGTTCTGAGATTTCAAAATCTCTTTTGGGTGGTGTTACTCTAAGGCTTTGACTCCTGAACAATGGTTTTTCTGTTTCTTCAAACAGATCTTTCTCAGCTTCTATTAGAGAAAAGCTATTTCTTGCTAAATTTCTAAATATAGGTGACTTTAGGGTAACTAAAGGTGTAAATAATTCATCAATATGAATTGTATTTTTTCCTATAAATTTTATGGTATCGTGTGAATTACTCAAAGCATAATTAATTCTATAACAAATTGTAAAAGGATGATTACCCTTTTTCATAAAATTCGAGTTTTCCAACTTATAATGAAAAACTATAGATTCATCTAGATCTTTATCTTTTAGGGATAATCCCATTTGTAAATTTATATCAAATTTTATTTTTCCATATTTTAAATTACACTTTCCTTGTGAAATTGTTGCTTGTCTTTTGTCTAAAATCCTAGAGTCTTCTAGGGCTATTTCTAGAGGTGAATCAATACCTTTCATAAAAGTACTTTTGATTAAAATTTGAATGGTTGATATATGAATATAACCAATTTTACTTTTTTCTTTTTCAGAAAATGTTTCAATTCTTTTTTTCAATTTGAGTCTTATCTATGGTAGAAATGACTATGTTTCCTTGAGTAGTTTCAATCGGAATTGCTTCTTCTCCGATCATTATTCCAAATTTCAGAATATTTTTTCTAGAGAAAAATTCTTAGAATTTATTAAACTTTCTTTTGAAGTTTTCTCCAGCAGTTAAAGATAAATATGCTTCATCTATCTTATTATCTATTATGTCATCAACATAATAACTAGATGTTCCTTCAAAGTATGAAACCTCAGTCATATTCTATAATGTTTATCATGCCAATAATATGATATTGAAAAGTAAATTTTGAAAAAGATATATTCATACCTGATTTGATCTTCTTTGGGATTTTGTTGATATTTTTGGTTTTGTTGTAGTTAGATATAATCTTATGAATGATTATATTTTGATTTGGGTGATCCCTCCAGTGTATTACCTCAAGGATCTAGCTCTTCCAGAGTCTTACATCAAGAGCTACTTCTATAAAAACAAGTTTTTTTTAAAGGAACAAGATACTTAGTAGTATTGAACTTCAATAGTCGTTGATTACAAATGAGCATCGAGGCTCTTATTTATAGTGAAAAAGGGCTCACAAATTGTTCACATGTCCCTTTCTTGACAGCTAATAAAGATAAACACGTAAAGAAAAAGACACACAATAATGTACATAATTATCTTCTAAGTGGTCCCCATCTGACTCAGATGTGATAAGGTACCACTGTACACTTTGGTCTATTACATGACGTGTGGCTTAATGATTGATTCTTCATTGTTGTTTTCTGCCGACGTTTTCTTTGGACAGTTTTTGCACACGTGTCCTTTGAAATATGTACCAAAACACTTACAACACTCTTCCTGTATGGCTCGTGGTAATTTTTCATGATCATTTTTTAACTGATCTATTTTTTCTTCAAAATCTTTTACCGCTTTGACATCCTTGTCTGTGGCTGGTTTTCTGGAGTCGCTGTATACGACTATTGAGGCGTCTTCATAGACTACTATGTAGTTTATTTGTTGTGTTAATCTGGAAATCTTTTGATGCATGTTTTTCATTTGATTGACATATACGGCTGGTTTCCATTCGATGCTTTCTCTACTCATGACTGGATACTCTTTGTTTGAGATTCCAATCTTGATTAGATACAATGGTTTTGAGATAAGATCCGAGGTAATTTCATCATACCAAGGACATGTAGAGTCGATCTGAAGAAAGATCTCCTTTCCTTTGGCGAACAAATTGTTGAACTTTTGTGTTAAATTTTGTAACTCGTTTGGAAGGAACTTGAGTTCTCCAAATGTTTTTCATGGTTGTTCGTCCAAATATATGGTGTGAATTAAACCATTCTGAAAGAAAGAAAGACATGTGGTGATGTCTATTCTTAGTAATATGACTGCTTTGGTACAACTAAATCTGCTGATTGGGTAAAAGCATTCAGTGGTGAATTCTTCTACATAGTTGTTTATCCATTTCCACCTGAGACTAAACTCCATATAAGTTGGATCAGTTATTTGGAAATTCTTTTGATGTTCGAGTTGACGGATTTTGTCAATTGAAATTTTCTTTTTAGACTCCATTGTTGGAGATCTTTGGAGATTTTTCGTTGTTGTAACCTCTTTGTATGAATCATAAAGTGCCTGTTCAGCTTCTTTCATCGTCTTGTAGCCTTTGTGAAATACATTCTTGCCGATGATATGTTGTTTTGCAATTGCCCATTTTCTGTAGATGTCTTCCATTGGACCGTCGAAAATGACATATGCTTCAAACTTTCCCATTTCATTGTCCATAGGATCACTTGTTTGGATGGTTGAACCATTTTTTCTTGCATCATCTTCTTCTTCGACTTCTTCCGCCCATGATTTTTTGCTGTCTAAGGTTGTTTCTGAAGTTGGTGCTAAAGATTTTGATTTATGATCTTTAGTTGCTGAACTCCAACAACTAGGTGTTATAGACTCAATGGGGATTTTTGATTCTTCTGGGGCTGTGTACTTTACATAGTAGTTGTATTTTCTAGAATCTTGACCCAGCAAGTCCCAGTTTTCGTCATCTTTAGGAACTTCATCTGAATTTCTTACCATGCTTTGTAAGCTTTTTAGTGTGATTATCATCTCCCCCTCTTGTCAGAGACCTTTTTCCTTCTAGCATGTAAGGCGGCTAGCTGCCCGTCCTTCTGCTTGATGTTGTTTTGAAGAAGTTTTATGGCTTGCTCCATTCTCTTATGTATCTGCAAAACTGTTTTGTTCAGATTTTATGTATTGAATGTATGGATGGAATGGTTGTAACTTCATTTGCCATCTAATTAGTCTGCCTTGTCTATGGTCAGCTTTAATTTTATATTTCCAGAAACCTATAAGATACTTGGAATCTATTTGTAATAAAAATCTTGATGAAAGTAATTCAACTTTCCATTTTTCTAATATTTTTACACATGCCAGAGTTTCCAGTTCCTGAATATGGTATCTGAATTTTGTATCTGTAAACGTATCAGAAATGTATTTGCATAAATGCAATTTTTCATTATCCATTATCAGGATTTTAGAAGCACTATAATCAATGCTTTTTATAGCTTGAAGATCCTTAGATTCTTCAATTTCTCCTTTCTCATTAAGAGAAAGTTTTTCTTTACCATTAGGTAAAGCTCTCATACAACGTGCCCAGGTTGTTTGTGATGCATCTGTTTCTACAATAAGAAAATCCTTTATTGTGGGATTGTAGAGTTCTGGCAAAACTTGAATATTTTCTTTAATAGTTTAACGATATCAGAATCAGTTTTAGTCTAGGACCAAGGAATTTTTTCTGAAATTTTCTTTTGCAAATGCTTTCTTTCTTTTGCTAAATCTTTGAAAAATCCTTCATTACCAATATAATTTAAACATCCAAGAAATCTTTGGATTTGCTTTCTATCGGAAAGCTCGTTTGGAAAAGCTTGTATTTTTTCTTGGGTATGGGGTGCTAAACTTAGTTCCCCATTTTCTTTTAAGATAAGTCCAAGGTATTCTATTTCTTTTTGACAAATTTTGTATTTCTTTTTTGAAATCACAATACCTTTTACTTTGACTCTTAAAAGAACAGTTTCTACATCTTTAAGATGTTGTTCCTTACTTCTTTTTGTGAAAATAAGTATATCATCTATATATGCTAGACATATATGATTCAAACCTTCAAAATATTGATCCATAAATCTCTGATATATCGATGGTGCTTGTTTTACTCCGAAAGGCAGAGCATTCCATTTGTAATGTTTTTGAGGTGGACATGAAAAAGCTGTTAATGGTTTTGTTTCTTCAGCTAGTTTGAGTTGGTAATAACAAGACTTTGCATCTAAGGAAGAAAACATATTACATCCTTTTCTTTTTTCTTAAATAAAATCTTTTCTTGGTAACCTATAAGAATCTCCAATTGTTGCTAGGTTAAGCTTCTTATAATTGATCACCATTCTCCTCTTACCCCTTTTTATCTCGTTGTGATTTTCAACATAAAAAGCCGGTGATGGTCTAATAAGATCCTTATCAAGTAAATCTTTACATTCTTGTTGAAATTCTTCAACATCTCTAATAGAATATGGAATTCTATTTGGAACATTTATTTCGTCATCGGGGTTTTTAAGTTTAATAACTATTAATTCATGATTAGTGTTCTTAAGACTGTCTAGAGGGTTATCTGAACATACTTCATCTAATCTTTCTTCTATGTTAATATGAAAATTTCTTTCTTCCCACATAATTCTTAATTCCTTAAGGTTTCCTTTAATAAGATTTAAAATCTCGTTTCTCGTAACTATCTTGGTGGTTACTATTTTACTATTCTTAGGGTTTCCTAAGTCCTTCCAATGAAGTGATATAGTATCTCTTCTTTGGGTAAAGGGTTAATATAATTTTTAAAAATTATTTCCTATGATTAAGTCTAGTCCTGAATCATGGAGGTAAATTGTTGGAATAAAAAACTTATATCCTTCAATTTTTATAGAAACATCTCTAAGGTTAAACCATATTTGATGTTTCGACTTGTTTGCAACTATAATTTCCTTTGGTTTTGCTAATCTTTCCCAATTTCTAGAGATAGATTTTTTACCAAAACAAAGAGTTGCACCTGTATCTATATAGGCCAGAAGTTTTTTTTTATTTCCTAACACTATTTTTATGAATGTAGCACTTAGATTTCCTTTACCAAGTATTTTTTCGACATCTGAATCTGTCTCAGTACAATATTCATAAAGTTCGTCATTAGAACTAATGTCTGATTCTATAGGTTCATATCCTAAAGCGTATATAGCATGTAGGAAATTTTTCTTTGGATTATCTTTCTTAGGGCACACATTTGCATAGTGACCTTCTTCATGACATAGCCAATGTATACATGATTTTTTACCCCGTGGACATGTTTTTCTTTTTGGATGAAGTGGTTTTTTCCTAAAGAATTTTTTATCTCCCTTCTTGAATTTTCTAAACGGAATTTTCTTAAACCTGTTTTTCTTATAATGATGTTTTTAAGTTTTTCAAGATTCTTTTCTAGAATTAGGATTACATCCATAGTTTCCTACTTTGTCTTGTAATTTATTACAACAAAGAGATACTTGAGTTTCTCTTTTAGCTATTTTTTGGCTACATTTCTCCTGAAGTCAAACCTTTAGGCAAGTTATTCTTCCTCCAAGAGTATTATCTACTTTTCCTTCCGTGAGGGCTGAGGTAAAGTATAACTTAACCTGTTCTGATACTTTTTCTGGTAACTTGTCATAGAATAATTCTATCAAGATTCTAGAGCTTCTGGTATTATTATCTATGTTATAATAATAGTTTTGAAATTCACAAATAAAGTTATCTATATAACACATATTGCAAATTTTTAGATTGGTTATCTTCCAAAGGTTCTGATCGGAAAATGCTATTTTTTGATTGGATGGTATCTCTCCATACTTTGAATTCTTTAACTAATAGACCATATAACTAGTCTGTTACTAAGGATCCAGTTAGGGGTATGGTTGCTATAACTTCTGAAGGTAAAGTTGAAATGTATTTAAATGCATTTCCTCTAGTTTTATATTGCAGATAGTTGAAGGTATCAGTAGTACTCAAATTTCTAAGATCTTCATTTAATTGGACTAATACATTATTTGCATTATACCAATCTCTTAAATCTTTTGCAGTATCTATACTACAATCTATATCTAGAATTCCTTGTCTTTGAAAAGGATTCTGTGAAGGATCATAGTAATGAGGTATTTTTTGAAATTTTTGTTTTGTGAATTCTTTTTCGAAGTCTGCAGGTCTTTTAGTTCCTGAAGTTTCAGCCTCTTCTATTTTTACATAATGAGGGGTTTCATTATCGGTTTCATTAGCTTCTTCTTCAAAGATAAAGTTATAGATAATTTGATTATTATCTTCTGGTTTTTCCCTTATCTTCCCCCCTCGTAAGAAATTGAGATAACTCATCTAGGGTTAAATATCTTTCTTTATTTTCTAAGAGTTTCAAAATACTTTCTTGAATTTCATCCATCCTTTGGTGAAATTTTTTATAATAACAATTCTTGATTATGTAGGCTAACATACAAGCTATATTGTTGAGTTGTGGGTTTTCTGTATGAAAAAGGTGAGGATGCCTATGTGTTTCATCTTCTTCATAACAGGCAAAATTTTCTTCATGAAAATTCCATGTTTCATGAGGTATATACTTTTCTTCTTCAAACTGCAAAGTTTCTATATAGGATGTTTGTTTTTCTATCCTGTATTTTAGTTCAAAAAAGTCATCTAAAACCTTATGTATTTTATTTGTTATACTTCCTTCAGTCATCTTGCCATAAATTTAAGATTTTTCCGAAGTAACCTAACCATTTGTCCATATTTTTCGGACAATTGTATATCAATATTTTCAAAGAATATTTATGTATCTCTAAACCATCTAATTTGTAATCTATACAGACTTAGCTTAGCTAGGTTTGGTATGAAACTAATTGTTCCATAGATTAATTTCTTATTCGGACTCTTTATCCAATTCATGGTTTTTATTATTTTATTTTATTTTATTTTTGTCTTTTTAAGCCGGTTGTTATAAGAGCTGATTTAGAAAGTTTTGACTTTATGAAGTCATTTTGAGTGACTGCACCGGTGAACTTGCCGTGATGTTTTCAAGTAAAACTTTACATTGAAACATTGAAGAGTATATCACGATTGTTCGCAATTATCAAAAGTAGAGTGTCATTATTGGTAACCAAATCACAGTTAGAGGCGTAAGAATTAGGAACTTGGCTTTTTGTAAAGTTGGCAATTTATTTCTTTTCATGCTTATTGTGTTGAAATGCCTAGAATGTTTTTGATGTTCTTTAAGTTTAATAACATATAAATTCAAAATTTCTAAATTTTACCTTTAGTGTCTTATATATTTTATTTTGGGGGTTATATTTAACGTAATTTATACTATATATAAAGAAAATAACCCCTTTCATTTCTTTTGGATTAGCTTTTTCTCTTTTTAAAAATATCCTTAATTTTCAATACAAATAACACTTGTAACAAATAGATAAGAATAAATTTAAATATAAAAAAATGTAACAAATATGATATGAGTGTGTATATATATATGTGTGTGTCTAGTTTTTATTTCTTTATCTTTTAAAAAAGTGTAACAAACTTGATAAGTTTATTTATATTTACTTTTTTTATTATCCTAATTATAACCTTAAACAACATTTTTTATAATAAAGATTGTTGTTGGTGTCATTAAAAAAAAAAGAATTTATATTTTTTTTGTTATCATTGAAATAGTTAATCATGGTTAGTTTATTTGTTATAATTTGAAAGAAAAAATCATATATATTTTTACTTTTAATCAAAATCAAATTTTATAAAAAAAAATATCATTAATAATTTTCAAATGTTAACGCAATAAAAAGAGTGGAAAGACGGACACGTGACTGCCCGTCTTTTTGCTAGTAATTATAAAATACTAGACATGATTCGGTCAATAAGAAAGATATTTTCCCCCTATAAACATGCAAATCTTGAAAAAATGTGTAAACTCTAAAACAAAGAATCGATGACGCTAATACAACATTAAAGAATTGCAAAGTTTTGAGGCTATAAACCAAATGAGACAAATTTTATTTAGGTCTTGCAACCAACTTCATCTAGTCCTGACGTCAAGCTTGTGATTTGCCGCCATAATCACATAAAAATAAATAATGGTTTGGTCAATGATTAAATTATGACACCCCACACAAAAACGATTACACAGATAGAAAAATTCACTAGATTTGCTTCATTCATCCAGTCTTCTGCAATGCTAGGAGTGATTAAACAACCTTTGAAACTTCAATTCTCTCAGTTTCTAATGATCTTCAGCTCCTGATGATCTTCTGATGAAAACTGCTTCTGGTGATCTTGCTTCTGATGAGGTGCTTCTGATGACGCCAGCACTTCAGAAGCACTTTGTCTTCAGAACTTCTTTTCTTCAGATGCTTCAAGCTTCCTTCTTGTTGATTCCATTGCTCTCATTTGTTCTTTCAGAACCTATGCTTTAAAGAGACACTAAATTTTTATCTATGGTCCTGCATACTTGAACAAATATTAGCATATCCAATTGACAATTTTTAATACCTTGTTATCATCAAAACTCAAAGGATAATGTTAAACACATTTTGTTCCAACAATTTCTTCTTCTACCATGGAATACCTAAAAGAGCAAGGAAAAAGTGAATCCAACATTCAGATCTACCCTTCCTTCACCCATCAGATCGACCACAGCGAGGAAGGGATCATACATCACCGTTAAAACAGAAAAAGAAACTGATGGCGAGACCACTCCTACCACGTCGGAGAACTCACTCATGAGCAAGCAGGACTGAAGCCAATGAGTCAAACTACAGCCTGTCGCCAATGTTTCTCTTTAAACGCAGAAAACAGACAACAAAATTCCTAAGACTCCTTTCACGAAGTTGAAACCACCGTAACAAACGGCAGAAACCACCGCGTCGGAGTAACTTCTACCCTAAAACATGCATTTTCTACGGTTTCTAAAACAGGAGGCTAAAGAAATCAAGCATAAAAATAATGGGGGGAAGGATCGTCAGAACATTACCTGCTACGACGAAAAACTGAATCTGAAGTGAGGAGTTGAAGGTTCGGAAAGGCTTCGTCTTCGACAGAACTCTTGGAAATTTCTAAGTTTCTGAGAATGAAGTGATAAACATGTTCCAAACAAGGCGTTTGAACTATTTATACCCGCTTCACAAACCTTTCTAGTGCCAAGATGCCGCAATCCGATACAACCCTTCACACACAACTCTCCACTGAAGGTGGCCTACCCACGGTTCAGATCAAATCAAATCATCCATCCAAGGGCCTTGATTAAAGGCAGCGGTTCCTCAAACGTCAGAGTCAGATCAACGGTGCTGATGACACCTTGGAAACAAAAACCAAGAATACACTCCAGGCACTAGGTACTCAAGTACCACGCTAGCCTTTACACGTGTCACTCAGAAACCAAAGGTCATGTCTTCTCAAACTTCCCTCGAGACGTGGGCATTAATGACGAAATGACAATTGACCAAACTTCCTGACGAGGGAATCTTTTCTTTTGACCAAAAAAGGATCGAGCATCCACATACCAAACACAAATCACTCGGTTGTCGAACTTTCTCAACTATGGAACTGAAAGTACTTGAAGAACAGCGAGCGCGTCCCCACACATGCTCGCCCGATTCTCTCCAAGTGCTGCAAACGCCGCAGGCGAACAGTTCCCAGACTCAAGGCGTCCTCGCACATCCCAACCGCTCGGTTTCTCTTGAACGAGCCTCTCCCCTTCAACCGTCCACATACAACGACGCGTACTCACCCTTAAGTCATCACTTTTCATCAAGAGTAACGACTTGGGGGGCTACTGTTCTGGACCGGCCAAAAGGAGTTTTGGCCCATCTACTTAGGCCCAATGCAACCCAAAGCCCAAATACCACATTTGGCAACATTACTTGCGGTACACCCTTCCCTGCGAAGGGGGTGCACGAAGCAAGCGAGACTGGTTCAAGCGAACCCCAACGTCTCTTTGCACGTTCCCGCAATAATCTCTCTAGCGGTTACATTTCCCACGATTTCGTAACCGCTATAGCCTGGTGTGCCATTACAACGGCTCTGCAGCCCTCCACCTCTATATATATGGGACTCGTAGCAATCCCCAAGGTAGAATCTTCTTCTCCTCTTAACCATCACTCTCTGATCTCTACTGACTTGAGCGTCGGAGTGTCTGCAGGTACACCCCCCGACGTTCCAAGAGTATTCTTAACGCATTCCACCACCATTCAAACCACAACAATTAAATCATCGGCAGTCACCTTCTGATCAGGTACGATCAATTACTAACCCTAACTCTGTTGGCTTGACATATTTTAACTAGTTAGTTATTGATTAGATTAGACACATAAACTATAGATAATTGTGTATGTAATTTGTTGTTCTTAAACCTTTAAAGGTTATGGGCTCACCTAAGACATTACATAGCAGTAACCGTTGAAAAGTGTTACTGTGTTAGTGACCAAGATGTTAGCCTAACTATTTTGTTCAAAGATCTTAAAATCAAGTAATCAATAGCACTGGTTTGTAGTTATCCAAACAGTTTAGTGAAGGAAATCGAGTAATCTCTCTCTCTCTCTCTCTCTCTCTCTCTCTCTCTCTCTCTCTCTCTCTCTCTCTCTCTCTCTCTCTCTCTCTCTCTCTCTCTCTCTCTCTCTCTCTATTCAAGCCAATCAATTTCCCACGAGAAAACCCCCATTTTCTTACATATATCTTAATCATAACCACAACAGGCATAAATATTACTTGTCGACACACTAGTATACTTACCATAAAAACCCGATGAGATAAAAATAATAGTGAAGGAAACATGAATGCAGAACAAATTTATTTCTCTCCTAAAAAGACAATCATTTCTAAGACGGTGAAGACCAATTATGTGTACAAGTTTCTCAAAAGTGTTGCTTGGGAAGACTTTGTAATAATGTTTGCGAGATTATCACACAGACGAATTTGTTGAATGCTTAAATCAAATTCTTTTGAAGATCATGAGTGAAAAAGAATTTAGGAGATATATGTTATGTTCGGTCTCCTTTATTCTATCATTCTTTCAACCGAGTAATGCATGTTGTATTATCTTCATAAATAATTGTTGCATCCATTATTCCTAAAGATAAACCACAATAATTCTTTTGAATCTGTTGAATTTATGACCTTAACCAAACATATAGTCTCATATATCATGGTAGAGGTTAAACACACAAGGAGATTACTCTCTCCTTATCTTTTTGTCTTGTGCAGAGAAGGCTAAACGACGTTGATCAGGCATACCGAAGGAGTACATCGTCCATAATGTGGAAATGTGTAGAAATTAAAGTTAATATGATATGGTCCATGTATTTTTTTTTTTTATATAAGAAATATGGTCAACAAATTTACAAGGACTAAATACAAAAAACATAATTTTATTTTCAAAGTATATTAAAAAAAATCACATCATTGCAAGTAAAAACATGGTGTATTTGCAGATACAAAAAAATATATTTATTTTCTTTTAAGGGAAAAACAGCACAAGTTCAACATGCCCCCAAAAGCATATCATCACAATAGTATATTTATGAAACAAAATGAAAGAATAAATATGTAGTAAGCTATTATTCACGCATGCATAATACACTTACGAGGTAAAAATTGTATCATGCTATATATAGTGTTGCAATATATAATGCCAGAAAACACATGCAAATACGTTGCTGTCCATCCTCTAAAATAGATCCAGTGACATCTTCAGCTTGTTTTGTTTCCATCTAGGAAGTTTGTAGAAAGCAGATTTTGGCATTCCAAATTTTTCATGGAACTCTTCATGAGATAAATATGTCTAGTTTCATCACAACAATGCAGATAACAAAAGTTAAGGTTTAGTGAAATGCGAGAAAAATGACTGCTAGGTTTGTTTAGTTAAGGAATTACCTCTCTTTTGGTTAAATTGATGCCTGTCACTGGATTTGGAGAAACCACTCGAAGTTGCTCGTAAGGGTATATCGACAAACTCTCATCATCGACATTTTTGTATTTCTCGGTTAAACTTGCAGTCTCATTTGAGGAGCTCAATTATGTTGTTGAAGAATCGGACAGTGGAATTGATTGTTCTGCGGGAAAAATGGAAAAGAAAAATAACAACGATGAAAGGACCTACAAGAGAGACGACAAATACTATTGCAATCCAATGTAGTTCCTTTTTTTAAAGAGTTCAAAATTTAGTCCTAAACTTTGGATATGTTACAAGGAATGGATAATTCCTCGATATGAATTGGATTAATAGTTCCAATCTTACTAAAGTTTAAGTTTATCAATTACAGCGTTGAATAAATTTTTGATCCCTATAAATTTTTTCAAATTTCGCATTTTAGTTTGTCTAAATTTTTTTATCGAGTTTTAATCTCCCATATATTATAGAAAAACTACTTTTGAACCATACTTTTAAGTAAACTCATGTATTTTTCGAAATTTTTAATTTTTTTAAGCCACACTTAGTATATTATAGAAATCTCTTTTGCAGGAGTTTAATTTTTTTAACTAAGAATGAATTAAATATAAATTTTTGAGTTATTAGCGCTTAAAAATTCATATCTAATTCATATTTTGTTAAAAAAAATAAGTTTGTGTGCAAGAAATTTTTATAATATTTTTAACGTCTCTATGTAAACATTTATTACAAAATATGAAGGGTATATGTGAGTTGATTTAAAAACAAAAATCAAAAGTCATGACGGAACCTTAAATTATAGAGCTATGCTATTTCAAGGGAAATATTTTATCACGAGCGCTTCACGAATTGCATTGAACGGTTGGATTTGGCACTTGATGGAATACATGGGGGGTCACAAAGTAAAGAAGAGGAGGAGAGATAAGTAACCAACAAGCATCGAGATGTTGTCGGGTTAAAAATTCTCGCTGAAAGTAGCAATTCCCTATATGATAAAAGAGTGCAATGACATTTGATATGATAGGGTGCGACTTTGAATTAACCAACCACATCCGATTAATGTATTATGTGAAAGATCAACAAAACAATCTCTCAGAGAAAGAAAAAAAAACTGATCCCACGATGAATTAATTAACCACATCCAATTAATAGAAGGTACATGAGAAATACGAATTTGCATAAATAAGATGCTTCCGGAAAACAAAAATTGTCATGAGATCTTACGAATAATTAACACCTAAAATATAGAATGATTCTTTGTCATGAGATTAACACAAGCAATAGATCTTTCTCATTGCAACATGTTGCAATTCATGAGAGGATTATCACATTAGACTAACAACAACCATATAAGTCGAATTAGTGGAATGTGGCTACAAATAAAAAGGAAGGAATTATTATTTGTGAAGTAAAACCGGCCATGATTGATTGATTAAAGTGAGATTCTAATTGCTTAGTGTTTTAATATGATTATTTATATATATAAATATTGGACTATGAAAGAAGCTATAAGAACAAAAGGAAAATATCCATACAAGAAGACTTAGAGAAAAATCAAGGAAGACTTGGAATTTAACCTTTATTTGGAACCATTATCTGACTTATATAAGTTTCTCAATTAACATACACATTACAACAAGTGAAAATTGAATTCAGCAGCAACATTGGTACAATTACATATGATATCATCTCATACAACTTTTTATTGTTTATATTACAATATTGGCTCTATTTTGAAAATTATATCCACTATTTGCATAACATTGCAGGATCTGCCATATGCATAATGACCTGACAAAATATGAAGCAAATGAAATGGATATAAGTTTTTCATAGAATTACATATATAATAAAACAAAATACGCTGCTAAAACATGTCAAATGTAAATTATGAATAGAAAAAACATGTCATACTATGGGCTTCACTAACCTTAGCTAGCAGGATGCCTGATTTCTGCGAAAGTGGTTTAACTTTACGATCAAAGTAACATAGAGTTTGTCACCCACTCCATTAATAAACCGAAAGTATGCATGCCTCCATTTCCTAATAAGAAACAAAGAACCACAAATCCCCCAGAAACCTACTGCAAATCCAACTCCCATGCCTAGATACAATGATTCTTTTATAGAGTCATCATTATCTTCACTCTTTGTAGACGGTGTTGCATTTTTAGGATTTTCTTCTTTTGTGGTACACTCTTTAAGAGGAAGTCCGCATAATTTTGGATTGCCAATGTAGCTCGATGCATTAAAACTTTGAAGTTGAGTTCCTATTGGGATTTTTCCAGCAAAATTGTTGTAAGATAAATTCAAATAACTCAAAAAGTTTAAGAGAGCCAGGCTTTGAGGAATTCCACCACAAAGCTTGTTATTAGAAAGATCGAGAGATTCCATATTTTTCATGCCTCCAATCTCTTTCGGTATTGTTCCAATGAAATTATTGTGAGATAAGTTTAATGTTTGAACTTGAACAAGCCGAAACAATTCCAATGGCACTTCTCCAGACAAGTTATTGGCTGAAAGGTCAATAGTTCGCCTTTCCGGTCTGGCTTCATAAACATAATCTTGACCTTTTGTAAACAACTCAATTATGGTACTATACAAATTAGTATAATGTAAAGTAACCATATCAGTCAAGTTGTAGTCGCACTTTGGCAAAGATCCTGAAAGTTTGTTATGTGCAAGGTCCAAATGAAACAAATAAGTGAGATTGAATAGTTGTGGTGGAATATTCCCTTCAAATTGGTTTGCTCTCAATATGACCACTTCTAAGTATAGTGGCATGTTCATTGGTATGGTTCCAGAAAATTCATTTTCTCCCAAGTTCATGATTTCCAATTGTCTCCAATCAGAGAGGTGTACTAGAACTTCACCAGATAGCCTATTATTCCACAAGTTAATGAATTGTAAGTCTTTCAAGTTCTTCCAACTATGTGGAATTGATCCTGAGAATGAGTTGTAAGACAGGTCAACTATTTGGGCCATTGGTGATATATTTGGAAGTCCTCCTGTGAAATTATTGCGATCCAAATCTAACCATGAACAATTTAGTGTTAGGTTAAATATGTCTTCAGAAATCAAATTGTTTGACAAAATAAGAGAACCAGGTATTCTTTCAATCAGGCTCGAAAACTTATTTCTATCTACCGATGAAATTCCCGAGCTCGATAAGTCAAGATATTGCAGTGACTTCTGTGTATATATCCAAGAAGGAAAATTTGGGCCTTGGTTTGTATTTTTCAATGAAAGTTGAGAGAGTTGAAAAGGAGGAACCCAATCCGAATCAAATTGGAATACAAAAGTTGAATTACTCAAGTCTAGTGAGTCTAAACTAAAGAGTTTGGAAAAAGTTAATTTTGAAATTGCACCACAGAAGTTATTAGAGCCAATAGATAAGGAATTTAAGGATGAGAGGTTTCCTAGAGTTAAAGGAATTAAACCACTTAACATGTTAATGGAAAGATCAAGGTATTGAATATTTGGTAGTTGGCCTATTCCATCTGGAATTGGTCCCTGTAATTGGTTATGAGAGAGATCAAGGTGTCTCAAATTTTGAAGGTTTAGCAAGCTTGAAGGTATGTCACCGTGTATATTATTAAATGAAAGGTCAAGATACGTGAAATCTTTTGAGAGATTAAAAAAACCATCAGGTAAATGAGAGGTGAAGTTGTTGTAAGAAAGATCAAGAGTTAAAAGTGAAGACAAATTCAAATACCCAATAGATGATTTGGTCATGAAGTTCTTCAAATCACAAGCTTGCAAGTGCAACTCTAATAGTGAAGAAAGAGTAGACACTGCTTGAAGCCAATTAGTTTCCTTATGAAGATCAATTGCATTGAGGTTGAGATATTTTAAAGAAGATAGTGGAGAAAGCCAATGAAGATTATCCATGTGAAGAGTATTAAGGGTGAGCGGGGATAAGTCAAGGTAGACAAGTTTAGATGAATGTGCGATGTTGTGTTGAAAGGCTGGAATACTTACGATGTTAAATTCATTATCACTTAAATCCAAGTAACTGAGAAACTCAAGTTCTAGAACACATAGATTCATCTCACCTTCCAATTGACTGTAGTGGAGATCAAGTTTTGTAACTCGTCCGGTAATGTTGTCACAGACGACACCTTCCCATGCACAACAATCTTTTTCAGTTGACCACATTGAAATCATACCAAAACTATCATTGATGCCATGTTTGAAGGTTAACAGTGTCTCTCGATCTTTCTCATTGCATCGAACCACAGTGTGATTGCTGCACATGCTTTTGTGGAATGTGGTTATAGAAAAAAGTAGAAGTAAAATAAGTGACATTTGTGTAGTAAGAATGGTCATCATGAATGATTGGGCTATGAGATTCTAGTATGGCTATAAAAGATGTTGGGTAAACTGTTTGAATCAGAGAAGAAGATCTAATTTAAATGAGAGTATGATTTGTTAAGAGATTCTAGTGTGTTTATATAAGATGTTGGGTCATGGGAAAGCTTGAAAAAAGTAATATCTCCAAACATGATAAATTGGAAAAAGTAGGGGATCGAGGACTTGGAATGTTGAAGCCTGTGATTTGTTAAAAAGATTTTGAATAAAAAGGGAAGACTTGGAATTTTAGAATTGGTGCAAAATTATTCGACCCTTGATAGAAGTTTTGAGACTAACAACGAGTGAATCAGCTTGTGCTAGACTATACCTGACTTGAAATTTGTTCCCACCATGAAATTCCTAGTTCTGTATTGGCGGCAACTGGTACATTAATTGTTATTAGTTCTCACAAAGAAAAAGCCTATGAGAATGTGCCATCTATAGTTCTCTGTCGTATCTTGTAAACAACGTATTTGGCGTATGAGAACATCAAGATAAAATAGGAAATATATTCAAACATGAAGACTTGGTCTCAGTCACGACGCATTAATATTGTCGTGATTTCGTTTGTTACGTTACATATTGTTCTCGTCGAAATCTGAATCAATCACAACAATGCACAAATATATTGAAATTATGTATATTATCATAATACTACTTCCGTCCTAAATTATAAGATCTTTTGAGAAGAAAAAAATTGTCTCTACGACTTCTTTAGTATTTTTAATTACATTAGTTTTTTTTTACCAACATTCAATTACTTATTTTGCATCTTTTTCTTCAGTCAACGGTAAATATTATGTTGAAAACATAAACTAACTATCTCTCTCTTATGGATAAAAGTGTAAAAACAATAATAATTATATACAAATCTAACATTACCACCAATTTTCTTAATTTCCGTGATTTTGCCAAAAGGGTCTTATATCAAGGGACGGCGGTAGTATATACTATAATACTAGCGAAAAGACGGACAATCACGTGCTCGTCTTTCCGCTCTTTTTATTGCGGTAACGTTTGAAAATTATGAACCATATTTTTTTATAAATTTTGATTTTGATTAAAAATATAAGTTTAAATGTTTTTTATTTTCAAATTATAACAAATCAAATCAACCATGTTTATCTATTTTAATTTATTTTTATTAAATCTTTTATCTAAAAAATCAATTAAAACAAAATGAAAGAAAAGCGAGAAAAAAAAAAAGGAAAGCAAACAAAAAAATTGAGAAAAGGTTGTTCGCCAAATGATTTATCTTTTGGCAAAAGGGTCCTATATATAGGGACGGAGGTAGTATATGAAGGTGATAAAAACACAAGAAGGGGGGTTGAATTGTGTTTTCTTTTTCTCCTACTGAAGTCACTAATCAGAAGCAGATAGAGTTCAGCTTCTGAAGTGATAATCAGAATCTAAATGCAGTGGATAAAACAGAGAGAGAGAGAGAGAGAGAGAGAGAGAGAGAGAGAGAGAGAGGCACAAAGCAATTATACATGTTCCTTCCACAAACCGGAAGTAGTCATGTCCCCCTTGCACTTCCAAGGAGAGTTCACTAAAAATGTAATATCAAATTACAACTGCTCAATGCTACAACTAGCACGAGACTTCAAATTACTCAAGCACAACTGCAAGAGATTTCCTATGCTCCTGAACACAGTCAAGAGACTTCCAATGCTCAAGCA
>Ga0228711_1004762_pt1 | contig 20763 bp, 10 predicted proteins | sample MedpolnodulmetaG_2_FD_177996 | JGI IMG/M metagenome (GOLD analysis project Ga0228711, IMG submission 177996) | Root nodule microbial communities from Medicago polymorpha collected in Santa Monica, California, United States - brown nodules | ecosystem: Host-associated > Plants > Roots > Nodule... | reverse complement strand
TTTATTATATGTTAAGTTTTTTTTTTTTTTTGATAAGGCCAAGAGAAAGATTAGGTATCCGGGCGAATCTAAAGCATCCCAACTAGGTTGGCACCCAACAGAAACTCCCATCCTCTACCGCCTTCCCAATACATAATATTATTAAAAAAAAGATAAAAATATGTACAAGAGGGGGGACTAGGCCAAAACCCTCGGGGAAACAAAGAAAAGATAAAGCAAAGGACTAGAAATGGCTAAGGAAATCTATAATTGGGAAGCCCATGTCTGTCTCTAGAAAAATCAACCGCAAGTGAGGCCGGCATAGAATGATACAAGAAGTAACAGTCAGGTTGTAACCCAAGGAAGCCATGGTGTCTGCACAACCATTTCCTTCACGGAAAATATGGGAACAAATGGTGAATAAACCATGCTGCATGCAATTGTGCCAACGATTCCGCAACCGCAAAGGAATGCTAGATGGATTCTTGAAGGCCTGCACCGCGCTAGCGGAATCACTCTCCAGCCACACCCTTGGCCAGTTGTAAAGGGCTGCAAATTCCATAGCAATCACGAGTCCCGTAAGCTCCGCCTCAAAGACCGAGCAATCACCAAGATTACTCGCAAATCCTCCCAAGAATGTTCCCCTAAAATCTCGAAAAATCCCACCGCAAGCGGCATTTGAATTAACGACTGAATCATCCGTATTCGCCTTGACCCAAGTGATTGTGGGAGGTTTCCAAACCACTGGAATAATGTCTGCAACACGCCTGTACAAAGGAGGGACCAGAAATGCATCCAATAAATCAACATCACATAATAAAAATTTACCAGTGGAAGAGGAGTCGAACAATGAAACCATTGCTGCAATCTTCGTCGTAGTAACATGGAGAGTAACTTGTGCGGAGCTGAATCGAATAGAATTCCTAGCCACCCAAATGGTATGTACCGTATGCACAATAGAAGCCAAATAGACATCACGCAGCTGTGAGCTGCACCTCTGCGGTATAGAAGTCAGCAAGGTCGCAGAAGATGTCAATATAAAAGTGCAGCTGAGTTTGGAACCTAGCCATCTCCAAATTGCTACCGCAAATTCACAATTAAGAAATAGATGAGCTGAAGTTTCTGCATGCTTTCCACAAAGGACACAAATCGAGACCAAGGTGCAGCCACGCTTTTGTAAATTCTCATCTGTAGGATGTTTTAAAAGCATGAGATGCCAAAATACAAAAGAATGGGATGGGGGAATACATTTGCGCCATATATCTGTAGCCCAGCCCAGCGTGACAAGTGGAGGGAACAGGGTGTGGTACGCAAGCTTTGATGATAGAACGCCATCTGCTACATTTTTCCAGATGCGCCTATCAGCTAACGGTGTCAACGGGAGTATGATTTTTAAAGCGTTTTCAGCCACCGTTGGGAAGTCAATAAGCGGTTTCGGAATCTGCCATTTACCGTGATCTATAATAGAGTCCAGCTTGTCGTCGAGAGTTGGAAACCGTGAAGGGGGGACATTAAACAACGTGACAAGCGGAGTGCCCATCCAGTTATCCCGCCATAAATTAATGTTTTTACCGTTACCAATAATCCACACAGAATTTTCATTAACCACAGACAAAAACTCCCTTACACCGGGCCAAATAGAGGACTTGGAGTATCGGTTGCGAGGGAGACCGAAAGAAAGAAATCTTTTCTGAAAAAGATTAGAACATTGAGAGTCTTGCGTGAATAGATTCCAGCTGAGATGCAGAAGCAGAGATGAGTTAATAGACCGAGTGGATTTTAAATCAAGACCTCCAGAATGCCAAGGAAGGCAAACCTGCTTCCAAGAGACTGTACAGATTTTGCGCGTGTAAATGTCACCACTCCAAATAAAATTTTTAATCCATCTATCCAACATCTTCAATAATTGAATCGGCCATCGGTAGATGTGAAAAGAATAAACCAACATGCCATGAATAATAGATTTCACTAATTGAACGCGAACCATGATGGTTAATAAGACTCCTTTCCAAGTAGCAAGTTTTACCTTAATACGATCGATAATATGCTGAAAATGAATACGTTTAGGCTTACCTTGGAAGATAGGGCAGCCTAAATATTGGAAAGGAATGGTACCAACAGAAAAACCGGACAATTGAGCAAGCATGTTACTATGAGTCCCAGTCATTGCTCCAGCAAACAATTTACTTTTATCAAAGTTTACTAGTTGCCCGGATGTGTCTGAATAGTCCTTGAAAATCCGGAGCAGACATCGAGTATTCTTTCTCGAACCAACACAACAAATAAAAACATCATCTGCATAAAGGATATGAGTTGGAAGTGAGATACCTCTACAATAGGACATTGGCTGAAAAGAGTTAGAAACTCGTTCCATCTTTAGAGTGCGACTTAACACTTCCTCTGCGAGGCAAAAAAGAAGCGGAGAGAGAGGGTCCCCTTGGCGCACACCCCTCGAACAAGAAAAATAACCCACAGAGTTTCCGTTCACCAAAATAGATAGTTTTGCAGAATGCAAAATAACCTCTATCCAAGCACAAAACAAAGGACAAAAACCAAAGTGTTTCAAAACCGAGAGCAAAAAATTCCAATCCAGCGTGTCGAAGCCTTGCAGATATCAACCTTAATGGCAATGTTACCAGCAAATTGCTTCTTTGTTAATAAATTAATCACCTCAGAAGCAATAATTACACAGTCCGAAATATTACGGTCACGAACAAATCCCCGCTGCTGAGGAGAAATGACACGCATACAAATAATAGCTAGCCTATCCGCCAAAATTTTCGTAACAATTTTGAATTGAAAATTCACAAAGGCAATAGGCCGAAAGTCCCCCATTGAAGAAGCACCGGGGATTTTCGGAATCAGCACCAAAATATTAGCATTGACATTCGGAATAAGCACATCAGTATAAAAGAATTCTTGCACCGAACTTATCAAATCTGCAGCTATAATGTTCCAAAATTGTTGATAAAAAAAACCTCCAAAGCCATCAGGCCCCGGAGCACCATCAGCATTCATAGCAAAGACCACATTTTTTATTTCATCCGAAAGAGGCATCGCGGTTAACACGACATTCTCCTCAACCGAAACCATGAACGGGATAACATTCTCAACCAAACCATTATCGACACAAACATTTTATTTTAATGTATCGTTATAATATTAATAATAATACAAAATTATAATTTTATTATTTAGATAACTCAAACTGCTCCAAATTTAAGTGCATTAAACAAGAACGGATCTCGTCATACTTTTTAAATTAGTCATCCAAAATCAAATTGAACCGTGCATAATTTATATTTGCTTCAAATGAGTTTTTCTTTCAAATCCAATCCAACACGAACCGTGAACAACCCTAGGCTTAAAATTTCCAATTTATAGTTTAGTATTGAATTCTTGTCTCTGGTGCTTGGACTCGAATCGAGTTTCTCAAGCTTGGAGAAAGAATATCTCAACCAAGTGACTTCTCGGGAGACAGACATTAAAATTCTTGTCTAATAAACTGGAATAATTTCTACGTTTATTCTATCTGTTATATTTAAAAATTATTTATCTAATTTATTGTATATATTTTTTGATCAAAATACTATCTTGATACTGTATTTTTATAAATATGATCGTGCATAAAAATATACCTTTCTATTGTTTATTTTTATCAATATTGTTATTTGAATTCAAATCTACAAAAAATTATTTACGATTTATTTATGTATAATGTATAATATATATAATAATATTTTTTTGAGGGATATTAAAAAATGTGTTGTATTGGAAAAATTTAAATCCATACAGGATCTTGAATCTAGAGAATTTTTGTTTTATTTTTAGATACTAATACCCTGAATGATATTCAAGAAAAGTATATCAGAGTGTTATAGATATTTTTGAAATAAATAATTTTGTTTTATACTAATGGATTCTGTTTGAAAATATAAACATATGTTTGCTTTATTTGTATAAATAAGTGACTTACCTCACACTCAAACACATACTATATATACACTTTGTTTGTCAACAAAACTTGTGCTCTTCGATTTTTGGTGTTTATTTTTTTTAACAATCATGGACAACATGAATGCACATGAATGTCAAACTTGCTTTGAATATGGAAACACCTTCACGAGGGCCGACGCTTTAGGTAGACACGAAATGAATGACAAGCCATTCCCAGTACAATGTCAACTATGTCGAATATGGTTTGTATCTGTTCGAGCCAGGCTATCTCATATGGAGTTATGCTCATCAGAGGTAGTTTAGTGAAAAAATTTTAGGTTTAACTAGTTTTTGGTTTCTTACCTTTTAAGGAGGTTTTGGTTGATGTCCCCCTCCTCTTTATTTTGTAGCTCCCTTTGTTTTAATATTTTTTTGATTCCTCGTCTTGGTAAAAAGAAAATAAAATATTGGCCATATGAATGACCATGAAGTAATAATATATAATCCATAGACAAAAAGATTAATACCGCCAAAACGTTTTCAATGTTCAATCTCCAAGCATTTTTTTTTTGAAAGGTTAGTCGTCGTAGACATTTGGTTGAAATAATTTTTTATGAAGAACTAAAAAGGTATTGTCAATGTATGCTCAGGTTTTATTTCTTTACAAAATTAGATATTTTTTATTTTATTTTTATGTACCAAATTAGATAATTTTTATTTATTAAAGTTTATAATTTTATATTCTTATTTATAAGAATTTATATGATTTAGATGTTTGTTCGTTGTTATTATTTTTTATACGACTTATTAGTTTAGTTAAATATATTTTTTTGTTATTTCATATGTTTCAAATATAATTGATCATTGTCACTCTCAAACAATTATCGATCATTGTCATTCTATTATATGTATTTTTATTATATGATAAATTGTGCACGGCTCAATTTGATTTTGGATGACTAATTTAAAAAGTATGACGAGATCCGTTCTTGTTTAATGCACTTAAATTTGGACCAGTTTGGGTTATCTAAATTATGCACTTAAAATAAAATGTTTAATGCACTTAAAGGTATATTTTTATGTAGATTAAAATAAAATGTTTGATGTAAATGATAACTTATCATAAAACTCAGTTCCTCAGTTCCTGAGAAGGTCTACTAGCAGCCGGAGTCATAAAGCTCAGTTCCTCAGAAGGTCTACAAGCACAAACACAGCAAGACTCAGTGTATGTGTCAAATATTCATCACAATTAAGTCAACTGAAACTTCAATATACGTAATGAGGGATTTGGCTCCTCCACTAAATTGGGAAAATCAATGATCGATAATCCAACACACTCCTGATTTGTTATGCATATGTACATAAATATCAACTATTGATTTGTTCATAAATGGTTGGTATTACTTACTTTTGAGGAGTCGGATCCGGTACTGAGAAGTAATATTTACTCCGCATAAAAGTAGGAAGAAAAGACGGGATGAAAATATAAACTGAATGACAATTAAATAAATGTTCAATATATCAGATTCACATCCCCCCATTACTCCAACAAAATCTAACCAATGACACAGCTTTTTAATACCCGTAAGAGTGCTTGTTTGTTGACATAAATTTTGACTGAGACGAAATTTCTGAACCAAAGTCGATATTTAAAGGTTCCGGCTCCTTGTAATCTTTCAGGATCTCCTGTGAAGGAACACAATCATAAAAAATCAACAAGCATAGACTATGGTTTTATAAGTGCAAGTGCAACCCCTGGTTCTATGTTTTTTAATTTTTAGTTGCAATTTATTTTATTATGATAAGCATCTTTTACCTTTGAATCACTGATGAATGATTGTGTTTCATAGATTGGTGGAAACAGCTTTCTACTATTTCCGCTTTCCACCAGCTGAACCACCTTTCTCCACACTCCTAGCAGAAGCAGCAGCTTCGCTACTATTTCCGTTTGAAGAAGCTCTTTTCCTGGCCAAACAAGAAAGCACAAAGCAACAAAGTAATAACAAAATCAATAAAAGAACACCAGATACTCTGAAGATAATGTCCTTTGTGCTTGATTTCCTTTGATGTGACTTTGAAGGAAGTTCTTCTGGTGTTTGAGCTGGAAGATTATGAGGTGGTGGTGGTGATGAAGGACATGGTTTTGAATTTATGTAACCACATAGACCAAAGTTCCCTACAAATGAACTAGCATTGAATCTTTTGGAGAGTAGTGATGGAGCATGACCAAATAGATTGTTGTAAGAAACATTGAATGAACTAAGATTTGTTAGTTTAGTAAAAGAATCAGCAATTTCGCTAACAAATTTGTTCTGAGAAAAATCAATTTGACTAATGCTTGAGATATTTCCAACTCTTGATGTAATTTTATCATCAAGTTAAGCACAGAACGGTTGTGTTACTTGTGTAATATGTCAAAAATTATTAGGTATATGATCTTCAATTTGATTGTTTTCAAGATTCAGCGAAACAAGAGAAGATAGATCAGTGAAGCTTAAAGGAAAACTACCATTGATAACTTTGTTCGAAAGATCAAGAATTCTAAGCCTTGAAAGTGAGTAGTAAGCTAGGAATTGAACCAGAAACTGGGTTATAACTCAAATTAATCCTGAAAATTCTAGATGAGTTCGTTGAACCAGAAGGGATTTTAGCAATAAGTGATTTATGACTAACATCAAAAGATTGAGGCATTGGACAATTTGCAATAGGAGCAATAGAACCTGAAAGCTTGCTATTGAAGAGATAAACACCTTAAATTTGGAAGGAACTTGGAGAAAGGAAAAGAACCAACAAGTAAAATAAAGACTCAGTTTCCTAAGAGATTGAAGTTGACCAATTTTCTCATAGATTCTTCCACCTAAACTTTTACAAGGAAGCAGAATTGTAACAACTTCAACTTTCAAACATTTGATTCCAACCCAATTAATTACCTGAATAATCACCTAAACTTCCATCTTTTCAAAACCCCTATGGAATCAATAAGTTCATTTTCAATAGCTCTTAGAGATTGAAAATCAGATTGTATTACAACAACACCATCCCATAAATGACCTAAAACAGGTTCAATGGTGGAAGCTAGAAAAAGTAAAATAGATAAAAGAAAGGAATGTACTATCTTGGAGCTAATTTTCAGTTTATATGAATGTAATAATTTTCTGTATATGAACTTCCTATAACTAATGATAAAAATAACTATGACTTGTGGTGTTGAAGGATTTCCTTTCCCTTTGGTTCAATCCTTTGAAAATCCAGATCATTCTCAATTTAAAACAGAAAAAATTAGACTGGAACTCGCTATCTAAACAGCTGAGATCTTAAATAAAACTTATAATATGCAAAATGCCCATATTCAAAGTCAAGCATCAGCCAGCACAAAAAGAAACAAAATTGATATGGAAAAGTAAAATACCATCTGACAAATTGGATATATATTAAAAGTAAATAATAATTGTGAAAGCACAATATAAAATTTCAACTTTAAACCTATGAATCACATACTCCTACACGGGAACTACAAAGATATGGACATCGTAGAAAATTAACAAGCGTTATTGAGAGAATCCAGCAGCTCAGTGTTCCAATCCAATGCAGTAAAACTTGCAGGATAGTGTCTGAAGCTGCAATCTCAAACAATATAATTATAAAGTGAAAAACAAAAAATTCTTCATCCAGTCTTTGCTTGCTATAAAAAAAATAAAATAAAATACAACAGCAATCACTCTTTTTCATCATGAAGCACATAACCATTACACTGGCAAAAACACTAGCCACACCAGAACTCTTCATGTCCAAAGTAAGCTAAACTAGAAACAAAAAACATGTCAACCAACTCAAAACATCACCCCTAAAAAAATTTCTCCATCAGCAAATTTGTAAACCATACCAGTGTAGCATGTTTTGCCGCTAATAGGTAAACCAACCAATACATCTCCATTTTAACATTATCATCATGAAGTTGATATGAGGATTGTATACTTTAAACAAGCAAATGATACTTAATATAACAATTAAATGTGCAATTCTTTATATGCTCAATTATACTTGTCGTTTTTCCATCCATATTAATTATAGATTATAAGCTTCTACATTAAAGGGTAAAGCAGGTAACGAAGTCATCCTTTTTGTCAGATGGCCAAAGAGCTTACTAAGCTCACTGTATAAAGTTGGCCAAAAAGCCTTTCTAGGATATTCAAAATGTCTGCATACCTTAAAATAAAGTTTGGCGCAAATGAAATCAATAGCTAGTGGAGAAATATAAATTAACTAAGTAATAACTAATATAAAATAAAAGATCTCCATCCAATCCACTAGGTTTGATCCTACAATTAGGAATAAGTACAATGAAATCATACAACAACATAGTCATACTATCTATGGAAAACACAATTAAGTAGTCATCACACCTCTTACACAACCTAACATAAGTTCAGAAAAACAAACAGTTGCTTGCTACATATAGAAGCTTAATGGGAATGAGGCAAAACCAAGCTCTGCATATGTTCATGAACATACCAAATTTGGTTGTTGAGAAGTGTAACGTGTCTAACTCTATCATCTCTCATACTATACATAATATCAGGAAAATCTTCTTTGCTAACCAACAACACGACATCTTCATCTTCAGACACACATACCGGCAGCAACAGACTGAAATGGTGATGATAATAGTCAAGATCCACAAAATCACCAAGAAGTTGAACAGAGCTAATATTCACCAATTGGGTCCAAGACTCTTGAACCCCAAACTCTCTCATTTCCCACAAAGCAAAATGGGATCTCATCTGATCATAATAATAAAGGCACAGGCGACCCCTTAAAACAGCAAGATTTGGCCCATTTTGGGGCATTTCATCAAAACCAACAGGCAACAACATATACTTACATGCCTCCATCCGCATATCAAGCGATAAAATCACCAACTGGTCAACGACAACATTTTCCAATTCATTCATATGGCAATTTAAGCTATGACGTGCTAACCAGTTAATACTATCATTCACAAATGATCCACCAAGAGCGTCTTTTAGTAGAATTGGAAAATCAGGGCAAGCAAGAGTCCTTCTCCAACAACTTTCACCCCTGCAATAAACTCTCCCCTCCCATTTCTCCGTTGTGCAATCCCAAAACACAGCCACCACCTAGCATGAAGTAAATAGAGAAATTAATTCGCAGAAATTAAATTTATATGCCAAAACTAAAGAATTGTATCACTTTTTCACAACACTAATGTGAAATAATAATTCATTTTTATGTTATATTTTGTGTCCCATTTTTTTCATAATCCAAAAAGCATTAAGGCAGTAAATAATACATATTTCTTATACACCACGCCACAAGAGGGTACAACCAACAAGAAATAAAAGGAAAATAACCTTCTAGTAAAGAAAAATTCAAACCAATTACTATAAAAGATAAATTCAAACAAGGCAATGAACTTCATCTTTGACCATACACAAATTAGCGGTTAGCAAATCAGCAAAACAACAACTATCTTAAATAGGAAAACAAACAAGATATAACACTCCAGAAACCACAAATATTTCGAAAACTATTTTACTTAAACGCTTTGTCTCATGTTTTGACTTACTTTCTTATTTCATTAAATTCTTATGTACGATTACGTATGTTTTAAATCTCACCAATATGAGATTTAACATGAAAATGATTAAGGTAAGGTTGATGCTTGCGATTCTTATAGGAACTAACTTACTTCTTATTTAAGCAATAGCAACAAAGAAATTATTTACATAACTAATCCGTGTAAACATATTTTTCATATTCTATCATACAAAACATTTGACATTAATTACTTCTAAAAAAAGACAACACTTTATCAAAATTAAATTCACCAAAAAAAATTCCAAATAGCAAGTTATTAAAATGTTACGAACCTTATATGTATCAGTTGAAACGTCATAGCCGAATCCAAGATGTATCCGAGCCAGCATCATGTCATTAGGAGGTGGACGAATGATCATCAAATCTGGCAACTCCGTAGATGTTAACCGCAGTGCGGGGTTCCAAAATCGAGCATAGATATATTTATTTCGTCCACGAATTTTTTGATCAATAAAACAAACTAGCCCGTTCACAGAGCCCACCACATGACAAAGGTCGTTGTTAAAACGATGACACCCGTCTTCAAAATCAATGGAGGTCGGGTGTTCTATCAAATGACAAATTGAGAAAGGACTAACTTCCCAATTTCCTACGCCCCCGTTGTCTATGGATTCGAGTAATGTAACCACGACATGTGTGTTTTTGGGTGATCTCTCAAGATGAAGTTTTATGAAGTTAGATTCAGAAATGTGTTTTTGATAGTATTTGGAAACACACTTGAACCTCACAAGAGGCTTTACCGGAAGCCATGAAAAAATCTGGTCCATAAGATCAGGAGTGAGATTAGGAAGAGACATTTTGAGGATTTTTTGATAAATGTGATTAAGAAAGGAAGGATTTCGAGCATCCAACACCTAAAATGAACCCCATAATCTCACAAAAAACCCCTCTTTCTCTTTCTCCACCAACAATTTATTAATGGAAGTTTAAATTAGCTGAAAAGTACAACGAATCAGACGCCGGTGAATGGTGGGACGAGTTTGTTACCGGATTTGATGTTTGGGAAGGAGATAAGGGATAGGTTAGAGAATGTGAATGATTCTGGGAGTGTTGGGTGTTAGGTTATATATTCATTGTGAATCGGGTGAGAAATGGAAGACATTGAGACCTCAAGTGAAATGAAAAGATTTGTTTTCGATTGTGAGAGGTTGAAGAAAGTAACGGGAAAAGATTTGAGTTTTATGTTTAATTTTTTTGTATGATTTTTTTAATTTCATTTTTCATTTATTTAATTCAATAATTGCACATGTGATCAGCCACATAGATATTGACTGAGTCAAAATTGATAAACACAAATTTTAAGTGCTGGAATTCAACGTTCAGAATCCTTTCGTTGTTGTCTTCTTTGTATCGGAGTTCGAAATTGACTAGACCGAATCAAACTGTATTGGATGCTCAAACTAAGGTTTGTACTGGTCCAACGCAAAGCAAACCGCTTGATGAAGAAGAAGCCTTCAAGGTGTTTGATACAATTCTTAGATCAGGTTTTTCTTTCTTTCTTTCTTTCCTATCACTTAACTGTGTTTATAATCATAACAAAATTTCTAAAGCTATGTTTGTATTGATCGAAGGAAATGGAATTGAATTTGAAACTATGATTGGATAGATATAACCGGATCAAGCGTATTCAACATTTGCCTGATAACAATGCTAAAGGAATTGTAAAACAGAATTGACAAGTGATGACTAATGTAGTGACTCATTATTGAAGCTTCTAGACACCTTTTATTATTCTAGTGCATTCTAACAACTCATAATACTTGATGTTAGCAATGATGTTAGTTCTATTGTTTACTCTGGGCCATAACAATGCTGATAGGTTCTGTTATTTGGTTTGTTTAGAATAAGATAGGAGAGATTGAACCAAAAAAATGATGGAACACATTCCGTTACGATCCAATTTAAACCCTATTTTCTATTTAAACACATATGGGACTGGGTTTTAAAATGAAAAGTTTGAATTGTGTATGCTGGTTTTTTTTTTTAGAAAACTTTATATGTGATGTAAAAGAATGTTATGGAGTGGAATGAAGATGAATGATGCCAGATTCTTGGTTGATTTTTTGTTTTGGTTTAGATTGTTTTAAAATATTTTCTTGAATGAAATTACAGTATCTCATAATATAATTGGTTCACTCACAAAATACTGTACAATCACAATTATCCTGTGTATGTACTTTCTAACATTATATTTCTTGTTTTTTTTCTTCCAGGATGATGAAGTTGGTTTTGCTTATGTAAGTCAGCGTGAACCGAGGGAGTCTACTTGATTTTTCTTGAACTCTTTTCAAAGTATTACTTCATTACACACTTTCATAGCATGTTTACTTCGAACACAAAACGAATGCCCTTTGATGTGTACTGTCATTCTTGCCTTATGTGTATATGGATGGACACTTAACATCTCTATTGATTATGATAGTGTATCAATAATTCATTGGCTAGCTTAAAGTTATCATATGAAATGTAGAGAAATGTTAGCAACACACATTCTAACATACACTTTTCAACACACTTTTTTTGATTGGTTAAAATTCATATGGGACCCTCCAAATTTATATGGGACCCACATGATTTGGTAGGACCCATGTGACTTTTAACCAATCAAAGATAGTGTGTTGAAAAGTGTGTGTTAGAATGTGTGTCGCTGACATTCCTCTGAAATGTATATCAGCACTGGTTACATTTCAGCACTGGTTTTTCACTTGTGGCCTGGCCTCTTAATTTCACAGGAATTAACATTCACTTCCAAGCACTTGGATTTTTCTTTGAATCAAAGCTCATCCGTTGTGGTTTAATGTTTCGCTAATTCATGTGAGTTTAAGTCACAATAAAGGGCACATGATAACTAATAAGAATGCAATAATTTATGTCTTAACAAAAAAAATGCAATTTATGTGAGCATAGCATTGTTGACTCCATGTACATGGGCCCACCTTGGTATATGTGGCAAACATGTATTGGTGGGGACCATAACAGCATGTTACCACCAATTAAATTCAATGCAAGAGGTAAAAGGAAGAATGAACCTTATGAGTCAACAAGAATTTGTCATTGGTTTGGCAACATATGTATAAATATCATAGACAATAATAATAGTCTATAATATTATAAAAATTAAATTGATTAAATGTGACTTTACAAGACCATAAAATAATATTTAAACAAAGGATATGTAGCTAAACAAAATTTGTATTATAAAAATTGTAACTGCACAAATATAAATATATTGTTTTAAAAAAAATTATAGAAAAAATGCTTAAATGAGTTGGACTCTAGAACTCATCAGGATCAAGACATGCCTCAAGACTCAACGAGCATAAATAGAAATATCACCTATCAAAATGTCCTCTATATATCAAGAATATGACTAATGCATGGTTGTGATGTTTGTTGAAAAACATGTATATCTACTTAATATTTCGTACCATAAGTAATATTCTTATGTTCCTTGATATATCAATCACAACTTCACAACTCGTTAACAATTATGTTAGTACTCAATGGATGATGCCAAAACTCCGCAACTCTATTCATTCTTCCAAGCATACAAAACATGTGAGAAACCAACATCTTTTTGCATAATTTGGTCTCAAAAAACTCTTAGAGAAAGACCACTACAAAAAATTTGCATCAGAAACGGGTTAAGCATCCCAAATTTTATATTGAGAGAAACATATTATAAACATGAAAACAACATTTCCAAAAGACGTACCAAATCGTCAATTTTAAACATCCAAATAAGCCAAAACTTCAAGTCCATAAACAAGTATAATATGATTTCCTATAAACTTCCACTTTAAGACATTCACCTGCATCACAATTTTGCTATTGATATGGACTATAAGACAAGGTTCACTTCCAATTGAAGTATCACACTCAATTAGAAGTAACCGAATTTTACCATTGTCACAAAACACAACCTTGTGACCAAAAAGAACTTCTTACAACAAATTTGTTCTTTCTTAGCAACAAAAATAACATTCAAAGTTAAAGGATCTGCATTAGGCTTCTTAAAAGCCTTTTCTTCAAAGAACCATTTGTTTATCAACAATCACTCATACAAAAAAAAAAACCTCAAATGGTTCAAGTCCAACACGAAATCTAGCTGAAGAAAGATCACACAATACACATCTATCTATCTTACAAAAATAAGCTACTAAACTCTTACAAACATTTCTCTTTGAAAACACCCAAGGTTTTATATCCACTTTACATAAGCACTTATTTGATGAATCATCAATCTTAACATTAAGACCCTGACCCATCAAACTCTTCCTCCATGTGATTGTAATTAAGCAAAATCTATGTCTAATTGAACATTGATAAACACAAATAACTAAATTATGTGCAGTTTTGTTTGAGCTTGAAGATGATGAATCTGCTACCCGAACTGCATTTTCACCATAACAAGATGGAAATAAAACTCAAACAACCCTAAACGCAAGCAATCACGTGGCAAATAACCATATATGCATACAATCAAGTAAAAATTTGAAGATGCAAAAACAAGAAATATCTCATCTTCAATGGAGAATTAACACCGATTGAGAGGAAATGGAGAGATTTAGTTAAGGACAACAACAATGAGAGAATGTGACAACAAGCATGTGGGAGGAGGTCGGTCTGCTGGGCAATCACTCAGTACGCTACATTGACAACGTAATAGTAGAGGAAATCTTCTCACCAAGAGAGATAGAGAGACACGATTCTGAATGAGATAGAACATTCAATTCAATTCAATGTTTTTTCTTCTTTTATGATAACTCTCCCTCTTATACTCAGACAAGATTCTTATTTTTTTTTTCTCTCTCTCTCTATTATTTGTAACCAATAAAAAGAAAGAAAATGAAGGTTGTCACGAAAGTTTTTATCAAATAATTGGATAACTATTAACATCATTACTACTATAAATATATTATAGTGGATGCCCATCAGTCATTGGGTCAAACATGGACCCATTAACCCATTTCCATACTCATCTTCCGATAAATATGGTGCACTGTAGTAGAAACAGACACATAAGAAATACTATTTCTCTTGAGTTAAGACCATCTCCATTTATTATTCTCTCCAAATTTTGAAAAACTAAAAAGTAGTTAATGATGGTGAGACCCACTTAATAGTAGGATCCACTATCTATTTTATGTGTCTTTTTCTCTCCAAATTGCATCTCCATTTATTATACCAAATGGAGAGGATTTTTACCCCTTCTCTCTTTCTCTTCATCAATCTATATTTTCATAACAATTACTCATTTTTTTATTATTACATTTGAAGAGTATGAGTCTTTCTAGAAGAGTGAGCCACTTACGGGTCTATATGATAGAATCACTCTAAAATCACCGTATTCTCAACTTGAGATTTATGACAGAGATTTATTCTTACGTTTGTCCTTGTACTTCACCATTTTAGAGAAAGATACAAAAAAAAACTAACTACGAACACACTCACTGAATAAGCCATGAAATCATTACTAAATCCAAAACCAATTAATCCAATTATTTTTCCATCAAAAACCCAAAATTCCACTTGCTTGAATCCTCATCCCTTCCCTAACAACCTCCATATCGCATCTGGCCACCGTTGGATTGGCCGAAGAAGCCTTTCCTTCACGGTGGTGAAGGCGGTGTTGGATTCTGCCACCGTCGAGCAATTCGGGATTCCGGAATTCGACTTTCGGAATCCGTCGTTGTCTTCTTCGTATCGGAGTTCAAAATTGACTAGACCGAATCAAACGGTGTTGGATGCTCAAACCAGGGTTTGTACTGGTCCAACGCAGACCAAACCGCTTGATGAAGAACAAGCCTTCAAGGTGTTTGATACTATTCTTAGATCAGGTTCTTCTTTCTTTCATCTCACGTTACAGTACAGTACAGTAGAGTGTGTTACAGAATTGAATTAAATTGAATTGGATGATTGTAATGTAATATGACTTTGATTGAATAAATAACTTACTTAATTAAGCGCTTATGTATAAGTTCTTTCTATAAGAATTAAAAATAGATAAAATAAAATAAAGTCAAACTGCTTTCATGTTAAGTTACAAAGTGATTTCATACGTTAACTGGAGAGCTTATGGAAATGAGCTAAAAATAGCTTATGAATATTTCATAAGCTCTCCCAAACAATTCCACAAGTGCTTATGCTAGTAGAAGATAAGCTTAAATAAGTCAATATAAGCAGACCGTAACAGAGTAAAAGAATTAACAGATAAACAGAGTTGCAAAGGAAAGAAATAGTAACATAATAAGGGAAAACTAAGCCTTTTCATATTGATTTTGTCTTGCTTTTCATTCATCAAGTGCTTGCGTATATAGAATCTCAATATAAGCGTATTCAGCATTTGACTGAGAACAATGCTAAAGACAGAATTGATGAATGATGACTAGTGTAGTGACTCATTATTGAAGCTTCTATACACCTGATCTGATAGTGCATTCTAACATCTCATAATCCTTGAGTTTGGCGTTCATTATATTTTGGGCCATAACAATGATGTTAGATTCTATTGTTTGGATTGTTTAGAATAAGTTAAGATAAGATAAGATAAGAGAGATTGAATAAAAAAATGATGGAATACATTCCGTTACTATCCAATCTAAAACTCTGTTTTTTCTTCAAACACATGCAGGAAATGGAATTGAATAGGATGATTGTGATGTACTGTGTGTGAACTATGATTGGTTAAATATCTTAATTACGCTCTTATAACCAATTGAGCTGTGAACTATGATTGGAGTATAATACACGCTTATATAAGTGTTTATGTAATCAACTATTTCTATATAAAAAAAAAAAATTGAACTGTTTTCTTATAAGCTACAAGCTATTTTCATAAGTTATCCTGAAGAGTTTATGGAAATAAACTGAAAATAGCTTATGGATATATCATAAGCTGTTTTATAAGTTCTCTGTTTTGATAAAGAGCTTATCTGCAGCTTATAGCACAAGCGCTTATGTATAGGCTCACGCAAACTATTTCTATAGCAAAAGATAAAATTAAATTAAATTATTTTTGTATATGCTATAAGCTGTTTTCCTAAGTTATATTGGAAAACTTATGAAAAATGTAATGTTTTTATAAGTTCTCCCAAACAGTCTCACAAAACTTATATCAGTAGATAAGCTCAAATAAGGCAATCCAAATAGGCCATAGTCTTAAATGTGCTTATGCTAGTAGGTAAGCTCAAATCAGTCAATACAAATAGGTCCTATGCAGAGTAAAAGAACTCTAAAATAAAAATAGCTAAAGACACTGCTTTTGTAAGTTAATCATGAAGAGTTTATGAAAGTTAGCTGAAAAATAGCTTATGGACATGTCATAAGCTGTTTTCATAAGTTCTCTGTTTGGAATGTAGCAAAGAACGAGTCCCAGCTCATAGGATCACATGATCTTACGTGCCACAGCACCTCGACCGTGCTTCGACTTAACTCTGATTCGGTTTTGCTCTATATCTTCTGTTTTTTGCCATTTTCCCTATGTTTCCCCTGTTTTTTGCAGTTTCCCCTCTATTTCTTCTGTTTTTCTCAATTTTGTTGCTTGGTTCCTCTGTTTTTCCTCTATTATCTCTGTTTTTATGCCTGGTTCCTCTATTTTCCCCCTATTTTCTCTATCTATTTCTCTCAACTCTATCAACAACCTACCGATCCTACTTACGAACCATGTTACGTTCATCGTGTTTACGTTCTTTCACCGGCCGACCGATCCTACGTAGGATCTCGATCCTGACTACATTGGTTTGGATAAACAGGTTATCTGCAGCTTATAACACAAGCGCTTATCATCAGAAGTGCTTATGTATAAGCTCACATAAGCTATTTCTATAGCAAAAGATAAAATAAAATATATTTTTTTTGTATATGCTATAAGCTGTTTTCCTGAGCTATCTTGGAGAACTTATGGAAATAAGCTGAAAAACGCTTATGAAAAATGTCATAATCTGTTTTTATAAGTTCTCCCAAACAGTCTCACAAAACATAAACACACTGAAATAGGTCCTATGCCATAGTCTGACAAGTGCTTATGCTAGTAGGTAAGCTCAAAGCAGTCGATACAAATAGGTCCTATGCAGCGTAAAAGAACTATGAAATAAAAATAGCTAAACACAATGTAAAAGAAAGAAAATGCCAAGGGAAAAGTAAGCGTTTTCATATTCATTCTTCTTGCTTTTCATTCATCAAGTGCTTGCATATATAGCATCTCAATATAACCGGAACCAGGGTATTCAACATTTGCCTGATAACAATGCTAAAGGAATTGTAAAACAGAATTGACGAGTGATGGCTACTGTAGTGACTCATTATTGAAACTTCTAGACACCTTTTATTATTCCAGTGCATTCAAACAACTCATAATACTTGATATTAGCAATGATGTTAGTTCTATTATTTATTATATTCTGGGCCATAACAATTCTGATAGGTTCTATTGTTTGGTTTGTTTAGAATAAGATAAGAGAGATTGAATAAAAAAAAGATGGAATACATTCTGTTACTATCCAATTTAAACCCCATTTTCTCATCAAACTCATACGGTATTGGGTTTTAAAATGAAAAGTTTGAATTGTGTATGCTGGTGTTTTTTAGAAAACTTTAAATAGGATGTAAAAGAATGTTATGGAGTGGAATGAAGATGAATGATGCCAGGTTCTTGGTTAATTTTTTGTTTTGGTTTAGATTGTTTTAAAATAGACAACATCGAATGAAAATGATGATCCTTATCTCATTATATTCAATTTTGTTACTTCACTTTTTCTTTCATTCAAAGGTACCCTAAGGCTTTTATAATGAAAAGCTTAAATTGTTTGTACTAGTGTTTTCTAATTACTTTTCATTTCATCTCAGCTAGGGGAGAAATTAAGGATGAGGAAGAAGTTTCCAAAGCACAAATGGGAGCATTTTTTGCAGCGATGACGATTCGTGCGAATGCCTTTCCAGAGGCGACACAATGGAGTGAAGGGGAAATGCGTGCAATGAAGACGTTCTGGCCACTTTTAGTTAGAGTGCTTCCACCTGACATTGTGTTTATAGCTGACCCTGAAGGATTGATGATGGGTTTGGGAAGTTCGATTGGACCGCAGTTTGTTGGCAATGGCACTAGTGAAATGAGATTGGTCGGTGCTCTTAGGGAGGTGTTGGCTGGTGGCCATCTAGGATTTGAGGAAGTCCAAGGTGTGTTGAAGGAAGTTCTTCCCTTCCAAGAAGAGGGTGAAAAACCTCATGGAGCAAGTGAGGCTTTGCTTGCGGCGTTTTTAATTGGTCAGCGCATGAATCGGGAAACTGATCGCGAGTTAAAAGCATATTGCCTCGCATTTGATGAGGAATTTGGTATAAGATTTAATATGATTTCAAATTTTATTCTGCCTTGTTTTTGTTACTTTTTAAATCAGCATGGTTAGTATCCCTATTGTTAATTGTTTCATGGATTGATTTTCTCAGGCCCCCCTCCTATTGCCGATGTCAAATCGCTGACCCATTACGGTGAACCATATGATGGAAATACTCGCTTCTTCAGGAGTACATTATTTGTTGCTGCAGTTAGATCTTGCTATGGAGAGTCTTGCTTGCTTCATGGTGTGGATTGGATGCCACCTAAGGTGTGTGATTTTTTCTTCATTTTGGGTGTTTAAGTGGCAAACTAAGATGCTTTCCTTTTTGAAATTCTATCCCCTGATATTTAGTATTCTTTCATATTTCATGCAGAAAATATTTTTTATTTTTTTTTAATATTTCTGAATACTTGTCTGTGTTTTAGGGAGGTATAACTGAAGAGCAGATGTTGAAGTTTATGGGGGCGAATATAAGCTTATCCCCATTCAACGCCAAGAAACTACTCGAGGTTATTATGTTTACTGCAGATATTTTGCAGCACTACAATGGTAGTATCTTCGTTTAGCCACTATATATAAAACTATTTTTTTAAGTCGAAACAGAGGACAATGAAAGAGTGTATGAGTGAATCCAAGCATGTACACATAGTAACACAATAAATACAAAAACTTACATTACCCTATATACTATATTTACATGATACTGTACAACCATAGCTACCATAATTACATTATTTTTAACAAGCTCCATCACTTTAGAGCATATAAATCATATGCATCAAGCTTGTTACTTGTATTGCTTATACAAGGACCTCTCAAAGGCTTAGTGAAACATCTAGAAATTGATAATTTGAACCAACGAAGTTAGTGATGATGTCTCTGAAAAATATTTTCTTGAATGAAATTACAGTATCTCAATAGTATAATTGGTTCTCTCACAAAATACTGAATTTGAGGTTATATTCAAAGTCGTGGTTGTCACCGCACTTATTGCTATCATTAGCCATATTGAAGCCGAATGCTACATGAAAGCTAGACAACAGTCTAATGTTGTCAATGTGGCTTGTGTCACTCAATTTTATTTTGTAAACAAGGTAGAAAATTTAGAGAATTAAGACTTTTACCCGAATGTGATTGTTGGCATCAAAATCAATAGCCCAAGGACCAATTGACAGCAAATAAGAGAGACAAGTTAAGGAATTACCATTGTATTGTATACGGCAATGAAACCTGAGGTGTAACACTCTTTAAATAAAAATAAAAAGGATTGTGATAGTGAGAGTCGAGGGCTGGCATTCCTTGAATTAGGGGCCTGAGTGAATCCAGTGTCTGACACAGCAGAGCTCAATTTTGTGTGTCACAATAAATACAATTATAAAAAGATAAACATTACCTTATTTGCTATATTTACATGATACTGTACAATCATAATTATCCTGTATATGTTATTTCTAACTGTATATTTCTTGTTTTTTCTTACAGGATGAAGAAGTTGGTTTTGCTTATGTAAGTCAGCGTGAAGCTCGCCCGTCTCTGTATGAGCATCAAACCATATATTATTTGTCTAGGCCTAATTAACTTTGGGATTCCATTGGAAAAAGTTTTGATGCTTTTCTTCTTGAATTCAAAATTTTGTAAAGTCGTCCTGGTTACTCATCTAGTTGTAGACATCTGGAATATCATTATAGGTTGAATAACTCATTCAGTCCCTATAGACAGTTGCATTCTAAATTATACTTGATATTTACTGTTCAGAATCATTAAATAAAGCTCCTTTTGTTTTGGAATAATGCAAAATGCACCCTGTAACCTAAGTTTGATTCCCTTTTGGAGTGAAACTAAAGGACCAAATTAAGGCCGTATTACCTTTTTTTTTTTTTTTTTTTTTTAGGGGGGC
>Ga0228711_1004758_pt1 | contig 20771 bp, 12 predicted proteins | sample MedpolnodulmetaG_2_FD_177996 | JGI IMG/M metagenome (GOLD analysis project Ga0228711, IMG submission 177996) | Root nodule microbial communities from Medicago polymorpha collected in Santa Monica, California, United States - brown nodules | ecosystem: Host-associated > Plants > Roots > Nodule... | reverse complement strand
ACTTGTTGCTCAAGGGTACAGCCAACAAGAAGGCATTGATTATACTGAAACTTTTGCTCCAGTTGCAAGATTGGAAGCTATCAGGTTACTTCTCTCTTATGCAGTAAATCACAACATAACTTTGTATTAAATAGATGTTAAAAGTGCATTTCTCAATGGTGTCATTTCTGAAGAAGTGTTTGTGAAACAACCTCCTGGATTTGAGGATTTAAAACATCCTGACTATGTTTATAATTGTTTAGTTAAGTCTCTTTTAGTTGTGATTGAGCAAAGGAAGTCTCTTGGAGTTGTCCTTGAGCATAGAAGTCTCTTTCAGGTGCGATTGAGCATAGAAGTCTCTTTGAGGTGTCCTTGAGCAAAGTTAAGTCTCTTTCTTGTGTGATTGAGCAACTTGTAATTTGAGATTACATTTTAGTGGAACTCTCCTTGGAAGTGCAAGGAGGACAGAACTACTTCCGGTTTGTGGAAGGAACCTGTATAATTGCTTGTGTTCTTTCTTCTTCTGTTCTTTACATTTATCCGCTGCACATAGACTCTGACCTCACTCAGACTCTGAACTACTTCAGACTCTGAACCTGAGGACAGTTCTTCAGAACATGAAAGAAGAAGTTTCCAAAAACACAATTCAACCCCCCTTCTTGTGGTTTTTCTCACCTTCAGTCAACTATGCCACAACTGACACATGTAGGCTAGAAAAGACCATTGTCTCTAATGCCCTTTCATAATCACGACTCATCCAACCTATACTCATTAATCTTATGCAGCTTCTTTCCGTTGTTCGCACACTTTAAATTGGGATCGAACTGCAACAAACAAAAATAATAATATCAATTAAACAAATTAGAAAATATATTACAAAAATAATACATATGCAAAAGTTAGTGCAAAAATAACAACACTATATAAATGGGAGTGTCTTACATCTCCCTCCCACAAGAGTCTGGCCATATGTTGCCCAAACTGGCTTAGAATATAAAAGTCTAATGGGGACCCCCGTGATATGAATCTAGAACATACAATAACTCCTCATAAGTATTGGGCAAGTTCTATACATCAACGTGCTCCTCCTTAGACTCATGATGTTGTGGTGCCTCTAACACAAGCTACGATTGGGGCTGTAGCACCTGAGATAGTCCAGATACATCACTCACGTTGCCCTTGTATCAGCATCTACCCCTTCCCCTTCTTACTCAGGCCTCCACAACTGTCTTCTTTAACCGCTCTTGCTTAGCCGATGCAATCATGGTAGGTATGTTACTTCTAACTTGCTCAAGGTGTTGGCGTATATCAGAAAATGTCAAAATCACATATACAAATAAACAAAATAAAAAAAAAAGTCAGATTTCAACACAAATTGAAGTATTTCAAAATATATAATCTGAAAACATAACAATCTACTTCGAATTATATAATCTGAACATGTACAATACCCAAAAAAATTTAAACAAAAATGATTGAAGAAATGCGACCTAATCTTTTGTTTGAGGGTCGTAACGGGTTTAAAAGTTTGATTGAAAAGGCAGCCGCCCCTCCCCCTAGCAACCTACCTATTCGTGCTCGGTGTCGAGGGAATTGGACGAATAAAGATTAGAAAAAGAATCATTGATGAATTCGACCAAAATAAAACTTTAAGAATGATATAATGTTGGGTGGTTCAGATTTTAGGTTGAAAATTTGTAATTATTGAAATGAAGGAGGTTTTTGGAATTTTACATATATAGGCATGTTTCAGGTGATATAATCCATACAGTGTTATAAAAAAAGGACGAATTGCCTTGAAGAGCCCCTCTAGGTTTTGCATTTCTGATCAGCGCCGATAAACCTTCAGCACAAAGAATGAACAAATATGGTGACAACGTGTCTCCTTGCCTTAACCCACGGCCTGGAACGATAGGTCCCACCATCTCTTTATTCATGATAACAGAATAGTCGACTGTTTCTACAAACATCATGATCCATTGGATCCACTTTCCAGAGAACCCCATCTTGTACATGACATCTTTAAGATAAGACTAATCAATCCTATCATATTCCTTGATGATATCTAACTTCAGTGCAACACTTTTCTCTTTGCCCTTCGTCTTCGTCTTCATATAGTGAACCACTCCAATGGCAACTAAAGCATTATCCAGAATGGATCTGCCGGGCACAAAAGCTGACTGTGAATCGGCAATACACTTATGTAAAATTTTCTTCAACCAATTTTCCAGAACTTTGGACAACAACTTGTAGAGAACATTACACAAAGTTATGGGTCTCCAGTCTTTCATGGTTTTTTGTTATGTGCAATAACCTACACATTCTTATTCCTTTAGCGATTATCAAGACACCATGTATTTCTTTTTAACTTGTGATGTTCAATTTTAGTGCAATAACCTAAACCATTAAACATGCTTATGAAAATTAATTTTTTCTTAAGTTCATGAACATAACTCATTTTCCAAAAGGAATTCACAGTTTTTTTTTTTAGGGAATGGATTTCATGCCTTGGATATTACAAGATTTATTATCACCGAGGCGAACGACTCAAACTTCTTTTAGCACTAGAGTCTCAATGTATTCATTCCTTAACCACGTATGATATGACTAACCCAAGTGGATGAACCAACTCTTCTATGAGGCGCAACAACACTTTCATAACCATCGTCATATGAGGCGACTGCTACTTGAATTAAAGAACTACCATTAGCCTCATCGTCAGGACAATCGCTCTTGAAGTGATTGGTTGTATGACAAATGAAGGATTTATACTTTGATTTATTAGACTTAGACATAGATTTCTTGCCCTTGCCATTTCTTCTATTCTCACTTCATCCTATTTAGACATTTAAGCCACACTATGTTGGATTGTTTATCATTTTATGTTTTAGGTTGAGGGTAGTTGGTTTGTTGCTATCTTAGAATATGTTAAAGCACCCAAGCTTTCGTGGGTCTCAATCTTTCCATTCCTTCACATATTGTTTGTCAAAAATTTCATGTTTTATTGCATGAATCGATTCGTACATATTTGAATCGTATCACAAAAGTCTCTGGCTTTGTGTGAATCGATTCACTCTGCTTTATCTGAAAATGGATGAATTGTATCATCATATGTCTGTGACTAATCCTAGGCAGTCTGAATCGACTCAAAAATCATTTGATGCGTATCAATCTACATAGCATTCTCCCTTTCTCAGATTGTCATATAGTGGTCTGAATCGATTCACTCATTTAGTGAATCGATTCATTTAGTTGTTTTGGCTCGAAATTTTTCTCTTTCTTGCCTTTACTATATAAACTCTTCTCCTAATAACTTTCAAAGCATTGAATCATTTGCATCTATTCTCTATAGGTCTCAAAAACTCATTGTTCGTACATTCTTCAAGATTAAACACTTTTTCTTAGAATCACTTTGTACATTGAGTCACATTGATTTGCTAGGGTGCTAGTAGGGATTGTAAGTTGGTTCTTTCAAGAAAATCGATTGGGATTAATCAAGGTTCCAAAGTGAAGTGAATAATCTCATTCAACCTCCAAAGGACTTAGGGGTCTTTCTATCCGTTCTTGAAGTCGAAGAGGATTCATTTACCGGGGGTAGCCTCGAAGACTTGAGTGAAGAGTTCGAAGGGGTGCACAGGTAATCAAGGATTCGAAGATTCAAGGAGCACCAAATTCAAAGGTTATTTGAAGTTTTGGGGAGTGTTTGCATAGGGGTTGAAGAATTAGGTTTAATTTCAAGGAACTCTTGTGTACACATTGTATTCAACATTTGTTACTTAGTGGATGACCTTGGTGAAGGTGTACTTCATCAAGAAGAGTGGACGTAGCTCTAGCGAGGACGAGAAAGAGCGAACTACTATAAAAATATCGATGTTATCTCTCTTTCCCTATCCTTTTTACTTTTTCATTATTGCATGTGAATAATTAAATAATTGTTAGGATAATTGCTTTTATTGATCTAAGTTGTTTTTCATCAAAAGCTAATCTAATTCTTTCAATTAGGTTTTTATAATTTGCTTAGATCAATTGAGTGCAAGTTCTATTCAATTACTCAATTCCATATGCATTGTGTTTTCAATTAATAGCTTAGTGATTTTTGTTCATATAGGTTTGGTTTGAAATTGTCTAAAAGTTTTGTAAATTGTTCAAGGTTCATTAAAGTTTGATTGTATATAAGATCTGTATCGTAAATCTCTCAATTCTAGATTGAATCTTATTGCACATAGGTTTATCCTTTTGTTTTTTGTTGTGATTGTTCGTGCACAATTCCAATAGTCGATTTCGTTAAACTTACTTTTTATTAACTTCGGAATGACTTTTCAAAAAGCTAATTGAAAGTCTGCGGTCAAGCCAAAACATCGAGTCTTCCAAAAAAATGTTTTACGAGTTCTAGGAACTCACAATAGACTGAAGTTGTGGTGGAGGTGGCATCAGAGGAAAGTCTGCAATGGATTCAAGAATAGGAACATATACAGGAACATGCACAATGGAGGAAGGGTGATGAATATGATATGTATGTAGTGGTCATGAAGTTGAAGGATCGATCATAGGAGTATCTGGTGGTATATACCAACAAGGTTCTAGAGGAATTATAACACGAGGAATCAGAATAACTTGAAATATTGAACCTTTAAAAAGGTGTAACTCCAGCCTATAAGGTATTGTTTTAGTGTAGGAGAATAACAACATTAACCTTTTTGAAACCGAAGATAACCAAGAAAGATACTCTTAAGTGATTGTGCTGACATTTTATTTTATTTTTTTGGTAAATAGAGATATATTTCATTAACCAAAAACAAAGAAATGTTAACATCGGTGATATCACTCTATCTCCTTTTTGGATATTATATATTACAAGAGAAACATTGTTTTGTAAGATTTAACAACAAAAATAAATTAACGAAGGTTTGCATGGATGATAGTTTTTCACCCATACTCTCATGATTTCCTTAAAAGCAGATTTAAAGTTTTGGACAAACCAATAATATAACAAGAAAAATCGACATTCTTGCATTTCATTAAAGTGTATTTCGTGGCATTAAACATCGCTACTCTTTTTTTTTTTTTTACCAAGAACATCGCTACTCTTATTATAATACATACACGACAATTGCATTATAATACTAAGAAAACTCAGTTTGCAATTGTTGGTGTTAGACTAGAAATATTATTGGGGACAGAATGTAGATCACATATGCAATGTGCACGACGGGCCGGCGGGAAATCACGGCATCCACCAACGCCATAAAGTGGAGGTTTAAAACTATCACAACAATGCGAACAATCGTCATTTGTTTTGCAATAGGGACAATTTCGAGATGGTTTGAATTTCGGCTTCTGGTATAAAATCTCAGCATTGGTTCTTCCTGCAACGATTTCTATGCATATATCTGCATACACAAACAAACAATACATGTACTTTAGAACAAATGTGAGATTTTGATTTGATGAAAATTAGATTGATGTAGTAATTAAAAGTAAAAACGTTGCTGTATAGAAAATTTGCTCAAATTGCTCGATTGTTTTTAACCTGATACAAGGATGGAAGAAACAACCAACAGTGCAAGTTGGAGATGCATAAGTCTTGTTGTGTCCATCTTGATCATAGTACATGCTATGTTTTACGAGAAAATATTTATAAGGCCAAAAGTTGACCATATCAACTAATTAATTTTTAATTGATTGCTGCATAATATAAAAAAAAACGTTTAGAAAAACAACAACAACAATAAAAATAATAATTAAGAAAGAAAACTGAATAACTAAAATTAATGAAAATTACCATGTCCGATGTTATGAAACATGACAAATAATGTTGGCTAGAAACAAGTAAAAAGAATGATTTATTACTGTTTTTGAGGGGAATAATTTATTATTGTTATTAAATATTCTAACTCGCTATCCCCGTGAGCATAGCTCAGTTGATAGGGACATGCATTATTATATACAGAGACCGAGGTTCGAACCCCAGACACCCCACTTATTCACCTAGAAAAAGGTGAGTTCTAGCCACTATGCTACTTAACAAAAAACAAATATTCTAACTCACTTAAGCTGATATGATGACATTGGCTTGGAACTTTGGAGTATTCTTCTCTCAAGATCTTAGGTTTGATATTTCTTGATGTTAATTTTGGTGAGCTAGTTTGACTTTTTAAAAGAAAATAAAATCAGTAAATTATACAATATACTTGTAACATCCCACTCGTCAGGACTACATTCTCTTCCCAATGGTCATCTTTGAGCACGGTCATGCCTAATATTTTTGCACATGATCTTCATGTTTTTGGCCTCAATCAGCTCCAAATCATGCTCTAGATCCTTCCATCCTTTAATCATGCTCCAAAACCCTTTCTTTTGCTCCAAGGCTGAATCTTTCACCATATTTGTTCCTGAAATTAAATAACAAGCAATTGAAGTAAAATAGTTCTAGAAAGTTAATAAAAACACATAAAATCTACATAAAATAAACTAAAATAAATACTTATCATCATCTCGAGGTTTACTCATTTTCAGGATTTTATTTTTAAAAATTCGTAAAACAAGTGTCCTGATATACTACATTCTTTTCACCTCTAGATGTAAGATGCTTTTATTACACCAGAGTCATTGAATTTATTTATTCAATGTAAACTCAAAAGGGGCGCTGCCACCAACCACCAAACTCAAAAGAATCATTTGCAGCCTTATGCTTGAGCCACCACAATACATATTTCAAATAATTATTGTGAACCAAGAATTTCAATCAAAACTAACAATATTACCATGTACTTCAATCACTTGACTTCAGTCGGCAATGCATCAATTCTACCTAGAAGCCTTGTCTTCCACACCTCTTCATTGTTTCTATCTTTACTTAAAATTTCTATTTTCTCCATCAAATGTGATTTCCAAATTCACCACCATTTTCCCAATAATTACATGCATTTATTTTCTTCAAATTATTCTTCTTCCTCAATAGTCCAGCCTTCTAGACATCTTAATCAAGTGTTCCATTAACCAACCCCAATGCTTCGTCCTCATCAACCCATACAAAAAACTACAATTGTACTTACGATCCTGCAAATCAAAGTTATCCAACATATCAAAGTTATCCATCAACTTAATAAATCTCAAAATAGGGTATAATAAGGTGGTAAATCCCTAAAATTATAAAACGGGGGAACCGAATTTGGGAAAAAATGGAAAAACTAAAATTAGGATTCAATTACCTTTGGAAACGGGCATGAGAAAAATTCTCTACCAAAAATAGATTCAGTTCCAGCAACTCTCACAACAGAAACGCGTTCACCGTGGCATTTGAGGGTAATCATGTTCATGCTTTCACCCATGGAAGGAGAACTTTTTGTTTCTTTCATTTTCCTTTGATTTGTATATCCAAATCCACCGCCCATTATTTTCAAACGATTTAGAAGGAACTAAATTTAGATGGAGAAGAATAAGGAAGAAGATAAAATTAGGGCTATATATGAAGAAGAAGAAGTTACCGATGAGGAAAAAAAAACTTGAAAAAACAAATATAGGCAAAAAAAAACCATTGACATGTCATAATGTTTGTCTCACGTGGAGGTGTCATTTGGCCAGTTAACGGAAACATCACATATACAAACGGAAGAAATGGACGGAGGGGGGAAATTGAGTGTTGTTGTGCAATTTTACGGGTTTGTGAAGTTTTGTTAAAGTTAGGAGTATTTGACGAAACTTACAATTTTGAGTGTAATTGTCTATTCATTCGAAAAGGGTGGTTTGGAAGTGAGGGATGTAACGGTGGTTAATGTGAGTCTCTTCAGAAAGTGAAGGTCGCGTACGCTGCAAAGTAATCGTCCAATGTAGAAGAGCGGTATTCAAACATGTGAGGAATGTAGAGAAGAGAGAGAAGAAATATCTAATGTGATGTGGTGCATGATAGAATCTCTAAGGTCATTTATTCCAATGATTTTTTATTATAGTTCTTAGCGAGACACTTGATTAGGAGAAATTTTTAGGTGAACTTTCTCACCGAACATGTCATTTTTAAACCAATCCAATTAAAACCCAACACCTCATTAAAATAAATAAAAAAATAAATTAAAATCGGTTATGGGTGGTGGTGCTGATCCGTTAAAGAATGTGGGGAGAGGATAGAGAGAAAACGTAAGAAATAACAAGGAAAAAAAATGTGATTTTAAATTTTTTATTATAGTTCTTAGCGAAACATTTGATTAGTGTCTCACCCTAGAAGTCACGTGTCTTTTCTTTAAAAGAGTTAAACAAAACTTCAACAAAAGAGAAATGGCATGATCTTTTTGAGATGTTAAAGATGGAATCCTTCACTCTATTTGCTTTTTGGATATCTTTATAAGAAAAATCATGTTTGGTACGATGGAACACAAAACAAATAAATAAATAAATAAATGAAGGTTAGATGAATGATAAATTTTCACCATAATCCCATGATTTTTTTAAAAACAGATTTGGACTTTTGGACCAACCAGTAGTATAACAAGAAAAATCAATATTCTTACATTTCATTAAAGTGTAATTCGTGGCATTACAATTGCATTACAATACTAAGAAAACTCAATTAGCAATTGGTGGTGTTAGACTAGAAATATTATTGGGGACAGTTGAATGTATATCACAAACGCAATGTGAACGATGGTTCGGGAAATCACGGCATACAGGAACGCCATAAAGTGGAGGTTTAAAACTATCACAACAATGCGAACATAGCTTATTTCTTCTTTTGCAATAGGGACAATTTGGAGTTGGTTTGAATTTCGGTTTCTGGTATAAAATCTCAGCATTGATTCTTCCTGCAACGATTTCTATGCATATATCTGCATACACAAACAAACAATACATGTACTTTAGAACAAATGTGAGATTTAGATTTGATGAAAATTAGATTGACCCTCCCCTTGGTTGGGGTTCGAACCTTGACCCTCCCCTTGTGTGTGAATTTCAATGATTCTTTTCATTTCGTATCATCTACAAAAAAAATGAAGTTAATTTTGTGTTAGAAAGATAAATTATGAGTGATTTTACAAAATTATCTCCTATTAATAATATGAAAAAATAGATAAACAAACAGATAGAAAAGAGTAATAAATGGTAAAATATATACTAGGAAAAGAATTGTTAATAATGTATTAATATTGTAAAGTGATATATGATAAAATATAATTTTTTTAATGTGACATATAATAAAATATGAAGGGAGCCTCTCGAAATAAAAATACAATACAGAGGGAGTAATAAATAAATCATTCATTACCTATATTACATGTGTATTGTATTGTATTTTTAGTGTGAATCGAATATCTTATACGAATAACTGCAGAGACTAATTGTTCGAGTTGAGTAGAATCACAATTGATGACAGTCTATTCCAGTCTATTCCTTCTTAGAATAACTGCAAGAGAGGTTATGATCAAATTGGTATTCCTTCTTATGTTATGAGCATCTTTTTACTGCCAAATAAATTAGTTGATGCAATTGAAAATATGATAAATGCTTTTTTGGTGGGGTGGCGGTAATTTGTGTAGAGGGTTACATTGGGTGTCGTGGGAAAGGTTGTCAGTTCATAAGAATTTTGGAGGTATGGGGTTAAGGATTTGACATCTTTTAATGTGGCTATGTTAGGCAAACAGGGGTGAAGATTTTAAACTGATCCCTCTAGCCTAGTTTTTCGTTTATTTAAGGCTAGATATTTTCCTAATTCTGACTTCATTGGGTCCAATATCGGGCATAATCCAAGTTATGTTTGGAGAAGTATTTTTAGTGACAAAATTGTGGTGAAACAAGGAGTGTGGTGGAAAATAGGTTCTGGTGTGAACATGCTGATTTTAGGTGCCCCTTGGCTTAAGGGTGGCTTTTCTCTATCCACAACTAATCCAATTTTTGAGCCGTTGATGCAGGTATATTTAAGTGAGTTTGTTGACCAAGACTTGAAGGTGTGGAAAGTGCCCCTTATTTGAAGTTTGTTTGATGCGTTCACTGCCCAAACTATCCTTGACACACCGCTTCAGCCACTTGTTACGGAAGATAAAATGATGTGGAAAAGGGAAAAAATGGTAAATATTCTGTTAAAAGTGTGTATAAAATATGTGTGTCTGAAATTTCAAATAACTCTCATATGCATGTACATGGTCGGTGGAATCTTATTTGGAAATTAAAAATGCCTCCTAAAATCAAGAATTTTCTTTGGCGTGTGTGTTGCGGTTGCTTTCTGACACGGGATCACCTGAGCAGCAGAGGTGTTTCTTGTCCACTTGATTGTGTTCAATGTAGTAACATTTATGAGGATAGCATCCATATTCTTATTGAGTGTCCTAAAGTTCAAGTATGGAGGGATGCGAATTTATGGGACACAATTGATAGCGTGCTTCGGCAAGACTATAATATTCATGCTCTTGTATTTACTTTTTTGCAGAATTTTCCCTTAGGGCATTGTGAACTTATGGCCACGATTATGTGAATTCTTTGGAAGGGCCGGAACATGAAACTTTGGCAGCAACATAATGAACCTAATGTACAGGTGTTTCCACGTGCAACTCACTTACTAGAAGAATGGAGAGCAACCCAAGACATTAGATCTCGCAACAACAACCACAATACCACACCACAGGTGCGCAACACAAGTCTTGAAGATGAGCGTTGGAAGAAGCCGTCACCTGGCAGGTATAAATGCAACATTGATGCATCCTTTTCCACTTCTCTTAACAGGGTTGGACTTGGTATGTGCCTTAGAGATGATGATGGTGTATTTGTTCTTGCAAGAACATAATGGTTTGCCCCTCTTTGTGATGTAGAGGTGGGAGAGGCGGGTGGTTTGCATAGAACCTTGGATTGGATCTCTAATCAACAATTTGATAATGTCGATTTTGTACTGGATTGTAAAAAAGTTGTTGATTGCTTCAATTTTAGTTTAGATGATAGCAGTGAATTTGAGTGTATTATTACTGTTTGTAAATAGATGCTAGAGAATAGATTTTAGAACTCTTGTGTTGAGTTCAACAGAAGGCAAACAAAAAGGATAGTTCACGAGTTAGCTCAGACAACCATGTCTAATCCTAACCCCCATATTATTGATGATGTATCTACGTGTATTTGACATATTTTAACTAATGAAATGCAATGAATTTATTCCTTATAAAAAAAATAATAGGCCTTAACTGCCCACGTTCCTAATTTCTATTATTCCTTTTTCCTTAATTCTCTTTTTTCACGTTGCTTTTTATTTATTTTTTTAACTCTAGTTCTTCTTTTTTTTTAAGGATTAATTTCAGTTCTTTGAAATATTGTTTGAAAAGGGACACTTTCTATTGTATTTATATATTCATATTATCATTTTTTTCCTTTTAACTTATTTACTAATTCAAATAAAAAGAAAAAAAATCATAAAAAAAAATAAAAAAGATATAAAAATGAAGTCAGACAAGATTTGTTAAAAACATATATCAATAAAATTCATAAATCACAATTATCATTTTAAAGATAAAAAATACTTTGAAATAAATTACATATTTAAGATAAGAGTCAGGATCATTGACACCTGATGTCAACGAATCCTGACTCTTAAGATAAATATATTAATTAAAAATATTTATTAATTTATAAAAAAATAAACATACATGGCCTTTTATTTTATTTTTTAAGGAATACATGACCTTTTATATATCATTTTATACTTATCACTCATTTTAAAAGTTAGTTTTACCAAACATTTTAATTTTAAACAGTTAGCTTTTCAGTTAAAAACTTTTAGTTATTAATAATTAGCTATAAGCTAGCTTCTCTGCTATCAACTAGCTTACGGCTTCTTTTTATCAAAGAGCCTAAATATTAACGGAGGGATTACAATTTCCAATACTGAATAGACGTATTTTCGTAAAACCATACTCCTTTTTTGACAGAACATTATTACAGTTCTGCTGTCATTGTCCAAGCCAGACGCCACCAGATCTCCGCCGTGAACTCCGACGAACCGCCTCTGTCTCAACATAACCGCCAACCTACTCATGTGAGTTCAATTTGTTCTTCCTGCAACCTCTCCTCTACCACCCTATCATTTCATTTCGGTTTCTGCCAAATTTTTCATTTAATTTTACAGTTACTCTTACTATTTTCTATATATATATATAAATTATATTCATGATAATCTTTTATTGCTTTCATTTTTTTTCAGTGGTTTCTCATTGAATTAAACAAAGTTTGAGGGATTAAGAAAAACAATGGAAGGGGGTGTAAGTAGTAAAACTGAGAACTTTAATTGGGAAGTTATACTAAGAAATTATGAGAATGTTATAGCTTCAGGAACCAAATCTATGAAAATTAAAGCAATGTTGATGCTGGCCAAATACTCGAAAAAAGCCCCGGAACATGTATTATCTCCCACCATTCCAATTCTCATTGAGATTCTTTCTCATGATAGCATTGCAAATGATTCTGCTCCTAGTTTACTTCAAGAAGCTGCTGCTTATTGCTTGAAGTGTATTGCTTCCAGAGGTGAGGGTAGTTTGGCAATTGAAATGGGCGAACATGGTGTTGCGCATTGTTTGATAAGTTTGTTGCCTTGTGCCGAGGGAAAGATGCAAAAAGTGTTGATAGAATGTTTGTTGGTTGTTGTAAGTTTTTGTGATAATAGTAGGACATTTGTTGCAGCTAATGGTGGTCTAGAGATTATTATCAGTTTGTTGAGTAGTTGTAGCAATGATGTTAGATTGTATTTGTTAGAGATTTTGAGTGCGTTGGCGCTTCGGATGGAAGTTAGGAAGGAACTCATTAGATTAGGAGCGCTTCGTTTTATTGTTGAGGCTGCTGGTGTTGGCAGCATGGTTTCGAGGGAAAGGGCGTGTCAATCGATTGGATTGGTTGGTCTTTCAAGACAAGGTAAGCTTATGCTTTTTGAATTGGGAGTGATACCCGTGCTTGTGGAGTTGTTTCGTGATGGAGATAATACTACAAAACTTGTGGCCGGTAATACTCTTGGTGTGCTATTGAACCATGTTGATTACATCAGACCAATTGCTCAAGCTGGTGCTATACCTCTTTATGCTGAGCTTCTTCAAGGACATGATGTTTCTGGTAAGGAGATAGCCGAGGATGTGTTTTGTATATTGGCTGTTGCAGAGGCGAATGCTGTTGAAATTGTGGGTCACTTGGTGAGACTTCTTAGAGAAGGTGATGATGAAGCTAAAGCAGCAGCTGTCGATGTGGTATGGGATATGTTGCGATACAAGCACGCACCTTCTGCGATTCGGGATTCAGGTGCGGCTTATATCCTTGTTGAGTTGTTGAGCCATGGGACTGAAGAAATAAAGAAAAAAATTTCTGGGGCTTTTTCTCAGATGAGCTATCAAGAAGGTGGTAGAATGGTCCTTGGTGATGCAGGAGCAATTCCGGTTCTCATTGACTCACTACATGACGAGACTGGGGAACTAAGGGATAATGTGGTTGAGGCTCTTTCTAATTTTCATGAGGATCCATTGTATCATGATACATTATCTGATGTAGTTAATGCTCCTTCATTCAGAATTTTGCAGAATAGACTAACTCCTCTTCGTGCAACGAGCGAACATATAACTAGATCGTTACGTAGAATGAGTATTGAGTAGCTCATTTGGAACCCAAATCATGTTTAATCAATCTTACAGGTATGTTTTGATCTTTACATAGATTTCGGGTTAACAAACGAGTATATATCCATTTACTTGTAAGAAAATGCTTAAATTTGTATAACATAACTACTAAATGTCACCATTACTGTCATTAATGATGAGGAAATAGCCTTGTATTATTCCTGATGAGTCAGAATCGGCCAATTCTATTATTTTTCACCTCAATTCAGTGAGGTCCAAGGCGAATTGCATTTCGGCTCCTGCCCAAATCAGTTTGTATTATTTAAGTTATTCATTTTAAATTGTCAGTAGCTTCTCTAGTTATTAAGTCTACATCCTTAAAGTTCTAGAATCCCATTGGGCCTTTAGTTCAACCGTTGGCATTCTCTGTTTAACATAGAGCTTATGGCCTTAAGAAAGTAACAATATTCTGATTTTTAAGATGATAAATAATTTAAAATAAATTAACTATTAAAAACAATAATTTTGTATTTATTAATTAAATTAACCGTTAATTTTATCAGAGCTATCAATTTAATAAACTATTTATCATTTATCAGATCTTTGTTAATGCTTATCCTTTCACACTAAGCACAGTCTAATTCTAAACCATAGTCACTCCTCCATTTTCTTCTTATAAGTGTAGGGCCTGCGAGTCACTTCTTTGGTCTCCAACATTTTGCGACACACATTTTGACGGAAACACTCCCCTTTATCAAAATCAATAAAAAGAAACACCGTATAAAGAATATGAAGAGATTCATTCATTATCCTCTCCTCCCAACCACCTGTTTTCATTGTCCAAGCCAGTCACCACCACACCTCCGCCGTGGACTCTGACAACAGCCTCTGTCTCCACTCTAACCACGCCAACACTGAGTGAGCTCAATTTGTTCTTACTGCAACCTCGGTCTCTGCTGAGTGAACTAAGAAATATTGTTGTTGAGGCTCTTTTTCATGAAGATCCTTTACACTGATAGATTATCTGATGTAGTTAATGCTCCTTCATTCTGATATATGCAGAATAGTCTAATTCGTATTCGTGCATCGAACGTGCATATGACTAGATCTTTAGGTAGAACGAGTGTTGAGCAACTCATTTGGATCCTGGATCATGTTTAATTGTCTTACAGGTATGTTTTGATCTTGATGCTTTTGCTAAGCAGGTTGTTGGACTCATACCTTGTATCAGTTTCATTCCCTCTCATAGATTTATGTTGTAATGAAAATTGGTAGAAACAGTCTTGGTATAATTGTTGTATAATTTATAAAAGAGGGAGTATATATAGTTGTTTGCTTGTAGGAAATTTTTTGAATTTCTTCAACTTATCTGGCAATGTCACCTATTGTTGTAACTTGTAATTATTACTGATGAGGAAAGTAATAGCCTTTGTGTTATTCTTGATGAATCAGAAGCCTTTGTGTTATTCTCGATGAAGCAGAAACAATCATGTTTAATCGAGGTTCAAAGAGACTTGTCTTTTGGCCCTTGCCTAAATCATTTTGTAACATAAGTCATTCATTTTAAAATTTTAGTTTCTTTAGCGAGTCTACATCCTTGAGAAAACTCTACCGTACCATTTGTTTCATTCATGTCAATGTTAGAAAGTGCTTCTTCTATGTAGATGATTGGCCATTTAGTTATTCTCTATTGATAGAACAAGCACAAGAATATACACTGATATTAATAGAGACTTATAAATTAGTAAGTGCAGAGAATCTTAGGATAGCTCTATAGAGCTGTAACACTACAAAGAGGAAGTTAAAGATCTAGGACCACATATTAAGTAGAAAATAAGAGGGAAAACGTAGAGGGTCCTAACTCATAAATGTCCCTGCATAAATTAGAAATATCTAAAACAAATTCCAGTTATGCTTAATTAAACTGCTAGTATAGCTGTAATGTAGTACAAAGCATACTAAACACTAGAACAACAAATCATATATTAAATAAAATTTCACTTTTCTTATTCTAAAAGAAAAGGTAAATCAACAGAGAAATAATGTACTGCAATCCTTGAAAGAAAAAAGCTCTCACAACAGATTTCATACATGATACAGTACAAGGAACTCAAATCTCAAATAAAATAACCATGAATCTTGAATCAATAACTTTAGGTTTCATAAAAAATAACTGAGGCTTTGTATACCATTATTAGAGAAAGACAATACATTATTATTTTTCATTTGGAACAGACGTGCCGCAACGGTTGTAAAAGTACACTTGGAGCAATCACCGGAAGCCAACCACCTACCAATTAACAACAAATTATTACTAAATATTACTGAAGAATTCTCTGTTCAGTATGAAAGGAGTACAGCAAAAAAGCTTTTGAGGAAACTGAATGCTAAAATCTTATAATTATTGATATAGTTTTTTTAGAAATAAAAAAAATTCCAAAAGAAAAGTAAAGTGAGGTAAATAGAGAAATTAATTTAGGAGATAAATGAGTTTGTACTTTGATGACTAACCCGAATCCTCTACAGTCGACTGAACTATAAAGCTGACTCCTAGTTGTATTTCTGTCTTGCGTTCGATTTGACGCCGGACATTGATTAATGAATTTTATCCAACATCTAAAAATATGTTCTTTTTTATGTTCCGTCTCTCTTTTAATCCAAATAAAATGCATTTGAAATTTACATTGAAGCTACTCTTTCTTGACCACTGTTTATGCTTACTGTTTTTACTACATTGTCTAAGAATAAGAGTTTGAAATTTAACACTTCTTCAACAAACTTGGTTATGATGGGATTTTCATAGGCACCACATATGTTGAACCACTTGCAAAGTAAGGCGTTAGAAGGAACCTTCTCTAACTGAATATTTTCATATCTCTAGCTCAATTTTCAGAACAGGGATATATACATACTTTCAATGATTGATTGGAACAGGGATACACCATACTTTTGTGCATCTTACATCTATCGATTTTTTTCCCTCCAGTTCCCTGGAAAAGAGGACCTTCATAATTCAGAGTTCGGTCGTGAGGTAACTATAATCTGACCAAGAATTGTTCCATCAAAAATCGAACTCAGGTTCTTCTGAACGATTCCTCATTTGGTGGAGTATGTTAACCACTTGACCTCAATCACATGGTATACATCCAATTTGATTTTACATTGGGTGTTGAAGTTTGGAAGTCATTGCTAAGAAAAACCTGATTCTCATTTTATGTTAGATTTTAATGTGAGTAGTCTATCCAGCTCCTACTTTCTTAGTTATTTTTTCCAGTGAAGTACCAATAACAAGTCAGTATGTTTAATGCAAATTTCGGTTATGTTTAAACCTGTAAAATTGTAACATAGTACAAAGCAATGATATGAAAAATACTGTCAATTAAATAAATCAGGAAGAAACATTGGAACAACAAATTATAAAGGCTTAAACACCTTTTTGGTCCCTTATCTTTATTTCAGTGTTCATATTGGTCCCTTATTTAAAAAAAGGTACAGTGTACATGGCATGTAAGTTAACATCTCATTCTTCCCACTTTACCAATTCCCCTATAAATCAAAATTAAGGTTCATTGAAACCCATATGTCCCCAATTTCTTCGACCCAAATTAGAGATTTCAACCAATCTTTTTTCCCATCTGAGCAAACATGTCAAGTTCATGAGGGTTCCTCATTATCTTCCTTTCTGAAATTGTTGAACAGTGATGAGGGTGGATCCAACACAAATTCACATGGATCTCATGCTTTAATACCACGAATTCGCATGAAAAGGATTGTGGTACCAGTTAAACAAATTAAAGGACCTATATGCACCTTTCTTTTAATAAAGGACCAATATGAACCCCAAAATAAAGATAAGGGACAAAAGGTGTTTACGACTAATTTATATTTCATAAACCTTCACTTTAAGAGAGAAATAAGGTCTTACAATCCTTGAAAGGAAAAAGCTCTCGACATTAGGCGTACATAAATTTAATACATAATAAACAACTGAAATCTCAAACACACAGGATCTTGAATCAATTACATAGAGGTTTCATGTACTATTATTAAAGACAGACAACACATTCTTTTTTTCAAAGAACAGAAGTTCCAAATCATGAACATAAACATCACCCTGTTGTAAAAGTTCACTTGAAGAAATTTCATTTTACATCACACTAGAAGCCAACCACCTACAGATTAACAACAAAATAGCTCTTGAGGGCACAGTACAATAAAACTGTTTTAAAAATACAAAACATATGACAGAAGAAAATTAAAGGTAGGCAAAATAGAAAATTTATTTCAGGAAGAAAAATAAAGCTTATAGCAGATGATAACAAAACAAAAAAGATTGCCATAAATAGGAGTATAATTTTTCATTTATATTGAAGAAAGTGTTCACCTTTTTCGCTCGAAATTCAATGGTATATGCTTTCAAACTCCTTAGTCCTTAAAGTTTAGGATAAAACTCTACACAGGGCATATCCCAAACATCGAGAACTTCAAGCTTTTCTAAGTGTCGAATGCCATCTGGAACCGTCTTGAGGTTGGGGATACTAGACAACTCGAACTTTCTTAAAGAATGTAGCGCTCCTTTGTCGATGACAATTGAATGCAAGTTAGGCGATTCTCTAATATATAGTTCCTTTAGATGTTGTAACCCTCCGTCATGAAAATGTAAGCTTTCACCTTCATAAGCATTGTTGATGATTGAGAGGGACAATAAGTTTTGCAGATTTTCAAGAGACTTAATTGGATCTTCAATTAAACCGGAGCGTCTTAACATCAACTCAACCAGATTTTGAAACTTGGGAATCCATTCTGGAAACTTCTCCAACTTTGCCCGCGTTTTAAGAGTTCGAAGCATAGGAGGGGATGAAACCAAATGAAAATCAATAACATCATGAACATAAATAGAGTAATATCCTAATTTTTTCCCAATGCGTAGTTTCTCCAAGTGTCGCATCTCATTCAATACGGAAGATAAAGCGCTTCCATGTTCTCTTCTAACACCAACCAAACCCAATTTCCTTAACTGCCTCAACTTTCCCAACTCCTTAATTAACTCTATTCCATCCTCATAATTGCTATCTATTTCCACCTCACTTAGCGTTTGTAGCGATTCCATGCCTCCTATACAACCCTTCAATTGAAACAAAGAGATTTTGTAACCACGAAAATGTCGCAGCTTTCTGAACATTCTAGTCTCCTTTGGTATATCATAGAACCTAACATTAACCCCCCTTAGATCCAAGGTCTCTAGGTTTTGGAGCATGGCAATTGATTTGGAAAGATATACGTATCCGTCCCCCGAAGAATTCTTGCAGCTTAAATATTTCAAGTGGATCAAACTTCTCAAATCTTCATCACCCATAAACCAATTATCATCTTCAAAATGAAGCACCTTCAACCGCCTACATTTTGTATAGAACCTCCTCAGAGAGCATCGGTCTAAATTTTCTGTGAAAACCATTAGTGACCGAACACTCGAGTTTTTTTTAGTGCATGCCATAAAATCATTGGAATTGGATGCTATTGATAGGCGTCGAGTAACTTCACTTAAAGATGAATGACCATCTTCACTAATATAGTTGCAGAAACTTAAATCCTCACACTTTTCAAGGATCATCATACGTATTAGATCATGAACACAACAACTTTTTGTTTTTCCATCTATTCTTACCGAAGATACTTGCACCAAACTTCTATGGATCAACTCTGTTAAGTATCCTTCTGCAACTTCTTCCAAAGTATTCCCCCTTTCTTCTTTCACAAACCCTTCAGCTATCCATTGCCGAATCAGTCTCTTTGAATCAACTTTATAATCTTCTGGATATAATCCAAAATACAATAAACATGATTTAAGATGAAGAGGCAAATCATCATAGCTGAAACCTAATATTTTTTTAATCCCCATCAAATTGGGATCCTTCTTTAACTCTAAAGTCATATTTTCATTAAAAGTCATATTTTCATTAAATCTCCGCCAATCAAATGGATTTTTCAACTTTGTAGATAAAAGACCACCAATGGCTACAATTGCTAGTGGTAAACCCTTGCATTTTCTAGCAATTTCAGAAGATATATCAATTAGATCTTGTGGACAACATCCATCAAAGTCAAATCGAAATACCTTCTTATTGAACAACTCAAAAGATTGTTCTTCAGTTAAAGGTTGTAGTTCATGCACTTCAATAAAAGAAGATTTTTTACAATACATAGCAACATCCATACTTCTTGTTGTAATAAATATCTTACTCCCATTTTTATTATCAATCACAACATGTTCTATCTCATTCCAAAAATCTATGGTCCATACATCATCAAACACAAAAACATACCTCTTTTGTTGCAAGTGGTTTCTCAACTTAGAAATCAATGACCCTAGATCCATTTCAGAGATATCTTGAGAAGGGTCGTCTCCTTTTTGTTGGTAAATCTCCTTCAACATGTATCTCAGCAAGCCCTCTATATTGTATGATTGTGACACTGTGACCCATACACGATATTCGAAGTGTCCCATGACCTCTTTGCTGTCGAAAACCTTTTTGGCAAGAGTGGATTTTCCTTGTCCTCCCATTCCTACCACAGAGATGACAGTGCGCTCTTCTCTTCCATCTACCAACAATCCAATCAATCTATTTTTGGGTTCTTGAAAGCCAACAATTTCAGATTCATCAATATATAAAGCAGCCATTCGAGGGTCATGCCATTTGGCCTTTTGGCTTCCTCTAAAGTGGCTTGATCCTTGTTCAATAGAAGGTTGGATTTGGAAACCATATCTTTCACTTCTTTCCTTGATCCCATGCACAGATGACCTAATGCCTTGAATCTTGGATGCTATTCGATGGCGAGGGATCATAGTTTTGAGTAAGTGACTAATATTATGGAGTAAAGCCACACACCCAAGATCACGAGGCTGTTGTCTCACATGGATCATATAATCATCAATGATGTCTTCTATGTGAAAGGTTGTTTCCCTAACTTGTTTCACCCATGTTTTGACTCCTTCACTAGTGTTATCTTCTTCACCCGCAGCTCTTCTATCAGCATCCTTAAGGAAGGCTTGGATGCTTTCAAGTTCATCTTTAATGTCTGCAAATTCTTTGTGAATGCCTTTGAGCATACTGGCTTCTTCCCTTAACAATGGAAGTAATTGGTCAACTGCAAAAGACACTGCAATTTCTGCCATTTTAGTCAAGTTCTGATTTGTGTTTTGGTTATATGAAATTTGTATTTCTCGAGACT
>Ga0228711_1004757_pt1 | contig 20782 bp, 5 predicted proteins | sample MedpolnodulmetaG_2_FD_177996 | JGI IMG/M metagenome (GOLD analysis project Ga0228711, IMG submission 177996) | Root nodule microbial communities from Medicago polymorpha collected in Santa Monica, California, United States - brown nodules | ecosystem: Host-associated > Plants > Roots > Nodule... | reverse complement strand
GCTAATTTGTATATGTATTCAGGTGTTGATTTTGTAAATTTTTAGTGGTCTCTTTAGTACGCCTTGTGCTGAAGAGATTGCTTCTTAGTGTTCATATATATCGTATTTGCTTGTTAAAAAAAAAAAATTTGAATACATTCAACCAAATGTGATTCACATCCACTCACGTTGTTTGGATAGTTTAAACTAAAATTGATTTTGGATGTGTAATTAAAAAATTTGTTTAACTTTTATTTAGAGGAAGTTTTAGTTACAATTAAAATTAGATATTTTGTTTCTAATAAAAATGATTATCTATATATACTTTGGTTTTTAAAGAAACTCTTTAAAAATAAAATACTGGTGGATCTCTTAAACTTTAAAAAAAATTAATAATAAGAACATTAACTCTTCGTGAATTATGAAAAATATTTTGAATAGACATCTATATTGTTGAATTTAATAATTATTTTTGGGTTAAGTATGTTTAGTATTTGGAAATCACGAGTTTTTAAATTTAATCATTATAAAACTTTAATAGTAATTTTAGTCCTCCATAGTCTTATATTTTGTAAAAATAGTCTAAATTCTAAAAACCTTTTTAAAAAATGAATATTTTAAGTCCACCAAAATTGTCCTTATATAATATAAATAAGGACTAAAATGAATAAATTTTATAGGAATGAAAAATATATTTAACTTTTTTTTTACGACAGATGGACAAATCAATTTGATTAACTTTTTTTGAGGCTTATATTATGGACCATTGTTTGGGAAATTAGGTAAAAACACTAACATAGAGCCATATGAAAAGTATAATCAATTTTCCAAGCCTATGTTTGGTTATACTTCTACACCATCAAAAACATTTCTAGTAGATTTAAAAGTGAAAACTAGAGATTCTAACATGTTTGGTTCTACTTTTCAAAATTAATTCTCATCTTCAAAAGCAATTTCGGTTGAAGCTGTAATTTCTAACTTTTGAATTAACAAGAATCAATTCCGTAAATTTTTTATGTTAAAATCTACACTTTTTCCTTAATTTTTATTTTTGTTATTTCTAATAATCTAGTAAAAAACAATCTAACACACTCCGAAGAAAAATAGTATTACAGGTCCATTTTGGTATAATCAAAATTCGAATTCATATTTTTCTCCATCTCTGACTCGTAAATTTCATTAACATTCAGTTTCAAACTCCATTGTAAAATATAAAATATGAAACGACACAAAATAAAATTTAAATATATGAAAAATTCCGAAAGTTGGTATATCAGATTCTTTAAAAGTGAATTCAATATTCTAAATTATAAAATTAATAACAAAATATTTAAATTTAATTAGCATTGTCATTTAAATTATAAAAAATGGACTTATTTTTCTTTAATGGTGGTCCAAAGTTAGTAAATTATCATAAAAATATTTATTTATGTTAAATGATGGTTCAAAGTTAGTAGATAGCAAAAAAAATATTTATTTATGTTAATATAAATTAAGAGTAGTGCATATTTAATTGTTAATGTATAGAGTTGTAATTTAAGCATTACATAGAAAGTATATTTCAACTTCGTGAGGGGGGTAATTTACTACTCAATTTCATTGTAGTATTTTTTTCAAGGAATTGTATTTAGTTATTCATTTTCAAATACATTTATTTCGAAAGAGTTTGTTTATATCCTTAAAAAAAAGAGTTTGTTATAGATCACTGATACCGTAACACTACCCAAAATTGAAAAACAAAAAGTTTAAATCAATTTTAAAAAATCATCATTATGCCACATCATTGTCAGTCCAGTTGTCCAAACTAGAAAAAGAGAGCCAACTTTTATGCAGTGAGTGAGTGGAATGACTAATGAAGTACCATTGCTACGGCGTGATAGGGCCATAGTGCCTTATTTTTAGTTTCCAATAAGGCAAATCTATAGGGTCACTAGGCTAGGGTTAGGGTTAGGCTATGATATTGACCTATATATAGACCCTTTATGATGCAATGCATTATAGATTCTATATCAACTATGTTTAGTCTGGTCCCACTTTCCCATAAAAAAAGGTTGGTCCCATATTTCGAACTCTTTTTCCTTTCTATTATTACTCTTTTTTAATTAAGCAAGCAATTGCATTATTTTAGAAAATAATCTTTGATGTTTACCTAACCATGTTCCCCAATTCAATTGCAAGAAAATTGGCACCGTTTGCAACAATCAAATCTTAGTACTCTTTATTTGTTAATGGTTTCATAATGTTTTGGATTTTGTACTAGGAATTAAACTTGATCATAATTCATACTTGTCATTGAAGTGATGGTTCAATTGTTTATATATTTATTTCACATGGAAGGTTGTCATGAATTGCATCTAAATTATGATAATGAATTAGTGATAATCATAATGGTTGAGAAGTTTATTTCATTTTTGTCACATTAGCAACAAATGCAGTTATTATCCTTTCTTTTTTTTTTGTTCAGGAATTATTATCCTTTCTTATAACATATAAATATGAAACTAATATACAGAATAATTTCACATTGGAGATGCAAATGGCAACAGTTAATATTAGTTGTTAATATTAGTTGATTCCATAAAGAAGAAGGAAATTGAATATGTCCATGTACATTATTGTAATCAAGTGAACCCTTTTTTTTTGTTTCAAACTCAAAGGAGAGAGGTGAAAGCATGGCTAAAGAAAATGAGGAAATTATATTATTCTTCTCATTTAGTTAAAAAGAAAAAATATAAAGGAAAGAGACAAAATGTAATCTATTCATACAAATTTTTTCTCTCCTCATTGAGAAAAGGAGGAAAATATAAAGCTTGTTGATAAAATAATAATCAAAATATGATACAAATATTTTACTAGAGATAAAGAGTTAGTTCTTCATGAAAAGAAAGAAGAGGGAGTAAAATAAACATTTTCCCTAAATGGTACTATATAGTTTATAAGATTAAATAAATATATAAAAAAAAAACTATGAAATTGATAATAAGATTCAAGAAGAAAATCTTTAGGATAAGTATATGCAACAAATTCAATAAGAAATCACCAAATCGGTTCCTTATGATTTAGTTCCCTCAAAATGGAAAGCCTATTTTGATTTTTGCTTTTAAGCATGTCACTTTCTTCCATTTACAACAAGACAGAAAGCCTAAAATGACTCTTCACTATAGTTGAATTCAAAACAAAAAAAGTGCAAGACGTAACCTAAGCCTTAACCTACAAATGCAGGCACAAAAAATTTGCTTGTGGGCAGCCACATAACTTGTGTTGTGGAAATTAATAACACCACCACCCTACACACCCTACTATTCCAAGAATCTATAAGTGGACTTTCAGTGTCAGAACCTGTAGCAGTAGACCGGGCCCTAGTAATACCCAAAATTTAAACAAAAGATATAGCCTAAAATAAATATTGCACTTCATTCTCTCAAAATATAATAAAAAATTGAAGACTTATTTATTTGGTTAAAAAAATTCATAACAAAAACCTACTCCCTTTTGATTGAAATACTTAAAAGAAAATAATAAAATTATTTTGAGTCCTTAGGTTAATTTAAGTTCATGTTCAATAGGTTGCATATTTAAACCTCCACTAACTCTTCTAATATCTTTACACACAAAAAATCTGATGATATATAGCTTATTTTTTTGGTGAAGATGATATATGGGTTATATATTACTGAGTAAACACTCAATTATTCATTATTTTAAGAATTGTATTTTAATTTAGTCTTTCATAATTTTCTCCCGGTTTATTTTACTCATTGACAAAAATAAAACTCAAATTAAACTTTTATATTTTTATGTTTTAAACACATTAGTCGATGACTCATGCAAAAATATCATTTATACTTCATCTATTTTAAAATACATGTTTAAGTCAAGCACTTCACATATGTCAATGCATAATTTTGACTATTAATATCTTTAATTATCTAAAGTAAAAAATTATAAAAATTTAATATTTTGAAAATATTTTTCGAGACAAATCAAACAACATCTTACATACTAATATTTGTATTTATACATTAGTTAAAAAGTATCGTCAAAGTAAGTCAAATGAATAGTGCATATTGTAAAAATTGAACATGTGTTTTGAAACGGATGGAGTAATATAGAAACTAATTTATCTTAAATACCAAAATATCAATAACTACTTTGTATTTTATCATTTGCTAAATTAAACACAAAAATTATGAATGATGAAATTGAACCTTCACTCTAACAAAAAAATTATTTACTACTTTATATCTTTTTTATTTTGAGGTGTAATCCTCTAATCTAAACTAATAATATTTCCATTAATAGTAAGAAAGAAGACTATAGCTTCAAAGTATAATCGCAAATTATCCATTTTTGTAACTTTTCTTTATTGAAAATTCAAACATATTTTGCATCAAAAGAATGGAACCATAGTGCTCTGTTCTCTTCTGTTCTGTTCTCATTCTCTCTATATAAATCAACAACACCTCAATAACATAAAACAACATCCTCAAAATCTCAGAGAATTTGTAACTTGTTCCAATGAGTATGTTAGGTCTTAGAGACCTAGTTCTCATAGCTCCATCACCTTCTTCTCTTCAACATCATCATCAACAAAACCAAAACCAAAACCAAAACCAACCCATTTCACATGATCACAATTCAAACCACTCTTTACCTTCATCAGCTTCCTTAAGTGTTGGTTTTGGCATTTTTCCACTTCTCACTGCTACACCTTGCATGCCACAACAACAACAGCCTCAAAACAATGAAGTTCAAGAAAATCCTAGTAACAATAACAATTTTTGGAACCTTAGGATGTGTCCTGAAGTAGTGAATATTCCAAAAAAAGGAGTGATCACTGAAGAAGAGAATCATGGCAAAATGGCTATGATGGAAAATGAAGAGAATGGTGTGTATGGTTCTGAGTATAGAGTTTGTCAAGATTGTGGTAATAGGGCTAAGAAAGATTGTGTGTTTAGAAGATGTAGGACTTGTTGTAAGGGACGTGGTTATGATTGTAGTACTCATTTGAAGAGTACTTGGATTCCTTCGACACGTCGACGGGAACGGGAGGTGGAGATGTTTGCTGGTGGTGGTGGTGGTGGTGGTGGTGATGGTTGTTCTGGTGTTAAGAGACAAAAAGGTTTATTAGGGTCATCACAAAATGCTGCAGCTACTTCTCATAGCTCTAACTCTAATGGTACTACACCTAAGAGTTTTGCTACTAGCTCTTGTCACCAAGGTAGCTTCACTTACTTTTTCTTTTCATTTTTTTTATTTTCTAATTTTTAAATGTTTAGATTGTCAAGGAAATTGGTAGAATCACTATACTTCAAAATTATAGTATTGTTCTCATTTCGTAAAATTCACTGCGATTCCAAACATGTACTTTGTGTATGTCTGGTATCACAATTCACGATGTATGTAGCAGAATCCGATGATCTGTCGTGATTTTGCAAAAGCTACAAAGTCTCGATAACCTGCTTTTTGGAAATCAAGTGGGTCTCGGTGATTTTGACATCCTATTGTAATACCAAACATAGACTATATGTTTTTTATATTTGATGTCACATTAGTATTGTATCTGCAGGGAACATTAATTTGTTCCTTAATGGATTGGCTGCATTTATACATTCACACGGTTGGAGATTTGTATCGTCTGATTTTAACCAAACAATTCATGTTTTAGCTTTGTGTTTTGAATTTGTTTTACGAAATTAGAATGCAAAGTGTCTAATTTAAATCAAATGAATAATATCGTATGACTACATGAATGCGTGGTTATGGTGACCGCAGCGAGTCTGGATTTTTAGTAAATGTAATAATGTAGTCAAGTAGTCTTTTTTAGAGACAAATATTAATACATTAGTTGTTATGTTAGTATTTTCTCCATCATCAGAGTTTAAACTCTAGTCCTTTAACGATACCTCAAACAATTACCAAAATTGGTGTTAATTTAGTAGCGTAATTTAAATGTAATTCCACATGAAATTATTATAACTGAAAATTAAGGTTGTCGAAGTGAAAATTCTGTTGAACTGCAGATGCAGGTTTCAAAGAGGGTTTACCAGGTCATGTTAATGCACCAGCTGTATTCAGGTGCCATAGAGTAACTGCTATTGGCAATGGTGAAGATGAATTTGCTTACTTGGCCACAGTTCATATTAGTGGCCATGTTTTCAAAGGGTTTCTCTATGATCATGGTGTTGATGGAAAAAATCCAATGCCTTGTGTTTCAGAACTTCAATTGGGAAATAATTGTAGTGGAAAAAATGGTGAATGTTCTTCTGCAATTGGTGTTCCAAACAATAATGCTTACCCTGCTTCTGCTAGCTAGCCATGAAGATTGCTTATCAGGTACATAATTGGACTTTTGATATATTTTAAAGTTACATTTTGTACCATATTTGTTATATTGTTGAAATAAGTTGATATAACTTGAGCAATGAAAAAAAAAAAAAACTTTTTGATATTTAAAAGATTTTGTGCAAAAATGCTAGCTCGTAGGTATGGCAACAGGGTGGTCAAGGGGTGAGTCGCTGTTACCTCCCTAGAACCGATCCCTGACGGATAGGAAAATAGATATCCATCCCCACCTCCAATGGAGTCTGGTTTCCCCACCCTTGCTCTTGTATACGAAAATTAAAATTATAGTTATTAGACAGTAATAAAATATAAAAAAAAAGTTTTGACTAGACGAATAGGTTTGCGGTTGGAGTAGGTATCAACACGTTCATCGTCATACCATCTCCATCTTCGACTTTGATTATCAAGAGAAAACTTAATTTCAACCGCATTGTCGGGCAAAATTGATTTTTCCATCAAATTTGGAGTAGATTTGATTTGTACCCTCAAGGGTGTGGGCCCATTGTCATACCTGGATGAACATTGCACATCTCTGAAAATGCATCACCTCACTTTGATGGGAATTCTGCCAAACCCGTGTACCAATACCAATAATGTGTAAAATGTAACCACTGGTCCACTATAATAATGAGGTGGTAGAAACTAAAAAGTGAAAACTATAGTGTGATGTGAAGTGTGTGGGTAAAATGCATCACCTCACAACTTGGATACTATAGTAACAAATTTTTTGGCTCATATTTCTCTCTAATACTCCCTCCCTCTTATGCACAATGTTATTAGGCCTAATAATTGAATTGTATTATTTTTCTACTATTTTAGAATTGAGAAATGATATATTGACAACCTTTTGGTTGTCCAACATCGTATATATATACTGTATAGATACTATATCATTTTTTAATTAGTTGTTTCTCTCTCTTATAGTCACATCAATAGTTATAATTGATGTATTTTTATACTAATTGTCTAAAAGTTGTTGATTTTTAGATGTTCATGTAACATTCCTTTAGAATTTGAGTTGAGTTAAATTCAACTCATAAGCAAGTTTATGAAGTTAGGATAACTTCCCCTTATGATCACTACTTTGGTGGTAGTACTAGTTAATCTGAGATCTCCAACATTATGTCTTGGTTTTTGAATTCACATGGCTTTTATTGTTTGGACTTCACAAGAGGTTTTTTTATGAATTACTTTCTCCGGTCTCACATATAAAAAAAAAAAATATTAAACAAAGTTGATATATCAGATTAATCAGATACATAAACTTTGTTTGACTTTTTTTTTTTTTACGTATATTTGAGACCAGAGTAGTAGTATTTACCAGCTGTTTATTGTTATGAAAAAGTATGGCATGCATTTACAACAAAATTAGAGAAAGCAAAAGCTTAGAAATTTTGTGTCTTCTGATTTTAAACGTTTGAGATGGTATCAGTGTCATCAACTGATTGATCAATGAACAGTGAACTAATCAAAAAAATAACAAAGACAGTAGTGTTGTAACTTTGGTATACACTAACTTTCTACACTTTTCCTTTTATTTTACTATTGAGATAAAAAATATATATCAAAAGTGAAGTCTATAGTGTATAAATAATACTATTGCTCTTATAAAGGAAGGGTAAAAGAACAGTTTAGAGGGGATTTAGAGTCACTTTAAAAATACCACTTTGGAAAATCAATGGACAGCCATTAAAAAAGGTAGGAATGGTGCACTTCTCAATGTCCATTATATGAGTGTGTATTAGTAAAATTCCACTATCCCTATTATTCTGTCATAAGTGTGACATTTCCACAACCACAGCCTAAACTTTCACATTTTAATTAATCAACTGCTTAGTCTAGAGGTGTTGATTTATCTGCATATAATATTATCTTACTAGTATTATTTTGTTAGTAAATATAGAACTATTTTGAGATTTTTTATAGGACATTTTTAAAAAAAGGTGGTAAATATATAACTATTGTCTAAATTACACTCCTTAACTAATAAGTAAATTACCTCTCAAAAACATTAATTAGTAAATTGGTTCATAAATACAAAAAGTTAAATAATATAAGGAGCATTTTAAAGAAACTGTCATTAACTAGGAGAGAAATAGTTAATTTTGACTAAAAAAAATTATTGCATTCCAAACTCCATCTCTTCAATATAGCACAATTTTACCCAATTTTTTAGTGTTATAAATTGATGTGACATTTTGATATTTGAAGAGGTAAATGATCAAATGATAAAATACTTGATCAATCTTTCTATTTTGTATAGAATTATACATCTCATAGCTATAATATGTTATTTTAGCAATTTCATTGCTATAATTCAATACTACTAACTAGTACATAGCCCCTCCCCAAAAAAAATCTACTACTAGCCATTCATTTTTATAATTCAAACACTAGCAACATAGGACTAGGAAGGTTTTATTTAATGTCATTCATCAAACACATCTACCTTGGTGTAGACCAAGGTTGTCACCATTTAACTGCAACATTTGTTTGATGGGATGTTTAGAATTCATCTCATTTATTTCAAATTTGGTTTGACTTCAATCTTGATGAAGGAAAAGACAACCATTATTGTATCTTGCAATGAAATATGTAATCAAACAACAATGCCCCTCAATTTATTTATTGTCTATTACCTTACCTAAATGGAAATATTTTACCTAACATAACATCAATTTGTTTAATGTCACGTCTTGCACTTCATATAGTTGGATGAAGGCTATGCACTCCTAACATATTTTACTTAATTTAGAAATCTATTTCTTGCTATATGCTTGTCTTAGTTTCCATAGTTGTTACAAGAATGAAACATCACGGAAAAGAAAGAGTGACATTGACCAAAGCAAACATGCCAATTGGTTAAAGAAATGAGAGAAAGTTTGGAGTGAAAGCAATGTTTTAAAAACCGGACCGAATTTGCGAGTTCACGATTGAATTGGTTGATAACCATCTAGTTTGTTAGTTATGTATTTACTTTGTTTATAACTTTTTACTTATTTATATAAGGATAATGTTACTTTCATTTGGTTAAGGAGTCAAATGTAGTAAGTATTACATTGGAACTTGTGCTGTCAACTCTTTAAAAAGCATAAAAAGTGTTACTTTCATTTTAAAACTTGCTTTTTTTAGTTTTCTTATGGGACACTGGTTAACATGACCCTTTATATAACTGTCATCCAATTTAATCATGGCTAAACTGATTGAATCAATCAAATAATGACCTGGAAGTTTTGTCGGTTCAATCTCCGGTCCAGTTTTTAAAGCCATCGAATGAAATGAGAAGAGCTAGGATAGAAACATAAGAGTGGTTGATATACAAGTGTTACAATTTGTTCATACTTTTTTTTTTTTTTAAAATTCTTTAATGGTTTATTATTGTGGGTGAATTTTAGGACTAACAATATCTTAACTTTTTTTTTGCTAATTTCAGGTGATGGATCCAGTTTCATGAACCAGCAAAGAATGGACGTTTTATCATGCCGTTTTGTTGAGAAAACTAACCATATTCCACTTTAATTGTGTAAATTAATCCTCCCAGTCCCTAATTGCTTACATGCAGACTTAAAGCTTAATGGCCCCTTTGTTAAATATCATGCATTAGATTAGGGACATTAATGTTGCAAAGATTTTATATCCAATGTTTAACTGAAATTTTTAACTTTAGTCGATTCTGTTTTTTTTTGTGTGTGTATGTCTGTCTATATAAATGGAACATTTTATGTTCTTAATCAGTAGAAAACTTACGAAACTGCCAATGATATAATAGAAAAAAAATATTTAATTGTGAAAATGTGCAAAAGCAATCCAAGGAGGGAATTAGTACAAACTTATAAATAAAAAATTGAATCGATGAGACCTTTAGATCATGGTTCAATTGGTTTAAACTATTTAAATTAAGACGAAACATCCACCAAAATGTTTAAATAACTAAATCGTAGATAGTTTCAGCTCATGATTTTACATGTTGAATTGTTCGGTTTGTTTTTAAAAAAATTGCTAGAAGCTTTTGGGGAGACTATGATGTTTTAAGATATATGATATATGCAATCTTCCAAAAATGTTTCTAGCAATCTTTTCAAAAGTATCTAGAAACTTTTGGGAAGATTGCTTTGATATATAGTGCTCCAACATCATTTTTGCATGATATATAATAACATCACGTAACTATGATATATGAATAAATATATAGATATATTAAAATTAAAATTATTTTAAATGAAGATTATAATTTAAAAATCAAATTATCTTTGTGACATAATAGCTTTCATTTTATATATTTGATCATAACTAGATGAAAGAATTCCATGTTACCAAAGTTTTAACTGTTCAAAAAGGAACACAAGGTTCTTTGCCATGAAAGAGCTCTAGTGAAGAAAGAAAAAAACAATGATTAACACACCCTTTTTTAGGACTAGATTATTTCATGTGTGATTTCATATGATATGTAAAACTATGTGACTATCTTTATAATGATTCTCTACCACACAAAAGTCATGGAACATACAAAACCATAACATCATGGAACATGCCCAAGAATCATCATTTTTTTTGACACAGCAATTGTGCACCACCCCATCTGTACATTTTTTCAGCACCAATACCATAGGCCTCATTTTGGAGACTACAGAATGAATCATTTCCAATGTTGCTTATCCCTTTTTGTTGATTCATTTACAATTTTGGAACAACATTGATCTAAGCTACAAATCTACAACATACATTTGTTGCGAGTATAGCTCATTTGGAGACCGAAAAATCAATGAACATTAGAAACATCGCCGACCTATCATGTCGCAATATAGCTCCTCCATTCAATGTGTCAGTCGCTCGATTTGTCACAGCTATACATGGATGGTCACATGCCGCAAGATGAATGTTTAGCATCAAAACTACGCCCTTTTAAGTATCCTCTACAAAAACTCTGAAGATGAAATCGCGAAAGCGTTTCGAGTATAGCCTTGGATCAACGGCTGAGATTGAAGTTGGATCGTATTGCATTGATTTGTAAGCATGCTCAAGCTTTTTACTAATGTCATAGCCTTGTAATATGTCTATGATGCCAAAAAAGATGATAATATCATACATCTCTCCGGTTGGTTCGCCAACCAACTGAGGACTTTCACATGTGCTTTTCCGCAAAGCCATTTCGGCTCGCGCTGGCATGTTTATACCTAATTGAATCCACCTGAAAAATAAAACAAAATACAAAAAATGAATCAGAAAATGTATGAGAATCAAACAATGTAAAAGTGAAATAGTTCAGTAACAGGATATTTTATGTTTGATCTAATTGGATTCATGTGTAAACAGTGAAAAATAAGGTTATAAAAAATAATTGAAACTTATGCAATGACGAGTTGATTGAAAATATACCGACTAGGATCTACGAGTAGATGATCTGCATCCACTCCTGAAAGACGGGGGCCTCCATCATCGAATTCAGATGGGGTGTGAGCTCCCGAACTGCGACCGCAAGGTGTAACATTGCCACTAGGACTTGTATCTCGAAAGTGAAGACCAACCAACATACTGTAATCCATAATTCTTTCATGTTGAAGAAAGTCACAGTCCCTATCAACTTGTCTGCATGAAGGCATGTTTAGAAATATCTCCGACGTCAAAAAAAAATAAAAATGATCAACTAAATTACAAATATTTGATAGGAAAAACTGTATTAGGGAGGCCTTCTAACTTATATTTAAAGTTTCAAACAGGTTCTTTATCTTTTTATAGTGAAACCATAATTCTTTCATTCATTAAATGTGAGCAAAAATTGCATTCAAGTTCCAAAGAAAAGCCAAAGTGGCATCAAAATTCAAAAGTAAAGACATAAATTACATTTCAAAAGAAGGCTAAAATAAGGTCATTTTGTTCACGGTTTTGGACGGGAATTCATTACAGTTCAACGGTGTTGTCATTTAGAAAGATAAACAACATTTTGTCCTAAAAACTATAACTGACTTGTTTGAAACTTTAAATTAAGTTAAATGACCTCTGGTGCAGTTTTCCCTATTTCATATATTAAATATCAAGACACATAAGTCATTTTTAGTTCATAAATCATATGACTAAAAATTGCAGGCAATTATGCAGCTCATACAAGGATGCAACTTTTTTAGTGAAATATGCATGTGCCATTCAACTAAGAGAGGTAACTAGTAATACACTACTCTCAAGTTACCATTGACCTTCCATCAATAACTTCAAAACAGATTTTTTTTCCCAAGAAGCCAATAATATGTTTAATGAAACCAAAACTTATAAAGTGTGGTGTCCTACATGCTACAGGCACACATAAATAGTGGCAGAACAAGCACCAAGCAAGAAATTCACCTGCAAAATTCTTCGAACCAAGACTTCTGCAACCGAAATATAAAATTTAAGTCAAGATCCTTAAGTGTTGTTGTTGGCTCTACTTCTGCCTCCGGTTTATCAGTAGTGCGACCAAATGTCGAACCTTTCAAGTCAAACCGTCTATGGATGACATATTGAGAACAAAATATATTTCCCATGATGACAAAGCGAACCTGAAATTTATGAAATGCAACTGATTATGAATCGAAGTTTTATTTTTATACCAAAGTAAAAGTTTATAAACACCTAGGCATTACCTTCTTTTGTGCACTTCCTGTTAGTTTTACACAATGGAGGCCGAAGAACTTCGTGACCAGCGTATTCTCAAAAGCCCTGACGTGTTTATAATAAGCAGGAAGCATTTTCAGAAAAACCTGCAATCATGTAATATTTTTTGGATTGAAATACGATTCAGTAGATTAATGATCTTTATAATGCAATGCAGGCATCATGTGAAAACTATCACATCAAAGTGGACTAATACATATTTGTGACAAACTTTTAAATTTCTAAACCTATCGTAATTTTTGTACCTTTATAGGCTTATAAAGTGAAGGGTTGAGAGAATCGATAAAAAAGGCTTATATATGTCTAGCCAATGAAAATGGAACTCACTTTTACTTCTGCTTTCTTCATGGTTTTGATCATATACCGGTCATCGTTCGTCAAATAGAAAAAGCTTCCACTTTTTCCAGGAGATGAGAGTTCCCGAAGAGCTTCATTCCCACATATTGATATCATGTAATCAGCAGGATCAACTTTGAACAGCTTTCTGAGAGCCCTGAAAATATAAATGCAATCAAATACACCCTCATGTTCTGTGAATTTAGATAAACAAATGAAATTCCAACACAGTAAGAGACTATTTGTAATACTAGGTTATGAAACAATTGCAATATCAACCATGCACATGAGGCTTCGAAAAATGTTTTTTTTACATTTTCTCAAAACAGATCTAGATTTTTTTAGAAATTTCGAAATACTAAAACATTGTTTTAGTTGTTTCTGAAAATGCATTCTGCCTATCTTACCCTCTATCTTCTCTCTTTCACAATTGTTCACTACTTCAGCCTTTCATCTCCGTGTTAGTAACTTAAAATGAACACAAATTTTGAAAACTGAAAAATACTTTTTGAACATAAATTTCAAGAGTTACTCTCAACAAGTAAACACTTGGTAGATTATGTTACAGAACATGATTCATTCATTCATTCACCTAGTTAGGACCAAAACTTTGCTGACATAAATAAAAACCTGATCATTCAATCCTATGCATACCTGAATACTACCGGACAGTAGTCTTTCCATCTAAATTCGCATGAAGGGTGAGGTGGCGTATGCTTTGATCCTTCTGGTGGAAATCTAGTCCAAACTTTCTCTTTGGGATCAAATGCAGAAGACTTCAAATCAAGTGATGCACTTGGAGCAGGTCTTCCAACGGAATGTCTGTGCAATGGTACAAGAAATTAGTAAATGTGTAGTGAAAATTAGAATCAAGGACGGAAATTTATTTGCTACAATGTGAAATTCATCATTGCACCATATATAGTTATCAATGTTAATGTTATCAAATTACAACAGTTACCGAGTTTTCATTAGGAAATTTCAATATATATTCTCCACGTGGGCTATACGGGTTTAAATACTAGTACAATACAAGTATCACTCAGAAACAATAAGAGAAGGAAAAAAAACACTATGTTTGGTTTCACTTTTGGAGGAGAAAAAATTGATTCCAAAAGTTGTGGAATTGATTTTGATATTTTTGGTATTATCAAATAAAATTGATTTGGCCTCCAGAATTGATTCTAACTTAAGCTAGAATTTGAAGTTTTTGCCTCTACAATTGACTTTTATCCTCTAATTTATCGTGCAACCCCCTTTTATATACATGTATTCAGACATAAATCACTTAACATTCAGCTCACTTTTAGCAAGAATCTCTTTCTTATTGGTACAATAGCAAGAATCTCTATTACGAAATCAGTTCATTAAAAATCAATTTCTATTACTGCAGAACCAAACACACAATAATTAAGCTCAGCGACACCATAAAGATGATATGAGAGTAAACAAAATACATGAAAACAACAACATTTTTCTGATCAGTATACCTGATACCTAGTTGCAGATTCAACATAAGCTCATAGTTTTTATGTCCTTTAGATATAGTCTCTCCCGGTCTTTTAGGAGCTTTTAATCTCAACCGCGGCGATTTATTCCAGCTTTGAACAGAATTGCCTCCCAACTCATCGAATGCAGATTTCCTACCTCCTTCAGAGCTGTAATTACTAAGCCTTCCATCAGCTGAACTCCGTCTAGGCTTCCCCTTACCACGAGTGCCTTTCTTATGAATTGGTAGTGCTGTTCCTTTATCTTCCTCTAAACCCGGCCAATACAATATCTTGTCCGAAGGATATGTCGTAATGTCCTCACAAGGACAAATCATACAATCAATCAACTCAACAGTGAAAACCTCTTGAGGATCCCATTCGAGATGAGCATCACTAGAACCAGATGGATAATAAGTACCACTTTGTTCTTTAGGATCTTTACTCCAAACACCAACATAAAAACTATCATCACACCACCTAAACGTACCATTCCCTTTCGGCAAACCATTTTCCCAACAACCATCATACCTATTCCCATTTTGCCACATCATTGTACCATTCCCATTAAACAAACCATTCCTCCATTGACCAATATAATGGTTCCCATTTTTCCATTGATACCTACCATGTCCATTTTGCACACCCTTTTTCCACTCACCATCATAAAAATCACCATTAGGATAACTCTCATTACCATCCCCATTTTTCAAATTCATAACCCAATTCCCTTTATAAGTATCACCAGATGAACCTATATAAGTCCCTTTACCATGCATATAAAAAGTCTTGAATTCACCTTCATATGTAGCACCACTAGGCCAACTAAATCTACCTTTCCCCATTGTAAAACCTTGAATCCATTCACCTACATACATACAACCATCAATCCAAAGATACTTACCTTGACCATGTGGAAACTTATCAAGCCATTGTCCTGTGTAAAAATCACCATTAGGCATAGTCTTTTCAACATGACTTACCTCTTGTGAAGACGATGACGACGATTGTTTGTCGTCGTCATCTTCATCATCTACATTGGCTACAGACATTGGTTTGAAAATGCTGTTTGCCCTTTTCTTTGCAGTTGCTGATTTCCTAACTGTTGATTCCCAGGCTTTGACAATGCCATTCAGCTCCCTGCTCATTCTCTTGAAAGTCTCCACTTTGAAAATCTACAATTTTCAAACACCTTCATCCATCAATACCCAAATGAAAAAGATTTGATTTTTCTTCCTCAATGAAGAAACCCAGATGAAAATAATGTTGCAGAATGCATTTCTGCATCAAACCTATAAAGTAAAAAGATTTGATTTTTCTTCCTCAATGAAGAAACCCAGATGAAAAAGTTGTTGGAGAATGCAATTCTACATCAAACCCAGAAATTAAAAACACCCCAAAATTTGAAACAATGACAACATTGTAGGAAATCAAATCAAAATGTTGAAACTAAACACAAGACTATATTTTTATGTTTTTTCTAATGTTGCTGTTTGCAACAACAATAAGAATGGGTTGTGTTTAGATTGTGAAGGAGACAATGTTGTTGTTGTGTTTGACGAGGAAACCAAAACGTTTCTTTGGAACCAATGGAAATTTTTGTTTGTTTTTTCCTTTATTTTCTTTCTTGTTTCAAAAAATTTCGTTTTTTTTCTCTCTCTCTTTCTCTCTATTTTTTTCTTTGTTTTTGTTTGTTTGTTTTGTTCAATTGGATTCCATTCAACTGTTCTGTGGATTCCGATTTTTGCTCCTAAAAGAATAGAAAACCATACAATTGTAAGAAAGTGAGAGAATGTGTTAGAAAGCAGATTCAGATTGTATGTAGTCAAAACTTAATGCAATTATGATGTTAAGACCGATCTGGTTGTTGAATATTTAAATTTTAAACTAATAGTTAAGTAAGGGGAGTGTTAAATTGTGTCCTTAGCGCACATGTTAACAAATCTAAAAAAAAAATATTTCTTTAAACTTTGTGCATTCAATTCATTAAAGATTAAATTTAATGCACGCATTTCAATACATTATTTCTACATTTAGCTTTTAAACTTGCTTCTTAAGGGCACAAATTAACATTTCCCTTTATAATAAGAAAAATTTGTTTTAAATTTGGATCGTCTGATCTTAATTGTTCGATCAGATTTCTTTTGACTACTTTACTTTATGCAGTTCCAACCACATGCTGACCGAATCTCAGTTGAATGCTTAGGTGTCTATCAAATTCTCAACACCTATATTTTAGAATAGGAAAATGATTGGTAGACCACTCATATTTTCATACCACCCATACACCCTCACATATTTGAGAGGAGAAAGATGAATGAAAGGGAAGAAAGACAAAGTGTTTGTGGAGGTTTAAGTGTGTATGCCACCTATGGGTGTGCATGTATCACCACTCTTTAAAATATAAGATAGTTTTGTTCTAATTTTAGTATTTTTGCAAATCCACATATTTGTTATTATCCCTTAATTCGTTGCTCAAATAGATAATGCCAATTGGTGTCGGTCATATGCAAATGTTGTTGAATTTGAATCAATGAGATTTATGTATTCATAGGATGAGAAGTGAAATGGAGAACTAATTTACAATCCTTTTTTCATAACAATTTAATCCCAATCTTTAAGATTACCTTTTAACTAAGTTGGATGCTTTGCATATGATATACTCATGTTTTTTTGCATTTGCATATGGGAGACAACTATTCTATTTAGAAACACGAAAGCTGACATGAAATCTCAATACCAAATACGAATGAGTGTGGACATCGGACATGAGGAAAGGAAAGAAAGGCTTAATTTGAGAGAAAACATAATACAAAAGTTCTAAAGAGAAATGTCAATAACATTTTTAACATTTATTTTTTTATTGAATGAAATTAGCGTAAATCCTAAACTTTGAAAATGAATCTCAAATAAAATTAAGAGATTCACATTAATTTTATCCAATAAAATAATCTTAGAGAATGTTAAAAAAAGAGTTTAAAAAACAAATTTCCTTTTTGTATCTGATCTTGATCCATCGAGTAGGGATGTGTTGATTTTGTGAATTTATGTCCACAAATAATCAAAATTCTATCGGAAAATATGTATTTCCTCTTGTTACATTTATAAGCAAGTTTTTCTTTTTTAGATTCATTAAATAATTGATGTATTTGAAGTATAATATAGTTCACTTACATCACTTATTTAATGAACCTGAAAAAAGCAAAAAATATTTATAAATGTGATCGGAAGGAGTAATTCGTATGGAATGTGAGAGTCATTCTTTTTACACTTATAGTTACATATATCTCTACAAGAGGTGGGTTAAAAAAAAAATTCCAACACTCGTTAATATAAATTTCCGACACTCTTAAATTCGGGGGAGTTTTCAAGTTTGATTTGATTGTGCAAAGCATCAATGAGTTAATAACCTCGTTTGATTGCAGAATTTTAGCGGTGGATAGGATTTTTTGAATCCCCTCTATTTCCATGTTGGATTAAATACAAGCCAATATTCAGTTATGAGACAAGGATTCTAATTAACAAATGAGTTTGTGGGACAGTATGTCCCTCCAGCTGTTAAGTTTCACCTGCTGATCACTCTAAGATTATACGTGTTATAAAGGGCGTAGGGTTTTCAATCCTATAGGGTCCACTACGCCAACACATAGAGTATTAGAGTAGGGCTCTTTTAGAGGTAATTGAAATATAAAACAATTGGGATTACTAAATTCTCATCTAAAGGCTCTAACTTCGTCTATGAATCTTAAAAGTTCATTACATACTCTCTCTTATCTTAATATGAAACGTTCAAAAAAGTATGACCAAAAATATCTTCTGATGCCTCCAGTTTCTAGGTCTTGGTGTAGTTCCTAGGTATGTCTCACTCCCTAAGGACCACACAAGCATTAAACCATTTATAGAGAGACCAAAAGTGAAATTTGAAATATTTATAGGAATCAAAAGCTTATCTAACCCTTAATTAAAATAATTGGTTAATTAGTTTGGTAAAAAATAGTGGATAAACTAACTCATTAAATTTGAATTATTTGATAAAACTAGCAATTTAATAAACTAATGATTGATTTTTTTTATAAATTCAACAAACTATCATTTTAGAGACCTAGTCAATAGGAAGAGACATGTATCCGTCGACTTAAATGGGCCTAACCTATTAATGATATTAAATAATAGATCAAATACCACTTGAGACCCTTTAAGTAATATAATTATAACAAGTTAGTCTTTTAAGTTTTTTTAGTTACAAATTGGTCCTTTAAGTCAAAAAATATTTGCACCATTATCCTAATTTCATCAAACTCAACCAAAAAGTGTTTATGCGGATGTTTAATGTTAAGTTGGTTTGTTCAAATTCATTGCTCTCAAAACTAGAGCTCATAGGTGTGTTATTCAGTCATGATTCAAAACAAAATTTACCGATTACTTGATTTATAATATTGTTGATCGAATATTTATATGTAAAATTAGGCTTGAAATTCAAAAACAAGAAGAATAAAATGTGTATAAGTGATCATGTTTGATATCATAAGCACTTTTGGACCTACCATCTTAATGTTAAATGGTCTATAAACACTTTTTAACGAAGTTGGCTGAAAAGATGGATGACAGTGTAAATATTCTATGACTTAAAGGACCAATTTGTAGCAAAAAATAACTGAAAGGACCAATTGGTAACAAAAAAAACTCAAAGGACTAATCTGTTATAAACATATAACTTAAAGGATCACGAGAGGTATTTGACCTAAATAATATCAAGTTGATTGGTAGATATGATCTAATTGAACTAAGAACTAAAATTTTGACGATTAAAATCTACGATGTAAGTTAATCTAACAAACTATCCCTTCATAAATTAAGTCAACATGAAAAGACATTTCTCCTTTAATTGGAACGGACCCAACCAACTAAGGATTTTAAATAAAGTCAATTCAATCGTCAAATATGACCTTATTGGACTAATAATCAACTAGGAACTTGTATTTTGACGATCGAATCTTAAGTATAAGATAATCCCTCAATTTATTCTTTCAAAAACCTATTCAACATAACATGACTCTTCTCCGTCAACTGAAACGGACCAACCAACTAATGGTATCAAATAAAATAAATAGAACTGTTAAATATGGCCTATATAGTTTAAGAATAAACCAACAACTCGAAGACAATAAAAATCTTTGGTATAAACAAAATCACTTCAAATATACTTTTGAAAAGAAGAATTTTTATATTACCCGATACAACAAATTTTTATTCCCTTAAAAAGAAACATTTTTAATCTGTATGTAATTTTAAGAAGGGTATTGATATTTGTACAACTATTTTTCGACAAATTTTTAGACAATCTTTATTTTTGTCTTTTTTAGGACAAAAATAATAGAGGGAGAAAAAAAGAGATAATAAACGTATAATATGTATGAGAGGTATAATTTATTTCAAAAATTATTACAAAATAGTTTTTTTTAGAAAAACAAAATAGTTGTATGTACATATTTCTCTGTTTAGAAATATGGAGAAAAATAAGTTTTCTCTTAGTAAAGCCAGGATAAATCTCACGGAAGAAGAGTATAGGCGATCCAATAATGTGTTAATGCGGTGGTATTCAACTACCTCACAAAATGACAAGTGACCTAGTTAGGCCCCATTTGGATTGACTTATTTTGAGCTTGTGTGGGCTTATCTACTCCCATAAGCCTTTTTAAAGGTGTTTGGGTGAATAAATAAAAATAGCTTATCATAGTTTCATAAGCTGCTTATGCCATATTTTAATAAGCCTAAATTTTCAGCTTACCCTCCGGCTTAACAAGGAGCTTATGAATTTATGTAACCTCCTTCGATTCTCTCTGGATCCACTTTTTCAAAATATATATATTTTAATTATAATGTTAGTTATCTTTGGCGGTGCATGAGTAACAAAATTGCTATATACTTATCTTACTAAAGTAACACACATAACTAAGATTTTTATTTTTATTTTTTTAAGGAAGATTTTT